>ERZ773003.1068-NODE-1068-length-17473-cov-43.596395_pt1 | contig 17473 bp, 27 predicted proteins | sample MGYA00580668_ERZ773003 | MGnify/ENA primary metagenome ERZ773003 (study PRJEB29015, sample SAMEA2738002) | human oral metagenome | biome: human oral; feature: human-associated habitat; material: dental | place: China | collected 2126 ... | reverse complement strand
TCATTTCCTTTCACAAATCGCTTTATTGTATCACAATTCAAGCAATTCTGCTAGATTTTTTCATTTTATCTAAACATTTACTCTAGAAAATTTATGCAAAAAGACAGACTCATAGTTCGTAGAATCATTTATAACAGACAGGATAAAGCATTGTATGCTGTTCTTATGAAGAGACTCTATCTAGCTCTAACTCCCTTACTTGTCTAGGATAAACATCCCTATTATCCACCACTTGAGGATAATCTGCAAGTAAGTAGCAGTCCTGAAAGTTCAGTTCTTCATTTTCCTTAGCATACAAACAGAGATCATCCTCTAGCTCTTCTGATTTTACAGCCTCCATGATATCTTTTTATAAATAGGTTTGGTTTTCTTCATTGGTCAAAAGTCCCTTTCCATTCATAGGCCGGATAAGCTCCTAGACATTGATAGTCCAAGCTTTCTGCAACCTTCTTGGAAGCTTCGTTGTGCGCATCCCATAGTGGAAAGAGTGAGCGTTTTTGAGCTTCTAAAATCAACCGGGATCCCAAGATTTTGGCCAAGCCCTGCCTTTGGTAGGCTGGCTTGGTAGCAATTTCAATCTCAAGAGCTCCATGATAGACCAATCCTGTCGATACAGCAGCGATGATTTCCTTATCTGAATAGAGTAAAAAACCAAAGCCACCCGACGCTTTAAAATGGTCAAAATCAGAAAAATCACCCCGCAAATCCTGAGACCAGACTTCCCCAGCCAAACGCTCATAACTCTCCTCAACAATCGGACAAAGGTGGTAGTTTACTGGTAGACTGCTCTGCCATTTCTCCAAGGCCTCTGTGTCAAAGTCTGCCCTGTCAGCAAAAGCGTAGCGAGTAAACCGTTGCAACTCACTCTGACTATCCAGAAACTCTTGCCAACTGGGCTCCTCAGAGATAATGACCTTGTCAACCAAGCTGTATTTTGTGCTATAGTCCTGCCACAAATCCGGATCCACCTGACCAGCTGGAAAAAGAAAGTTCCCTAGTTGGTAAAAACAGGATGTCTCAGGAGCGTTCATAAAGAACTGCCCTAGACCAGCATCCAAACCATAAAGTACCATATTTTTGGTCCAAAATTGGAAAAAAGTATTCTTTACCTTCATTCTTTGTCTCCTTTCAGATTCAGTTCATTGATTTTATTCGTCCAGATATAGCCGTCAAAGCCTTCGGGAATATCTTTTAGACTATGGATATGATCGAAACCTTCTGATAAGTCGCTGCCACCAGCTGTTAGCTCAACCCGTGTATTGACTGCTTCCATTCTTTCCATGAATTTATTTGGACAACCCCATAAAAATCTGGCATATTTCAAAGGAATGCACAGCTCTGCATTTTTTATTTCCTCAGGAATGTAGCCGGTAAAGCCCAATAATTCATATTGGATAAGAATGCGCTTTTTGGACAAGAGCTTGAGACTGCTGCTCTGACTGCGCAACCAATGAACGCCTTCCTCGCTTGCCCCACAAATACTGAGTTCATCTATCCTTTCGGGCGAGAGCGTTTTTAGCTTTTCCCACAAGACTTTATAGGTTTCTAATTTCCCGTCTTTGACCTCAATCACAAACTCCTTGTCGGGAAAGAACTCAAAAACCTCATCTATTGTGGGCATCTGACCGACTCCTTTTCCTCTAAAAGGATAGGTTTTTCCGCCATCAGCCGTATAACCGTAACCGATATCCATCTTTTTGAGCTCAGCCATCATGTAGTCCTGAATTTCTCCCTTAATACCAGTTTTGAATTTCAGAATTGCATCATGAAAAACTGATAGTAGCTTGTCTTTGGACAACTTCACATCAAACTCCATTGCATCTGCTCCTAGGTCAAAGGCCGCCTGCATTTAAGAAATGGTGTTCTCAAGATAGAGATGTGTAGGGGGTCAATCATGGCTGATGTATTGCTATCCCAGTCCGCTTTAGATTCATCAAAGGTCTGTGCAAGCCCTCGATGGGCCAGAATTTTATATTCCTTCCCATCTTTATTAGAAAAGAGGCTTGTATTGTTTAACCAGATAAGAAATAGCAGAGCTAGACAAATCATATAAGTCTTTTTGCGTTTTTCCCATTTAAACATTTTATTTCCTTACTTCAAACTCCAGCCGCCGTCGATTTTGATAATCTCGCCCTGCATAGCAGCTGCCTTACCACTGGCTAGAAAGAGGCTGATGTCTGCCACTTCCTGAGGATCTAGCCAGCGCTTGATTGGCGTTTCCTCAGCAACCCAGTCTGCCAGTCCGCCTGGCTCAAAGTCGGAGGCAGTCATGGCTGTCTTAACAGCGCCTGGCGCTAGGCCAAAGACTTGGATATTTTTATCTGCATAGTCCAAGGCTATTTGCTTAGTCAGGCCAGCCAGAGCATGCTTAGAGGCTGTATAGGCAGCACCGCCACCGCCAGCCAGAAAGCTAGCAATCGAGCACATATTAATGATGACACCAGACTCTTTCTCCAGCATTTTCTGCAGGTAAAAGCGGGTGATTTTCATTGTCGCAGTCAGATTTAGCGCAAAAATCTGCTCCCAGTCCTCGTCACTGGTCTTGTGCAGGGGACGATAGTCATCCAAAACTCCAGCTGTATTGCAGAGAATATCCACTTCAGGTAAGCTAGTGAGGAGTGGCGTCAAATCATCTGTCAAATCCATTTTAAAAAAACGTAGTTCATTTAGAAACCCCGGATTTTCACTCTTGTCCACCCCATAAACGCGGTAGCCATTTTCTAAAAAGGTCAGAGCCTGAGCTTGGCCGATGCCAGAGCTAGCTCCCGTCACTAGTACCGTCTTAGTCATCCACTTCCACCCAATCTGTCGCGAGGACATCACAAGGAGTTGGACTCCACATGGAGAAGCCCTCCCCTTCGCCTGAAACATTGATTAGGAAATAAGGTGTCACCTCGAGAGCCACCCCATTCTGCTCAATCGTGTCAAAGAGCTGGACATAGTTCTCTGCCCCACCCCAGCCTGTACGCACATATTTTTTCTTGGCCTTAAGGCCTGGTAAAATTTCTTCAAATGTCATGATTTTCTCCTTTATTGTCTATAAACCTTGATTTGATAAGGTTTGCCAACCTCTGAAATGAGGTGGTTTTTAAATTTGTTCACCTTTTTGTGGACTCATAGGCTATTTATAGCTTTTTCGTAGTATGAAACAGCCTCTTTTTCTTTGTCCTTGGATAGGTGACTGTAGATGTCCATGGTCATAGCCAAGGTAGCATGGCCTAACCGGTATTGTAATTCTTTATAGCTGATACCAGCATTGAGCAATAAACTAGCGTGAGTGTGGCGGAAAGCGTGGAAGGTAAAGCGGGGTATTCCAATTTCTTTGCAGCGCCGATCCAGGGAATCTTGTCTTGTGGCCATATTCTGATATTCTTTGGTCAGGATAGCAAATACTACAGACGGAACACGCGCCCCATCTTCTAAGAATAATTGCCGCTACCTATTTTTGTAGAGCTTCAGCATATTGACTGTTTTCCGGTCAATACTAATCACTCTAACTCCTGCTTTACTTTTAGGCGGGCCTACTAGATCCACCAGCCTATTATAATTCTTTGATATGCTGATAGTTGCATTCTCCAAGTCGATATCAGACCACTCCAGAGCCACTGCTTCACCAAAGCGACAGCCAGTCGCAAGCAGTAGGCTATACAGCACATAATCAAAATAATGACTGTATTTTTTGAATGCCAGCTTCTCCATATAACCCAAAAGAGACTTCAAGTCCTCCGGAGCGATAAACTTGATTGCTTTACTCTCACGCTTTGGCTTCCTGGGCAGGATAATATCCCTCGCTGGGTTGAATGGCAAGAGCTGCAGTGAAACGCCATATTTTAAGATACGACTGTTTATCGAGTGAACCACGCCAAAGTAAACCAAGCGACTTGATAAGTCATTGATGAAACTCTGGATATAACTAGCGGCCAGCTTCTCCAGTTTCATCTTTCCAAAAACTGGGATTAAGTGGCTATTCACCATTCTTTCTGTCGCTATGAAGGTTTGTGGTTTGACAGTCAGCCGGTAACTTTCCAGCCACAGTTCAGCCAATTCTTGATAATTCTTCACCCGTACAGATTTATGAACCGTTGACCCGTTCGCTTTAAAGTCAAGCTGCGCGTGCTGGGCTTTGCTCTTGACCTCTTTTCTTGTCCGTCCAGTGATACTAGTCTTTACTTTCTTCCCTGTTACCTGATCCACTCCCAGATAGACACTTGCGCGGTACACATTGCTACCGTCTTTCTTTTTGACTTCTGTTATTTTCATGATATACCTTTCCATCAGCAGGCAAGCTGTTATTAAAAAGATTTTAGATTGAATTAGGTTTATATCATGCTAGGAGCCACGAGACGCCCTCTATTTTCGATTTTTATGAGTTGGACAGTCAAATATACCAGAAAAGAAAACAAGCGCTTAAACGGGCTTATATTGCGTTTTAAAACGTGGCATGTTTTGGGGTGAATAATCTAGGTCAAGAAATGAGATTGTGAGGGTATGAGACTATTTATCCGCTAGGTGCTTGATTTGTCTTTCAAAGTCTGAGTTTATCTTTTGGGTTTTGTTGAATAGCTGATACTCTGCTTTTGCTTTATCTTTCGCAGCCTTGGAAGTGATTTTCCCATGACCTTCTAAAATATCGTATTCTTGGAAAGTCAAAAAGCGGTCAATGCTTTGGGCTAGTTGCTGCATTGTCTGAGCTTTTCTTTGTTCAATTTGCCTTTCCAGGTAATCAAAGTAACTAGATATACCTCGTTCAAGAGATCGGATTTGTTTTTCGGTTAGATAATTCTTTGCTATTTGGGTATCTGATTGCAATATACGACCGTTAGGGGAGTTTTTCCATGTAGTAAGCCCCATATTGTCCTTTGTATGATCTGCTTTCGTGTAGATGATTTCCGCAGCAGTCTGGCCAGTGATTGCATAATGGAACTTATTCTGTACATCAGCGTAGAATTGCTTGGTCAACGTGCTTTGTGGGTCATAGTCGATAGAGATTTCAGCAAAAATATCTGTAATCTGCAACCATATACGGCGCTCACTAGCTCGAATAGAACGCACGCGCTCCAAGAGCTCACGGAAATAGTCTTTTTCCAGAAGGTTCTCACCTTGTTTTAGACGGTCATCATCCATAGCAAAGCCTTTTATCATATACTCACGAAGTACCGAAGTAGCCCATTGTCTGAAGCGCGTGGCTTTTTGAGAGTTGACACGGTAACCTACGGAGATAATAGCGTCAAGGTTGTAGTAAGTGACCAAGTAGTTCTTACCATCAGTTGCAGTTGTTTCCATTTTGGAAATAACTGAATCTTCGTCTAATTCGCCTTCTTCAAAGATATTCTTTAGGTGCTTACTAATTGCAGGAACACCGACATCAAACAAGCGAGCCATTTCTTTCTGACTAGCCCAAATCGTTTCGCCTTTGATGATGACACTAGCTGTCTCGCTATCGTTGTCAGCGGTATAGATTAAGAATTGTAATTCGTTCATGGCTTCCTTTCTGTTGGTGTTTTAAAAATTAGATTTTTTAGATGTTTGATTTGCTGAACTCCGAGCGAACGCCGAGAAATCACGCGCTTCAGGATTGTTGGACATTGTGGCGCGTGGGTATGGTGTAGGTCGCATAATCGGCCTTTTTGGCCATCCTAAAAGAAAAATATTAGGGCTGAGTTTTGCTATTAAATAAAATCATATACAAAATCTAGTTTTGTTGGTTTATATAGTTAAAGTTTTGGTGTTCTCTAATTCTTTTTCCATACCTCGCCTTACTCCCTCGCCAAAGAATGACAGATAGATTTTATCCCCTTTTTCCAAGACGATATTTTCTAACATATCTTCAAGTTCTCCGGTGCGTTCTAAGAAGTCGCAAAAAACTTTTATTTTATTATTGACTCGAAGTACATTATTTTTTATTACCTCCAATAACTGAGAGTAGAACGCAGTTTTCATCGATACGGGTAGATTGGAAAGGAAACTATAAAAATCTTCTTCATCATACGCATCACTCTGTTCTATGTAAACTAAGAGCCAAAGTTTGAAGCTATCGTCATCAAGTGGAAAATCATAGTTTTTTGGATGTCGATACCAAAGGTTTAGAAAATAATCTTTTTCAGTATTTTTGGTTTTCAGTTTTATTACTACGTAATCAGAGTTATTTTCTTCGTCGTTTGCTTTAAAATACATTTCCCAAATATACGGAACATATACAAAGAAATCTTTTAATTCAATCCCAAGGTAATTACATAGTTTATCGACTGTTTCAAATTGAACCCCTTTACCAGTGTTTTCAGCTAAAGCCATTAGGGTAGTTTTGGAAATGCCAGTATCTTCATAAACATCTGCTATTTTCAAACCTCTTTCAGCCATGAGAACTGCAAAATTTGTTTTTATCATTATAATTTCCTCCGTGTCTAAATTATAACTCAAAGCTCAAAAAAACACAATGTATAAAAAAATATAACAGACTATTGACAAATGTTTTTGGATAGTGTATCATGTTGATTATTAGCAAGTATGCTAAAATATAACAATAATCAATAAAGGAGTATTTAGTTTTGAAAAATAACTTTAGAATTCTTTTAGCAAAGCAACGCAAAAAAGTTTCAGACGTTCACGAAGCTACGGGTGTTTCTAAAACCACTTTGACAGCTTTGTACTATGAACGTACCAAAAACCCTGAAACAGAAACCTTGCTAAAAGTTGCGAAATATCTGGGCGTAACCTTAGATGAGCTACTTACACCAGAAGAATAGAAAGGAGGCAGGCAGTGGCAAAACAACCATTTACCCAAGAAACACTCTATAAGCTCTATGAAGATAACGGAGTTATCACTTTGGATCTTATCTCTGAAGCTTTGTCGACGTGGACGCTTGCAGACATTAAGCAGCGGCTTTCGGGTTGGCGATATCGAAAAGCTATTGACTATAAGTTAGAAGATGATGAGCTGATAGATTTTGAATTTTTGAGAAATAAAAAAGCCCAACAAGTAGAAATTACAGAAGGGCATAGACTCAAATTAGACTTACTTTTTCGGCAAGTTCTCGCAACTTCTGAAATTATCGAAAAAAGCACCGCCAAAGCAAGCGATCGTAACAAAGCTATGGAACTGCAACAAAAAGCTATGCGAGCAATCCCTGACGCTGTTTTTAAAGAACTATCAGAGGTTTACGAGTAAGAAAGGAGGCGCAGTATGGAACTAGTCTACATGGACGGTAAGAAAGAGCCGTATACTACGAGTGCAATCATGGCTGAATGTGCTGGAATAAAACACCATGCAATACAGGAACACATTAGAAAACAAATTGGCCGACTGGAGCAATTTGGAAAGGTGTCATTTAAAATGCGACCTTTACAAAGTGGACAACAGGCGAAAGACTATATTTTGAATGAGCAACAAGCTACATTACTGATCACATTCTTAAAGAATACTGAGCAAGTGGCCAACTTTAAAACCAATCTAGTCAAAGCCTTCTTTGAAATGCGTGAGGAACTTTCTAAGTTTCGTATGCAGAGGGCGCTAGAAAAGCCAAAAAGAAAAACACTGCATGACAGTATTGAGAACTGGGAACAAGCACCAAAGCACGCGCATAGCACCATGAACAACCTGCTACTGAAGGCAGTAATCGACAGGAATGCTAAGCAGTTAAGGGAAGAACGTGGTGGCTATAATGGCATTGATAGCCTGACCAGTACCGAGCTTGTCAGATACCAAGCCTTGGAAGATATGGCTATCGCTATGATTAACTTGGGCATGACCTATCAGGATATTAAGTCCATGGTCTTCAGACCAAAAGAAAACGCACCACAAGGCGCGTGAGAGCAACAAAAAAGGCTTTGAGAGCGACCAAACTATCAAGCCTTTCACACTATCACTAAAACATAATAAACAAGCAGGCAAGCTGTTATTAAAAGGGTTTTAGTAAAGATTTATACCTAGATTATAGCATATCTGGGACACTTTGACCATACCGAGAGCGCTAACTCTTAAAACTGGTACTTTCTCACGCTTTACTTTGGCGACTCTGGGCGTGGGAATTAATTAGTATAGTAAAAGGCAAGAAAGACTTTAAAAAGCTGTCGAAACAGGAACAAGCCTATCAAGGCAATTACACAAACACAGAAAAAGGAGTAAACACCATGGCAGAAACATCATACGAGAATTTAACTAGACGTATAGACAGAATTAGCGCAGAAATGCGAGAAATTAGCGAAAAAAATAGCCTAAGAAGACTTTCTTTATTGGCAAATCAGACAAAGTCCATCAAAGAAGATTTGTCCCGTTTACTTTGGATTGAATTTCCAGAATTGAATGAAAGTCATAAAATCGAGGCAGTCTCTAAAAGCACTACGGGAATGTTTTTCCACCCTGGTATTTTTGAAATGGATGCTATGCGACAAGCCTTTTTCAAAAGACAAGCCAAAACATTCTTCTTGACAGAGGCAGAACAACAATCTTATATCACTTATACAGAGAATCTATATCTAGAATCAACTAAAACTCTCAAAGAAATCATAAAAGATACTGACCAAAATTTACCCAATTCTAGTTATCAAGAAAAACGGGTTCGAAATATCGAACTATTTACAGCAGCTATCAGTAGCAATGTACAACACGAGGAGTTATCAAAATGAGCGAACTACTAGGCGCAATTTTAACACTACTAATTTTCTTTCTGGCTGGCGTATGTGCTGAGCTGTTTCACTCCTGGGCTATTGCTTACAGACGCCGAGGGTATATTACCAAACGGCAACTCAGAAAGATGGAACAATGGCTTGAAACAATGGAGGGCAGAGGATGACAAATAAAACAAATGATATTCTAGTAGACTATGAAGGGCTTTGCGGACAGTTAAAGGACATTCTAGAGGTCTTAGAGTTAGCTAGTGTAGAGGAAGGGCAAAGAACTTTTTCCCTACTCCATACAGCTAACCACGCTCTAAAACAACTTATTTCAGAACATGACACTCTAGCCGAGACATACCGGAAGGAGGGCAGCCATGACAGAGCTTGAAGAAAGAATTCTAAGACTGATACCCGTAGGGGCGGACGAGCCACGCGCAGGGCGGGATATAGCCAATGTGCTAGGGCTGGAGATGAGAGCCTTACGAGATCATATTCTCCGGCTTATCGTTCGCTATGGTATCCCTATTGTGGCCAAACGTGGGGCAGGTAACGGCTACTACATCCCAGCAAATGATACCGAGCGCCTAGCAGGTATCAGGGAGCTAAAAGCTCAGTATGACACAGAAGGAAGGCGTCTAGATGTGCTTATTAAAGCTGATCTAGAAAGCTATAAAGAGCTGCTGAAGGGAGCTGATCAGAATGTTTAGTCTCAGCAAAGAAAGTGAATATGAGCTAACTCATGGCGTTCTGGAGCTTGTGGAGAACTATCTAGAAGCGCGTGAGAAGACCAAACCACGCTTGACAGGGTTAATTTCAGCCCAGCAAGCCATGGACGAACTGGACATAAAATATAAGACACTGCAACGATGGGAAAATGCAGGGCTAAGACGATACAAGCCACCGCTAGAGGATGCTAGAAAAGCGTATTACAGGGTTAGCGAACTTTTAAAATTTTTGGGGGTGGAAAATGGCAAGGTATAACATACATCCCGCCCAAGGTGGCGGCAAGTATCATGATATGAAAATCTATAAAGATAGGCAGCCTAAACCTCTTACACACGAGGAACAAAAACGCTTAAAACGCCTGAAAAAGAAACGGAGAAAGGGGCGATAGGATGGCCATCTATGAAAGCCGAGGATTTGGATCACTACTCCGGCCATATAAAGGCAAGCTAGAGCCGTTTGAGTATGTCGCACAGTTTAAACCTATGTCAGTCCCAGAAGGTGCAGATATTGAGGAATACAAACGAACTGCAGCGCCCTACTGTCTAAGCGGCAAAGTGACCCCAGAAAAAAATGGCAGCTATCGCAGAAGTAATCAAAGTTTAGTGTATCGTGATTTGATTTTCCTTGATTATGATGAGATTGAGGGAACGACTGAGAACTTCATAGAAGCTGTTTTTAGCGCTCTCTTTGGCTACTCCTATATCTTATACCCCACCATCAAGCACACCCCAAAAAGCCCCCGTTTTCGTCTTGTAGTGAAGCCTAACAACGTGATGAATGAGGCAACCTATAAACAGGTAGTCAAAGAGATTGCTGACAAGATAGGGCTACCCTTTGACATGGCCAGTCTGACCTGGTCACAACTCCAAGGGCTACCAGTCACAACAGGCGACCCAACAGACTATCAAAAAATCGTAAAGCATGGGTTAGATTATCCAGTCCCCAAGGTTGAACCAAGAGCGAAGCAAGAAACTACTGAAGTTTACAAGCCTAGAGTAAGTGGCCAGAGGTCTATGACCATGAGGATCATTGACACGCTTTTCAACGGTTTTGGAGACGAGGGAGGGCGTAACGTGGCACTCACGCGCTTTGTAGGCTTACTCTTTAATAAGTGGGTGGATTGTGACATAGAAACAGCTTACCAATTGGTAAATATAGCTAACAGCGTGACGGCTGACCCATTGCCTATCGAGGAACTAGACCGCACTTTTACCAGTATAGCTAGAGCAGAATTTAGAAAGAGAGGGTAGAACAATCGAAAAAGAAGAATTGAAAAATCTAGAAAGCGAAATCTTAGATGCGCGTGAAACCGAAGATAAATATTTCAAAACATTCAAAGGTGTTAGGGGACAACTAATCAAAGAATGCCAGGGACTCAAGGAAGAGGCTTATCAAGCAGCCTATGATGAAGTTATGGCTGATAGCAAGCACCTTGAAAATGTAAAAGATGGAAGATTGACCATAGAGCAGCACGAGGAACTAGCTAGACAAAAAGGGCAAGAAGCAAGTAATAAAGTTCTACCTACTAACCCCTTGGGGGTTGCAATCATGCTGACAAAGCATATTCACTTTATCAGGATTAAACCAGAGGCACAAGGACAAAAAGCACCACTCTACTTCTATAACCCTGATTTTGGTATCTGGGTAGAAGATAACGAATTTTTACAGGATCTTATCTCTATAATCTTTCCAAATGCTACTGAGAAACAAGCCTTCGACACATTGTATAAAATTGCTAGACAGAGCCAAATGAAAGAGATTCAAAGCGACTATACTGTTATCGGCAAACAGCTTTACAATGCCAAAACAGGTATATTTGAAGATATTACACCAGCTATAGCGGTCACACGAAAGATAAGAACGGGCTACAACCCTAACGCAAAAGAACCAATCATAAAAGGGTGGAAACCGACAACATGGCTTCTAGAATTATTTGACGGCGATACGGAACTTTATAACCTCGCTATCCAGATCATAAAAGCCAGTATCACAGGGCAATCTTTGCAAAAAATCTTTTGGCTTTTTGGTGAGGGAGGCACCGGAAAGGGCACTTTCCAGCAGCTACTGATTAACCTGGTGGGGATGGAAAATGTGGCCAGCTTGAAAATTACAGGCTTAACTAAAAGTCAATTCTCAACCTCTATCCTATTGGGAAAGTCCCTAGTTATCGGTGATGATGTGCAGAAAGACGCTGTTATAAAAGACACGTCAGATATGTTCAGCTTAGCGACAGGCGACATCATGACCATTGAAGATAAAGGCAAGCGACCATATAGCATACGCCTGAATATGACGGTAGTACAATCGTCTAATGGCTTACCAAGAATGAACGGGGATAAGTCAGCTATTGATAGGCGATTTAGAATTTTACCTTTTACCAAAGTATTTAAAGATAAGCCCAATAAAGCCATAAAAGAAGATTATATCAACCGAAAGGAAGTTCTGGAGTATTTGGTTAAGTTGGCCATTGAAACACCAATCGCTGACATTAACCCTACGAAGTCTATTGAAATACTTGAAGAACATCATAAGGACATGAACCCTGTTATTGATTTTATTTCCAAGTTTTTTACTGATGAACTAACAAGCGAGTTTATCCCTAATAGCTTCGTCTATCATGTTTGGAAATGTTTCCTAGATTACTATGACATAAAACAATCTAGGTCAGAAATGGGCTTACACCGAGAAATTAAGAGTAACCTTCCTGAAGGTTTTACAGTTGGCCAGAAAACTATCCCCGCGGGGCAACAGATACACAAAGGTTTTTATCCTAAGGAGGACTTACCACCGTTTGCTAGTCTTAATTATTTCAATGGCAGAGAAACCCCAGAAAGACAGAAAAAACCAAAAAATGAACGAGGCTACTACAACAATAGGCCAAAGCTTAAGAAAAAACGTTAAAATTTTATACACTTTATACACTAGCTTATTTTTTTACCACACTTAGAAACATTGTAATATCAATGGTTTTAGACACTTCCCGCACTTTATACACTTTTTTTGAATTTTCCCTATAAGAGTATTTATAGAAAGCTCCCCTATTATTCCTCTATATATATTTTATTTTTAGTGTATAAAGTGTCTAAAGTGTATAAAATAAGACTTTATCCCTTGCTATGACTGGGTTTTAAATTTATACACTTTCAAAACTAAGTGTATAAAAAATAAAAGAAGCGTCTAAAAAATGGAGGAAAAATGAAAATCAAGATATTTTATCAGCAACAGAAGCAAAGCCTGCAGGAATTTGAATCTCAAGTCAACGACTTTATGGCAAAGGTTGAAGTTGTAGATGTAAAATGCGCTGAAGCGACTGAAGGTGATTATGAGAATTTGACTGCAACATTGGGTCTACTGATCCTATATAAAGAATAAGGAGGAAACCTATGACAGAACCAGCATACTTCGAACAGGCAGATCATGGACTAGAAGAACTCAATCGCAAACGTGACGATTTCATGGCGGATGCAACACCGGTAGAACTTACAGATACGCCTAAACTGATTGAACTAGGTGAGAAGCTCCGGACAGAAGACACCAGCATAAACGCCTATGAGTTATACAGACACCCTGAAGCGCGTGCAAAGTTATTCGCCCAAATCGTGGAAGCCTGCTTCTTGCTGATTGCAGACAGTTCACCAGTACCAGTGCAGCCAACACAAGCCCAGCGGATCCATTTTTGCGAGTACCTAGAAGGGCAGTTCCAGAATATCATTAAGAAGTTGATTGCAAGCACAGACAAGCAAGCTCTGGAGTCTTTACTTGAAGCCCTGCAGCTGCCCAAAGAAAAACAAGCTCAGTTTATCCGTGATGTGGTAGTAAGTGGCTTACTCAGTGAAGAATAGCAGAAAAGGGGCATTGCCTCTTTTTGTGGCTTAATCGCTACTTATCCCAATAGATTTGGGTTTTTCTGTATATGGGGGTTTTGGAGCGGATGAAAACTATAAAATCAATAGCTATTGAGACATTTATAAAGCCATTGAAAATAAAAAATCTAACCCATGGCATAGCTGAGTTAGACGACAGGAAACTAGAAATAGACTTAGATAATTTATGGATAACCCTTGACAAAGACTACTTTGATTTAGATAGAATACCAGGGACTAAGGGAGGCTATCGCTACTTCTTTCTATGCCCTATCTGTGGCAAGCGGTGCAGAATACTCTTTAAACGACATATACTTTATGGTTGCGGATCATGCCAGAAAATACATAAGTCAACCCTGAACCGCAGCAAGACGGATTGTCAATACTATTGGGAGAGAGCACTGAGAGAGGCTAGAAAGGTAGAGCCGGGTTGGAGTCCTAAACGTGGCGGATATATGTTTGACGCTTTTCCTGAACGACCAAAGTATATGAAACGCGCCAGGTATTATAAGCACTATCAAAAATTCCTGAACTATACTAGAAAAGGTGACAGTCTTTGGATGAATGGTTTGGGTAGATTGAGGTAACTTTTGGGCACTAAACGTAATAGCTAAAGTCCTAAAAAGCACCAAGTTTTGGGTTAGGCTGCGCGTGCTCAAAGCTCGAGCAAAGCTGGAGAAAATGCAAAATATCCCCTACCATTTATCAAACATAGAAGTAACAACTAACTTGCCTTATCTGCCTACAACATGTTAGCAGGTATGGAAAAGTATGTACATATTCCACCAGTCGTTGAAAAGCTAAAAAATGCTCTCTGGTTCTGAAAAGTTCCTACATATTCCATCAGTCATTGAAAATACAAAAAGCTAAGGCGCTCCGCCTCAGCTTGATCGATTCATGCTTCAAAGATGAAGTTATAAAGTTGAACAACCTTCTGAAAGCTCGGTGTGTCCATGGTGGTGATTTTTTGCGCCTGGCGTTCTCGAAAGTCGAAGGTGTAGAGCTGGAGCGGATTCACTGAGCCGTCTACCTCAGAGGACAGGACAGGAACCAGCAAGCCTAGCTCTTCTAGTTTCTTCTGGCCATGCGTGACAGGGCAGACAGCAACGAAGCCAGTACGTTCTGAGTATTCCTTACGAGATACCACCACGGCAGGGCGGCGCTTCTGTATCTCACGCCCGACAGATGGATCAAAGTCTATCCAGATGATATCCTGCTTTTCTGGGATATAGTTAGATTTCGCTGTCAAGTAGTTTCACCCCTTCAAAATCATTTTCCATACGGAGATCAACCGCTTCAACGAATGGATCTGCAATCTTTGGAGCTAGGACGATCACATTATCAGCGCCTTTGTAAACGACCATTTCTTGACCTTCTGGGACATCTAGCGCCTTGGGAATGGTCACAGTCAGAGAGTTCCCAACTTTACGGGTTTTTACTGTATTCATTTCTTTTCTCCTTTGTTTGTATATATTGAGTATATACCGAAAAAGAGAGAAAAGCAAGCAAAAAGCCAGCCTTGTGACTGACTCCTTGGTATAGATTTGATAGATTTATTATACCACAAGAGGAGGCCAAAGCGTGACACCAGAGCAAGTAAAAGCAAAGTTAGAAGGTATTAGATGGTTAGATAAAGAGATTCAGAGTTTGCAGTTAGAACTTCAATATCTAGAGCAAGGTCTATTTAAAAAATCAACTCTGACACAAACCAAAGTCCAGACTAGTAGAGTGAACAATACAGAGAATGAACTTGTCTATGTTTTGAAGTTGAAAGAAGATATCCAAAACAGACTTTCCAATCTAATCAAAGAACGTTCAGAAACTTCTAAACTCATTGACAAGCTGAGTGATCCTCTTGAAAGGTCAGTATTGCGGATGTCCTATGTCAATCACTTGGAAATCTGGAATATCGAAGACGAGATAGAAAAGTCAAAAACAACAATTTACAGAATAAAGAGTTCAGGAATAAAGAAGCTTGCTAAGCTCATGGATGATAGAGCTTCTAAACTTACTTAGCAAAGCAGCTTCTTCCGCTGCCTGCCTTTTGGCCAAATGCTTCAGGCTATCACTTATACTGTTCAACATTCGGAAACTACCCCCTATTTTTTTGAACGGGGCTATATTGTTTCGGTTTTAAAGGACGCGGCCTTTTCTGTGCGAAAAATTCCCTTTTTGAAAATTTTAAAGCAGAAAGAAATTCGGTATTATTAGGCTTTTAAGTTGATTTTTTAGCTATAAGACTACCCATTGACTAAGGATATTTATAAAAACAATCTAGTACTAACAAGTTCTTACACATTCCACCAGTTATCGTGAGGATGAAGCTACGCATGATCGAGCCGAGAGTGAACCAAGAAAGATTTTCATTTTTTAATTGAACAAGGAGCGAACAAAGAGGACTGCAAATATCGAGAGTAAAAAAGATTAATAACATCAAAGGCAGGGGCTATGGGCCTACCCTCTACTCTTTACGGCCTTCACACCATCACTATACATTTTTTCACGGAACAATTAAGAAAAGGAGTATACTTTTTACGGCCGATATGGATATAAGGATAAGAATAATTCTTCACAGATTTAGATTAAGAGGAAATATGATATAATCGAGATATAAAGGATAGAGGTTGAAAAGTATCCGCCTCCAACGCGCCACTTAGCTAGTGGGTCGAGAAATGCGGGCGACATTCGGCGGTCCCGCCTATCCTTTCTTATAGCTAGCCCTTAGAAAAAATCTAGGGGCTTTTGTGAGATAAAAAAATAAAGGTGACCCACCGCCTCCACAGCAAGCTGCTTCATGGGTGTTAGACCGCCTTTACCTTAAATTAATTATAACTCAAAAAACTTTTAAATACAAGGTTATTGAGGTAGTAAGGGAGAAAAAGGAGTAACTATCATTCCGACCACATAGTGGACAAGGGGAACAAGATTACTTCCTTTATTTACTTAAGTATACAATATTTTGGCTTAAAAAACAAATAGAGGCGTCCCACCTCCTACCGCAGAAAGATCTGTTTCAAGGGGAGATGGAAAACCTCTACTCATTGATTAGATTATAACTTAAAAAACTAATTGACGCAAGAATATTGAAGGCATATCCTTTGGGGGAATCGAAACAGTAAAAGGAACTGACTTAGGCGCCGACCTAAAATAGGTCATTGGGTGCCAAACCAGTTCCTTTATTTATTTAATTATACAACATTTTGATTAAAAATCCAAAGTAATATTGTAGTCTAGCAAAGTACTTGTTGTACTTTAGGAAGTGAGGCATGGTATAATAGCATCAGGTAATAAAAAAGCACGTTTGACCGTGCTAGTTTCTTGCCTGCTGAACTCATCAAATTTCATGCCCTTTTTGAGGGCTTTTTTTGTTCACCTTTTTGTGGACTCCTGAAGAATATCAAAGATGAACTAATATTGGTATTGTTGCTATAAACCGCTATAAACCACTGTAAAGAGACACTAAAGAATATATAAAATCATGGTTTTTCTAAATTTCTTCAAATGTCATGGTTTTCTCCTTTTGTTTATTAATACTCTTATCAAAATATGCTACTAGCAGTCATAGGTATTTTATACCTTCTTCTTCATCTCCACAAAGAGATGAATATCGCCATTGCTTTCCTGCGGGATGCGCCTCACCACTTCAAAGCCCATGTTGAGATAAAGCTGCTGGGCTCGGTGATTGAAGTCAGCCACGGATAGGCTTATGACTTGGGGCGCAAAATTTGCTATGATAAAGTCCAGAATTTCCTGCAGAAATCCCGCGCCCTGGCCTTTTCCGCAGTGCTCCGGCTTCATCCCTAAACCAAGCTCCAAAGTTCGCTCTCCTTTCTGCTCCAAGCAGAAAAATCCATAGAGTTCCTCTTCTCGCAGGACTTGATAATAACGGTCCCTACGCGCTTCTAGGGAGACTATTTCTTCATAATCTTCCAGGTCATTTTTCATATCATAAAAATCATAAGGCGCCTCGTAATGCCAGTCCTTAGCAATTTCCAAAGCATGCTGCTGAGTTAGTGGTTCAATCATCATCTACTTCTCTTTTCTCTAAAATTTCCAATAAAATCGTTTTTGGTCTGCTTTTTCGCTGCAACCAAGACTGCGGTAAAATTCATGGGCTGATGAGCGGGAAATGCCGGAATTAATCCGAATTCCTGTGTATCCTGCCGCTTTTGCCTCTTCACGCAAAGCTTGCATCAGCGCTCCGCCATGTCCCTGTCCTTGAAAATCCTGAGCGACGGCCAAAGCCAAGAGATTGAGCAAGGACGGGAAAT
>ERZ773003.1067-NODE-1067-length-17476-cov-23.709603_pt1 | contig 17476 bp, 15 predicted proteins | sample MGYA00580668_ERZ773003 | MGnify/ENA primary metagenome ERZ773003 (study PRJEB29015, sample SAMEA2738002) | human oral metagenome | biome: human oral; feature: human-associated habitat; material: dental | place: China | collected 2126 ... | reverse complement strand
GGATTACGCTCTGCAGCAAAACGGCAGCTCTTTCGAGGAGGCCTTTTATTGCACGATAGCTGCGCTTTATGTAGGCCTGGAGCATCTATCCGAGATCGGAAAATCTCAAATAATGGCTCTTTGGAGCACCGCAAATATTATGCTGGCACTCATCGTTCTTTGGAAGCGGGTTGCCACACTATACTTGCTCGGCAAGGCAAGCGGAAGCAAAATTTTCTATATTTGCGCCGTGATAACTTTAATTTGGGGAGCGCTTCTTAAGCTTCTTGAAATACTCCACGTCGATAAGTCGTGGTATGGCAGCGCACCTGCCCGCTATGCCGCACTTACGGTAATCATTTTATCTGAAATTTTAGAACTTATCGCTTGGATTAGGATTAAAGGAATTTCTGGCGCGGAGCTTTGGAATAAAAATTTATGGACGACGCCTGCAAAATAGATCATAAAATCCAATCTAAAATTACGCGCGAGCGCTTGAAATTTCACAAATTTGCTTCACAAATTCCATATCGCACCGCGAAATTCTACGCGAAATTCATATGCCGATGTAATTTTTCAAATTCGCCCTACTTTAAAATTTCATCTTTTACCTAAAATTTATCATTAAAAATCTATAATATTTCAAAGTATATTTTCTAAATGTAACTGCCTGAAAAGCACGCAAAATTGGGCGTATTAAGAAGTATATAATCCAAATTAAAGGAAAAAACATGAGTAAGCCTCACTCTTTCGCGCTAGCTCTTGCACTGTGCGCGAGTTCGCTTTTCGCGGACCGCGTCGTAACCGATCAGCTAGGTCGCGACGTCGCGCTACCGGACGAAGTTAAGCGCATAGTCGTGCTTCAGCACCAAAGCCTAAACGCGCTGAATGAGCTAAACGCGCTGGATAAGGTTGTCGGCGTGCAGGAGTCGTGGGAGAAGTCGCTCGGCAAAAACTACATCCGCCTAGCGCCGAGCCTAAAAGATATGCCGACACCCGGCGATCTAAAGGTCATCAACTACGAAGCGGTGCTTAAGCTAAAGCCCGACGTCGTGATCGTCACGAACTACATCCCGCAAGAATACATCGACAAGATGAGCGAGCTCAAAATCCCCGTCGTCGCCGTTAGCTTTCAGCGCAGCGACGCCGCTGATAAAGGCAAGCTAAATCCGACCTTCAAAGACGACGAGGCGGCCTACACCGAGGGCTTTTACGACGGGATCGAGCTTCTTGGCAAGGTCGCAAACCGTGAGAAAGAGGCCGCCGAGCTCATAAGCTTCGTCAAAACCTCGCAAGAGCAGCTAAAGGCTAAATTTAGCGACTTCATCGTGGATAAAATACCTAAAATTTACATGGCAAATCCCGATCTCACGACCTACGGTAGCGGTAAATACACGGGCATAATGTTTATGCGTGCAGGCGCACAAAACGTCGCGGCGGATAGTATCAAGGGCTACAAGCAGGTCTCTGCCGAGCAAATTTTAGCGTGGGCGCCGCAGATGATCTTCGTGCAGGATCGCTACCCGCAGGTGCCCGCCGAGCTTAAATCCAACCCACAGCTTGCAAATTTAAGCGCGGTAAAAGAGGATAAAATTTACATGATGCCAGAATACGCCAAAGCGTGGGGCTATCCGACTGCCGAAGCCATGGCGCTTGGCGAGTGGTGGCTAGCGATGAAGCTCTATCCAATGCACTTTGACGAAGCGGAATTTAACAAAAAAGTAGAGGAATTTTATCAAAAATTCTACCGCACGAGCTATAAATGAAATTTTCCGCCCTGCTGCTGCTTTGGATCCTGCTGTTTGCGGTATCGCTTGGCATCGGGCAGTATCCCGTGAGCCTAGATATGAAGGGTAAAAATTTTTACTAGCAAAATTCTGCCCTACGAAAGCATCTGAAATCCCCCACGACAAAATGAAATTTATATAAAAATTTATCTGGATTTTATGCCGATCAGCTATAATTCCGCTATTCTAATCCCGCATATTTTGCGGAATTTTCAAGGAGAAAAAATGCTTAAACTTCACTCAATCCTTCTTGGTGCAGCGCTTTGTGCTAGCCTGGCTTTTGCAGATCGCACGATTACCGATCAGCTCGGTCGCAAGGTCACAATCCCGGATCAAGTAAATCGTATCGTCGTGCTACACCACGAAGCACTCAATGTCTTAAACGAAATTAACGCCCAAGATAAGGTCGTAGGCATCCTAAAAAGCTGGGAGCAACGCCTAGGCAAAGAGTATAATCGTTTGGCACCGAGTTTTAAAAACCTACCTAATCCAGGCGATATCAAAGATGTCAATTACGAAGCTCTGCTTAGTCTAAAGCCCGATGCGGTCGTAGTGGTAAACTACTTCCCTAAAGAATATATCGCTAAAATGGAGGAGTTGAAAATCCCAGTCGTAGGTATTTCATTTTTCAGCTCTGCACAAGAGGAAAAAGCTAAGCTAAATCCGACCTTTAAAGATGAGCGCGATAGCTTCGCTGCTTACGATGAGGGCTTTTACGAGGGGGTTAAAATTCTAGGCGAACTAAGCAATCACGAAAAGGATGCCGCTGAACTAATAGATTTCGTTAAAAAATCGCAAGCTGACTTAAATGCCAAATTTAGTAATTTTATCGTAGATAAAAGACCTAGAGTTTATATGGCAAATCCTGATCTTACGACCTACGGTAGCGGCAAATATACTGGCGTAATGTTAGCAAGAGCGGGTGCGACGAATGTCGCTGCTGCGGATATAAAGGGCTACAAGCAGGTTTCGCCGGAGCAAATTTTAGCATGGAATCCGCAGATTATCTTAGTGCAAAACCGCTATCCTCAAGTACCTGCCGAACTTAAGGCAAACCCTGCGCTAAAAGGTCTTAGCGCCGTGAAAGAGGATAGAATTTATCTAATGCCCGAATTCGTTAAAGCATGGGGTCATCCAACTGCCGAAGCAATGGCGCTTGGTGAGGAATGGCTTGCGATGAAACTTTATCCGCAAAATTTTAAGGACGCAAACTTTGATAAAAAAGTAGAGGAATTTATTTATTATATTGTGAATAATTTTACAGCTCAAGATAATGTATCTTTAGACAATATTACAAAAGAAGAGTTGGTAGATAAGGTTTATCCCGTTGTTCGCTCAACAGGGTTTAACAGAGATAATAAACAACAACTTGTTAAATTTCCGCATACAAATGAGACGGATATTTATCTAGCTTATGATTTTGGAAAAGGGTATAAGCTTCTAGATAAGACTTTTCTAGAGAAACTTTCGTTATCATTAGATAAAGTTTTTGAATTTGCTAAAAGAAATCTAGAGAACTTACCACTAAAATATAATCTAGATGAAGTAGAAGGAAATAAATTTTATTTTCTAAATGCTAAAGATGGCTATGATGGAGCACGAGTTATTGATAAAAATATTTTAGATTATTTTTATAAAAAAATTGGAGAGTCATATTATTTAGGCTTACCTCATCAGGATGTTCTTATTATAGCGGATATAAAAAATAAAAAAGGGCTGGAGATTCTGCAAAAAATGATGGTTCATTTCTTTACAGAAGGTACAGTTCCGATAACAACAATTACATTCAAATATGATGGAGAAAAATTAGAAAGTTATTTTATTTTTGTTGAATAAAGCGACTAAAATTTAAAATAGTATAGGAGAACGATTATGTTATTTTTTTACAATAAGAAAATGCTAGGAGAAACATTATTAATTACTATTCAAAATAGTGAAGAGGTTACTTATGAAGATAAGAAAAATATTACACTTATTAAAGATAATAATGGAGTATTAGTAGGATTAAATATTTTTAATGTTGAAAATTTGAAACTAGAAGGTGAAGGAAGTATTGAATTATCTGATGAACAAAAAGAAATTTTGAGCAAACGTCTAGAAAAGAATGGTATCAAAATAGATTTAGAGGGTAATAACGATGATTACTTCGTAGTAGGGGAAGTTCTTACTTGTGAAAAGCATCCAGATGCAGATAAACTGAAAGTAACAACGGTTAATGTTGGAGAAGAAACTTTACAAATTGTTTGTGGAGCACCTAATGTAGAAGCTGGACAAAAAGTCGTAGTAGCTCTTAGTGGAGCGATGATGCCAAGTGGATTACTTATTAAACCATCGAAATTACGTGGTGTAGATTCTAACGGTATGCTATGTTCAAAACGTGAATTAGGTTTACCTCAAGAAGAAGTAAGAGGTATTTTAGTATTAGATGAAGATACTAAAGCAGGTACTAAATTAAAAGAATTGAATTTAAAATAATTTATAAGTAGGAGGTGTAACTATGGTTAATTGGAAAAAATGGTTTTTAGAAGAAGACGAAGATGAAATTTATAAAGCTGAAGAAGGGCGTAGAGATAAAAAAGAAAAACGTGTTGCTTCAACTAAAGAGAGTGATTTTGATATAGAAGAATTTGAAGAAGAATCGATTGTAGACAAAAAAGAAGCTAGAAAATACGAAGAAATTGATTTAGATGAATACAGTGTTCCAGAAGATTTTGATATAGAATTTATAGAAGAAGACGAAGAAGATTTACCTCCGCAAAAATATAAAAGAGAGAAAAATGATGGCGGATTAATGGGGCGAATAAAAGGTTTATTCTCTAGTTCGAATGATAAACAATTTTCAGATGATGACTTTGAAGAAGATTTCGAAGAAGATGAAGCTGAAGATTATAAAACATATTTAGAACGTCAAAGACGTGAAGAACAGTTAAGAAAAGAAGAAAATTACACTATAGTAGAAGGCTTGGAAGATGATGAAGAATATGAAGAAGAGTACGAAGAAAAACCACAAGGATTCTTCAACCGATTAAAAGAACGTTTATTTAGTGTGAGTGAAGAAGATATTGAAAAAGAAGAATTGGATGCCATACTTGACGACTTGGAAGATGAGCAAACTTCTGACAAATTTGTAGAAGAAATTGACGAAAAATTTGAGAGAACTGAACAACAAGATTTTTCAGAGCGAGTTCGTAATGAGAAAGTTATCGATGTGGAATTTGAAGAAATAGATTTATCAGAATATGAAGAAGATCTAGAAAAGGAAGGAAAACCTGAAAATACTACTAGTTTAACAGACGCACTAAAAGAACTAGGAGTAGAAAACTCTGAAATAAAAGATGTTGATATTTTTGGAGATAAATCAGATAGAAGAACACATCCAACACTTGCAGCTGTTCGAACAAAAAGATTAAAACAAGATTATAAGATGGACACTCTAGGAACAGATGTTGCTTTAGAAAAAGATCATAGCGATTTGAAAAATGAGATAGCTAAAGCTTATGAATCAAAAGAATCATCTGCTGAACAAGATTCAGAAGCTAGAGAAACTAAAAATAAAGATGCACGTGTTGAATTAAACGAAAACTTCAATAAATTAGAAAGACGCGAAGATAAAATACAAAAAGATAACGTATTATATAAACAAGATAAAGAATTAGATGAACTTTTTGAAGAGATTAAAGTAAAAGAAGAAGAGAGTCATCTAAGAGCTGTGCCAGAATTAGAAGTTCGTACTGTAGATGCAGAAGGTGAACGTCGTGAAAAAGTCAAATATACTACTGTTGACGACATTTTAGAAGGAAATGATGATTTATTTGAAGACGATATAGATAGAACTAGCAAGAAGCTAGTAGGTGAGCGTTTTGATGAAACTATTAAAGCGACAAAAGAAGTAGAAGATTTTAGAAAAGACTTATATGAAGGTAGAAGAGCAGAAACAGTAGAAAAAACAGCCTTAGACGAGCTTATCGAAGCGGAGAATATTGATATTTTCAAAAAAGAAGAGACTTTACCTGAAATAGAAAAATTAAACACAAATCTAAAAGAGTTCAGGGAAGAACGTAATGTAGAAGATATTGAAGAAGACATTGATTTAGTGCAAAAAGCTGCACGCATAGAAGACATAGAAGTCGAAGGTTATGATGAAATAAAAGAACATAAAAAAGATATCCTAGAAGGATATAGTGATTATCATCTAGATGAAAATGAGATTATTGAACTTGAAGAACAAAATCATTTGGATGAAACAGCAACAGACGTTGATATTGATAGATTATTAGCGGATATTTCTCCTCGTAATAAGGTGAAAACGATGAATAATGATGTTGATAAGTTTGTTGATGAAAAAGTTGAGCCAATAGAAGTTGCTGTTCAGAGAGTCGAAAAACACTTAGAAGAAGATGAAGTAGTAGAGGAACAAGAGGAAGAGGAAATTGGTATCGACTATACTGAAAAACTTTATACTGATGATGTTTTTGACTATTTCGATAAAGGTAATGGAAGAAAACTAGGTGAATATAAAACTATAGACCATGGTTATAGACCTGTAAGCAAAGAAAAAATAGAGAATAATCAACGTATCTTAGATGCAATCTTTGAGAAGTATTCTAATAATGGAATATCAACAAATAAATCGGTAACTGCTAAAACTATGGAGACAAGCATTATTACGCCAAAACTTAGGAATGTAGGGAAGTTTAAGCCAACTCCAGTTTATTCATCAGTTTATGGTTCAGGACCACGCAAAGATGTAGAAGTTAAATCTACAACTAAGTTGGCGGAAGAAGCGGGTTTATCAGATAAAAAAAGCGTTCCTGTGAAAAAAACTGCAGAACCAAAAAACAAAAAGAAGTCAGAAGCTAAGGTAGGAAAAAATGAGCAGGCAAGTGCTGATATTTACAAAGAAATAGCTTCTCAAGAAGAAACTGTATGGAATATAGGCTCTGCTAAAAGAGTGCCTAAAAGCAAAATAAAAACAAAAAAAGATAAAAAGTAATTTAATATTTTTCAATTAACCAAAAAATACCAACCATAAGAATTTAATACTTACGGTTGGTATTTTTTATGCTATGAAGTTAGTATTTTTCTAATATTTCTGCCCTTACTGCAGAGATTAAATATAGCGAACCTGTAATTAAAAGTACTTCATCACTTTTTAAATTAGGAATAAGCTTAGAAAGAGCTAGTTCATAATTTTCATATTTAGTAACAAATGTATCATTAAAACTACGAACAAGATTATCCAAGTTCGATTCTTTGATTTCAATAGGAACTTTAGTTGCAGAAAACTCAGCGGGGATAGTTTTTAACTTAGTCACCATATCTTCATAGTCCTTATCCTCAAGGATACCTAACAAGATTTTTAGTTTTGGGAAGTTGTTAGCACTAAGGTAATTGACCAAACTGCTAATACCATCATTGTTGTGGGCTCCGTCTAGTAGGATATTCGGACGAATCCATTCTAGGCGACCTGCCCAAGTAGACAAAGCTAAAGCAGAACTAATTGTTTTATCATCTATATCGATAATACCACGAGAGCGCAGATTAAAGATTGCTGCTAGTCCTAGAGATGCATTGTAAATTTGATGTTGACCAACCATTTTTGTGGTATAGTCGATATTTCTGAAGCTAAACTTATTGCCATGAGCACCAATATCTTTTATTTCTATATTGTTTTCATCTAAAATAGAAAGTTTTGCATTTTTTTCCTTACAAATATTAGAAATAACATCTACAATACTATCATTAGCTGGATAGATAAGGACGTTATCATTTTCTTGGATAATACCGGCCTTTTCGTAGGTGATTTTTTCCAAAGAATCACCTAGTATTGCAGTATGGTCTAATCCAATTTTTGTAATAATCGATAATAACTTTTCTTTAAAAATATTTGTTCCATCATAACGCCCACCAAGACCAACCTCCATAATAACGAAATCTGTTTTTTGATCTCGAAAATATAGCAGAGCAACTGCTGTAATAATTTCAAAGAAAGAAAGCTTATCGCTAGGGTCATGATTATTTGCATCATAAACTTTAACAACTTCTTTAAAGAGACGATATGCTTTTTTATATGGAATAAAGTCATCGTTGACACGAATACGATCGTTAAAACTTAGCATGCCAGGACTAGAATAAAGACCAACGCGGTATTTAGTTTTTAGTACGTCTTTTATATAAGAACATGTAGAACCTTTCCCATTAGTTCCCGCGACATGAATAACTTTCAAGTCATGCTCAGGATTATTGAATAGAGCCAAAACATGCTCCATACGATGTAGTCCAAGCTTCATTCCAGTGCGCTCTATTTTATAAGAAGTGGTAATAAGGAGTTCTTCACAAACACATTCCAGTGCGAAGTCGGTCAACTTATCTTGAGGAAGGGATTCTAGTTTATCGATAATATTTTCTAAGTTTTGTTCAGTAAATAATTCTAAAATATTATTACTATCTACTAAATTATTTTTTGTCAAAAAGTTTTCAATTTTATTTTTACATTTTAAATTCATAATAAATTAACTCCTAAGAAGGCTGTATCTCCTGATTTTATACATTTAATTCTATAATGTTAAGAAGAAAAAGTAAATAGCAGAAAAAAATAATTTTTAACTAAACTTTAGTTATAGTGTAAAGTTTGTGTTAAGTTCAGAATATATAATATAACTATAACAAGTTAATAATATTTTTTTCATAATATATGGCTCGTCAATTGACGAGCCGTTCTCCTTTTATTCCATATTTTTTGTGACTATAGCTCCTATTATGATAAATGCTATTAATAATACAATTTTTCCATAAATAATATTTATTATTTTATGTTATATGTTATAATATCTTAAAAAGAAAATACAAGCAGTGATATTGAATTAAAAAACAATTATACCAAGCTAAGAAAAGGAGAATTTGATATGAAGAATATTGTCGTTGTTGGTCATCCTAGAAGAGAAAAAAAAGAACTATATATAGATGATAAGAAATACAACATAAGTTTTGATGGGTTTAAATCTGAAAATCATAATGAAGATCCGTTTATTTGGAATGACAACTTTTTTTATACATTTTGTCATACAAATCATTCTTTAAGTAAAGATGTTCGTGATTTAATAAATGATAAAAATGAAGTTTATTTTGTATTTGTAGCTTGGTTTAGGGAAGATAATTCTCAAGAAAGTAAGAAGATTTTAGAAATTGATACAATTATAAAAGCTAAAGAATTATTCGAATGGCCTGAAAAAGGGAACAGAGATACAGATTCGCTTCGAAAGAAATTTAATAAGTATCATCTTCCAAAATTTGAAAATGGTAATTTGATGGAGCATAATAGAAATAAACTGTTTACCTGTATTGGAGATGAAAATGAATCGTTTTTACCAATGAAAAAATATAATAATTCTTTTGAGGCATACCGTTTAAATGAGGATACTTCTGAAAAGATTAGAAAATTAATAACTGTTGAAGGTAGTGACCGTTATTATGTTGCTAAAAAGACATCTTCTAGATTTAACAAACAAGAGAGAAAAATTTTTGACGAAGTATCAATAGATATTTTTAAAATAATAGAAGAGTGTATAGAAGATAAAGATTTACATCTAACAGGTAAGCAATTAAAAGGACAGGATAAAAGAGGTTAGAAAAATTAAATAGCATAATAAAAGCTTTTAGGCATGTAGCCTTTAAGAAGTAAATGTTTTGAAAAAATAGAAAGAGGAGAAAATTTGTAGGCTATAAAGTCTTTAATAAAAAAATGCTAAGTAACTATAAACTGCTTAGCATTTTTTAGACAAAGATTTTTAAGATTAATAAGTAATAATTTTAATAACATTACTTTTGTTAAATCGCTGATTTTGATTTTTCAAATTATTTAAGGTAGTTATTGCTGACTTTGTAATTTTTCTATTAGTTTATCTTTCATGACACTATCGACGATTCGATAGTTTGATTGCCATAGAGTTTTCATTTTTCCGACCATTTGAGGGTTTGTATCTGTTTCAAAAGTGTTTTGAATAAGCCGAACGCCACAAACTTTCCAAATTTCTATTGGGTCAAATAACCAATATAGTTCTCCATTGTTTTTTTCTTTTAATAAAGCTCGAAAAGCACCGAATATTGGTAATAGAAATCCAGTTGAAATTTCATATGAAATTTCACTGTGAGTAAAATCAGAATAAAATTTACTTTTACTATCTTGACCTGAAGTTACGCCTCTTACTCTACCGAAAGAACCTTTGGAACCATTTTCGGCTTTAAAGTCATTGTATTTTTGAGGCATTTCTTTTTGAATTAGTTCATATAGTTCTACTAATTTTGGTAATTCAGGTGCCAATTTAATATAAATATTGTTATCTGTCTCGAGTTCTTTGCGGAAATCTTTAAAAACACTAGCTTTTGCTGAATAAGCAGGTGTAGGGGCTGAAGAATCATCTGGATAACGTTTAATATTAAATGTAAACATTAGTTTTAGTAATTCAACAACGGGAATGGGTTTATTTTCATTGTCTTTAAATGCAATATCATCTTTGTAAGGTTGAGATTTAACTGCATTTTTTATAAAATCAAATTTATCATCTAATTCAAAGAGTGCAATATCACTAACTTGAGCAGACGTATTTCTTGCATCAGCTAATGCTGTTACATCTAAATCTTCACCTACAATAATTTCAAGACGAACAAATTTATTTATCTCATCACTAAGAGCATGCCTGTTTTCTATGATTGCAGTATAAGTATGACCTCCGTCTAGAATACCGTATTTTGAAGGATCGTCATCAAAATCAACTGCAAGCTCACTAGTAGTAGTATTGAAATGAACAGATTTAGCTGTGATAACAATACCTCGATTATTTATATCGAAATTCACATTGTCAGTTGCTTTAACTGCTGAAATCAATTGTTTGGCTACAGATGTATTCATCTTAGGTTTTCTAGGGTTAACTTCTAAGGAGAAATCCGAAGGTAAATCTTTAAAATTAACTAAAACCATGTAAGTAGTTATCTTAGTATCGGATGGAGAATTAATAGTTCTTAATGTTTTTATTTTAAATATAGTTGTCATATTGAATGACCTCCTTATAAATTTTTTGTTAAGACAATTTCCTTAACTGTCTATATTGTAATATAATTTTTTTAAAAACAAAAGAAACTATAGTACCTTTTTATAAAATATGTTATAATAAATTTATGACGATAAGACAAAACTTTGATAGTAGACTAGTAGAAATAGGAACAATTTTAAAAAAGAAAAGATTAGATTTAATGTTGGAGAAGAAATCTAGAGAATTTTTTTTGGAGGACAGAGTAGCGAAAGGATTAATAGAAGAGTCATCAATATCTCTTGAGACGATTAAAAATATCGAAAATGGAAAGACGATGCCTAGTCTACCAACTCTAAAAATACTGTCGATTGCTCTAGAAATAGATTTTATTGATCTTATTGATAGTATTTATGATTATATTTGATTAAATTATATCTATAATTCAGAGCTGTTTAGTTCTGTTCTGTTCTTTACTTAATATTTATACTGCTTTGAAATAATTTAACACTTAGCTATATCAAATTTTCAAAAGAAATATTTGTATTTCTATAATTTTTATTATTTCAAAAAATTTTACCTTGATATATTGTGGAACTGTCTTATAAAGAAGATAAAGGAGTAGAAGGTTCAGTAATTGTTAGGCTTAATAATAAACAACACTCTGATGGTAATAGAAAATCAATTTATTATGTTAAAAAAATTGAAAGAGGAGAAAATTTTTAATCTATAAAGTCTTTAATAAAAAATGCTAAGCAATTTATCTTTGCCTAGCATTTTTATTTTAATCCATTTTTTTTGTGACAAAAAATCCAACACTGATAAATAGTAATACGAGTAACAAAGCATGTAAAAACTCTAAACTCCAGATATTATTTAATTTCGAACCAAAATTTAACCAAATTAATCGACCGGGAATAAGTCCGATAAGGTTAGCTATAAAATAATGTTTAAATAATATTCTAGTAAGTCCATAAGAATAACTAACAACACTGTTTGGTAATATCGGAATAAGTCTACAAATAACCAAAAAGGTAGCGAGTTTATTATCATTAAGTCCAAAAATTCTATTATACTGTTTTAAGGTAAGACGTTTTTCTAAAAAATTTTCAATTTTATTTCTAGCAAAATATCTAGAAATAAGAAACATTATATTAGTGTAGATAATTGCGGCTATTATAGTTAGGACAGCACCTAGCTTAAATCCAAATAAAAGACCACCGATAACAGAAAAAATTCCTGGTGGGAACAGAAAGATAGGGAGAATAGATGCTAATAATAAAAATATTATAGGTGCACAATTACCAAATTGTTCAATAAAGTTTTGCATATTTTCTCCTTTAACTATAAATGTATTTTCAGGTTTTCCTACTAAAATAGTATAACATAAAGCCTGGGGAAAGGTGAATATAATACTTTGCTAGAGAGTGACTGTAGGGCAAGCATGGAAAGATGAAAAAACAAGTTTTAGTCTAGGCTAGAACTTGTTTTTCTATAAATTCACTTGCATATGATATAATATGTTTTATATAGTAAAGAATAATGCAGGTGATAATAATGACTAAACTAAAAAAACTTTTAGATGAAAAAAAATATTTGATAATGGGGATTTTAAACTTCACTCCGGATTCTTTTTCTGATGGAGGAGATTTTTTTGATGTAGAAGCAGCGATAGCTGGGGTAAGGGAAATGATTAATGAAGGTGCTGATATTATTGATATAGGAGCGGAATCAACGCGACCTGGCTCAATAGCTATTTCAGAAGATGAGGAGCTTCGCCGTTTAGAGAGAATTTTCCCGATTTTGCGTAAGGAGTTTCCTGAAGCATGCTTTAGTATAGACACTTATAAACCAGCTGTTGCTGAATATATGATTAAAGCTGGTGTTGACGTGCTTAATGATGTAAATGGAGCAAAAGGTAGCAATATGGCAGAGGTTGCTGCAAAGTATGATGTACCGATTGTTATTATGCATAATGGTGGCGTAGAAGAAGGTAGTGAAGTCGAACAAGTCGTTCGTGAACTTGGGGAGAGTTTAGATATTTGTCTTGCTGCTGGTGTTAAAAAAGAAAATATAATAATCGATCCAGGAATGGGATTTGGTAAGACTGCTGAAGCTAATTTAGAGATTACTAGAAAATTAGACTCGTTAAACTCTCTAGGTTGCGAGATTTTATATGCGGTAAGTAGAAAGAGAACGACGGATTATGTTTTAGGAGGGAATACTAATCCTAAAGAACGGGATATAGTTACTGCGACACTATCTTTAGAGGCAATACATCGTGGAGCAAGAATGGTACGTGTTCATAATGTAAAAGTTATGAAAGAAGCATTGATAACTTATGAAATAATTAATGGATAAAATATAGAGAAATGTTAAGAAAGGAGGTTAAGATGAAAAATACTTTTATTTATAATAATCATTTAGAAGCAAAAAAAGTACTTAGTACCCTTGAAAAAGAGTTAGAGTTATGCGATGAATTTATTTTTAGCGTGGCATTTATTTCGGAAAGTGGTTTGACAAGTCTGCTTCAAACTTTAAAAAACTTAGAAGAAAGGAATATTCGCGGGAAAATATTGACAACAGATTATTTGTATTTTAACACACCAAAAGTTTTAGATAAACTAGCTACTTTTAAAAATATAGAGCTAAGAATGTATGCTAGTTCGAAAGATAATCATGGTTTTCATACAAAAGGTTATTTGTTTAAGAAAAAAGATTCTTGGAATATTTTGTTAGGTAGTTCGAACTTAACGAGTGCTGCATTAACGATTAACAAAGAGTGGAATACATTTGTTGAAGAAGATAACGAGCTATGTTCAAGCATATTAGAAGAATTTCATACATTATGGAATATGTCAGAAGACTATGCTAGCGTAAAAGATAAATATAAAGTTGAGTTTTTGAACAATAAGCAACAAACTCCTAAAACAATAGATAATATTACCGATGAAATTAGTCCAAATGAGATGCAACAAAGTTTTATAGAAAACTTTAAAAAGCTACGAGAACAAGATAATAGAGGATTACTTGTGTCTGCTACTGGTACTGGTAAGACATTTGCAGCAGCTTTTGCGATGAAAAATATAAATGCCAAAAGGATTTTATTTATTGTTCATCGTGAACAGATAGCAAGGCAAGCTTTGGAAACTTTTAAAATTATTTTTGGGAACAGCCGTACATATGGATTTCTTACAGGTAAAAATAAAAATATAGAAGCGGATTTTATTTTTGCGACAATACAAACAATATCCAAGTCGGACGTGTTTAGAAGTTTTTCTAAAGATTGCTTCGACGAGATTATTATTGACGAGGTGCATCGAGCGGGGGCGAAAAGTTATTTAACAATAATAGATTATTTTGAGCCAACTTTTTATTTAGGAATGACGGCAAGTCCAGATAGAACAGATAGCTTTAATATTTACGAGTTATTTAATAACAATATTGTTTATGAAGTACGCTTAAAAGAAGCGATGGAAAATAACCTTCTTTGTCCGTTTCACTATTTTGGGATTAGCGATTTGATAGTAGATGGCGAAATGCTAGATGAACTTAGTGATTTTACAAGATTAACCTCTGATAAGCGAGTGGATCATATTATTGATAAAATAAATTACTATGGCTATTCGGGGGATAGAGTAAAAGGATTAGTATTTTGTTCTTCTAAACGAGAAGCACAAATACTTAGCGATGCATTTAATAGTAGAGGATTTAGAACTACTAGTTTAACAGGTGAAGATGATCAGGAAAAACGCGAAAAAGAAATTGAGAAGCTAATAGCTGACTCGGGAGATATATTAGATTATATTTTTACCGTAGATATTTTTAATGAAGGTATAGATATTCCAGAAGTTAATCAAGTAGTTATGCTCCGTCCAACACAAAGTGCGATAATTTTTATCCAACAGTTAGGTCGTGGTTTAAGGAAAAATAAAGACAAAGATTTTGTCGTAATAATAGACTTTATCGCAAACTACAAAAATAACTTTTTAATACCAATTGCCCTATCAGGAGATAGAACTTATGATAAAGATACAGCTCGTAAGTTCCTATCACAAGGGAATAGATATTTACCAGGAATGTCGACTATCCATTTTGACAATATATCAAAACAAAGAATATATAGCGCAATTGATAATGTGAAATTGAATACATGGTTATTTATTTCTGATGAGTACAATAAGTTAAAAAATAAACTCGGTAAGATTCCAACCTATTATGACTTTGAAAATTATGACACGCTAGATATTAAAAAGATTTTTGAGGTCGCAGGTAGTTATTATGCGTTTTTATCTAAAAAAGACCGAGATTATAGCTACAATGGGAAACTATCAAAAACAGCAGAAAATATGCTGAATTTCGTATCAACTAATTTAATCTTAAGCAAGAAAATAGAAGAGCTGATACTTTTAAGGTTAATCTTAAAAAATTCTCAAAATCTTGAAGAGGATTTTAGAGGTGTGATGCTTACAGATTATACAAAATTAATCGCTGATTATGAACTTGAGGTAAGTAGGAAGATTCTTACAAATAATTTTGTAACGAGCAGTGTTACGAAAAAGAAATTTAATGACTGTATATTTTTAGATGAGTATAACAAGGTGATAAAACCGTCAAAAGAATTAGAAAAAGAATTGCAGTCAGATATTTTTAGAACGTTGTTGACAGAATTAGTAGAATATGGAATTTATAGATATGACAAATATTACAAAGGTAATCTATATAGGGATACTAATTTTGTCCTTTATGAAAAATATAGTTTTGAAGATATTTGTAAACTTTTTTCTTGGAGTATCAATTATGTACCTTTAGCTATTGGCGGTTATAAATATGATGAACAGACAAAAACTTTACCGGTATTTATCAATTATGACATAGATGAAAATTCATTCAACCACGATTATGTCCATGGATTTTTACCAGACACCGGTTTTACATCAATGTCAAAACCACGTCGTAATTTAGAATCAAGAGAATGTGAATATTTCTATAAAGATGAAACAAAGATTTATCTATTTATGAGAAAAAATAAAGATGATAAAGATGGAGCGAGAATATTCTATTTCCTTGGAGAGATGAAAACAGTAGGAAAACCGGAATTAGTTCATAGAGAAAAAAGTGGAGATACAGTTCTTCAGTTTTTCTATAAACTGCAGACACCGCTTAGGGAAGATATGTATGAATATTTTACAAGGGAGAAGATATAATGATAGATATAGAGTTAATAGAAGGCTTAAGCATAGATGATGCTAAAAGAGTTTGCTTATGGACAAATGAAAAAGGTGTAGAGTTTTTGAAAAGGTGGGCAGGACCAGACGTCGAGTTTCCACTTAATGAGGATTCATTATTAAATTTTGAAAACATATACTCTATACAGAAAAATGGAGAATTTATAGGTATAATTAGAAAAATACGTCAAGTTGGCACAAATGTTCATATAGGGAATTTCATATTAAATCCTGAGTATACAAACCGTGGTTTTGGGAAAATAGCTTTAAGGAAATTTATTGATAGTATTTTTTCAGAACAACAAGTAGAGACTATAACTCTTAATGTTTTAGCTGATAATAAGAACGCTATGGAATTATACAAAAAATGTGATTTTGAAGTTCTTTCTACAATAACTCAACCCATTAAAAAATATTTGATGGTTAGAAGAAAATAAAAGCTTGAAAAACTAGTATAATATTTACAAAATATAGTGGATATTTGTTGATTTTTAATTTTATAATTGATATAATGAAAAACAGAGTAATTTTATTACTCCTTACTCTCTTGAAAAAAGGGAGTCGCAAAGACCAAAAGGAGGTAACACACATGAGAAAATATGAAGTAATGTTTGCTGTTCAACCACGTATCGATGAAGAAGCTAAAAAAGCTGTGGTTGATAGATTCGTAAATATTCTTTCAGAAGGTGCAGAAGCAGTAGAAGTTAAAGATTTAGGTAAAAAACGCCTAGCTTATGAAATCGAAGACTTCACTGATGCTTTCTACTATGTAGTAGAATTAACTTCAGAAACAGATGCGTCTACAAAAGAATTCGATCGTTTAGCAAAAATTAGCGATGACATCATCCGTCACATGGTAGTTAGATTAGAAAAATAAGGGGTGACTTACTATGATTAATAACGTAGTATTAGTAGGAAGATTAACAAAAGATCCAGAATTAAGATATTCTAGTTCAAATATCCCAATGGTTTATTTTACAGTTGCTGTAAATAGAACATTCGCTGATCAAAATGGTCAAAGACAAGCGGACTTTATTGGTTGTGTAGCTTTTAGAAAGCAAGCAGAAAATATGGCGCGTTTCTTAGGACGTGGTAGTTTGATTGGTGTAGAAGGAAGAATCCAAACTAGAAATTATCAAGGAAAAGACGGGAACACTGTTTATGTTACAGAAGTTGTAGCTGATAGAATCCAATTCCTTGAATCTAAGTCTAGTTCAAATAGACAAAATAACGGATTTGACTCAATGAGTTTCAATCAACCTCAATCACAACCATCATTTAGTAATAATCAAAATTATTACAACAATTCTAATCATAACCAAGGGCAAGCTAATTCAGCTATGCAAGATTTTATTAATGATAGTTCATTTTCTGATTTTGGGGAAAATTTCCCAAGTAACTTAGATGATGACTTCATGCAGGATGTAGTAAATCCGTTTAAAGAAGACTAAAATTA
>ERZ773003.1065-NODE-1065-length-17498-cov-5.887634_pt1 | contig 17498 bp, 11 predicted proteins | sample MGYA00580668_ERZ773003 | MGnify/ENA primary metagenome ERZ773003 (study PRJEB29015, sample SAMEA2738002) | human oral metagenome | biome: human oral; feature: human-associated habitat; material: dental | place: China | collected 2126 ... | reverse complement strand
GTCGATGACGACGGAAAGCCCCTTGGCTTCAGCGACCTGCTTGACGGCATCGTCAATCTTCTGCTGGATGCCCGAGATGAGATCCTGTTCCTTCTGCTGCAGCTCCATCTGCGCCTGCTGCATCGCCTTCGCCTTCTCCTCATCGCTCTTATTTGCGTTATCCGCCTCGAAGCGCATCTGCGCTTCCTGCATCGCCTTCTGCATCTCGTTCGAAGCCGAAGCGTAATCCGGATGGCTCATCATCACCTTGCGATAATCGACGACGCCGACGGACGAAGATGCTGCAGACGCTGTGCTCGTACCGAGCTGCGAAAGACCGAGAGCCACGACCGAGCCAATGAACACGAGCGCAAGTGCCACGCAAAAGATCTTGACCTGAGTCTTCTGAAGTTTTACCATTTCTTTGTCTCCTTTTCCCTTTTGAAGAACGCTGCATCGCGATCCTTCCTCAAATACCCAACGATAAACATTATAGCAAACTCTTTTGGGGGATTCAAGCCCAAGAGGGCGCGGACGCCCTTAAAAATCGCCAATCAGGCGCAGCCATCCACCCGAAGAGTCCCGCACGAGTTCGGCACGCAGAAAGTCGTGCAGACGATAGCTGATTCCAGCCTCACCCGTATGATCGGCTCGGCGGTACTCCCAGCGCACTTCAACGCGCGGCAGGAGGTCTGCGCGCACCCCCGTCGTCCACGCATGTTCGCGCATATCGTAGCGAAGGCTCGCGAAGATTCCAGGAAAGACGTGTCTCTCGTAGGCCACTTCCCAGGCCCAGTCAAAATCCTGCGGCAGTACATCGGCCTGCACGAAGATTTCATCCGCTGCCGACAACATCGCTCCCGCATGGGCGCGAAACGTTATGTCATTGCCATCGGCAGAACGTCTGCCGATATCGCTCCATCCCTCGAGGCGCAGACGGTACCTGGAAGTATCGCTGCGACTCATAACCGAGGTCTGCTCACCTGCTGCAATCGTTGCATGTGTTTTCAAACCAAGCGTGCGGAACTCGCCTGATGTGTCGAGAACTTCTTCCATTCCCCGCGCAAATTCCTTCTCGTGACGAGCCACGAATGCAACGGGAACACCGAGCATCTCGTTCGCCTTCGCCTGCAAAACGCTGCGCTTTTCGAGCAGAGCGAAGTTCGCGATCGTATCTGAACGCATGGCGAGATCAATCGTGCGCACGACAGGCATCTTCGGATAAACCGTCAACACGACGCGCGTGTGCCCTGCCGTCTCGACATCGAAATCGGCACGAAACTCGGGCAGATGCTCCGCCATATAGGCGTTTAGACTCTCCTTCAGGACGCCGTTCGTCCAGTCGACAGCGGCCACTGGAAGCCCTTCGAGGCTTTGTCGAAACACCGTCTCGACACCTGCGAGATCTTCTTTTGCCATCTTCCCTATGACAGGCGATACACCATCGACCACAACTTCGACCTCAACCGCCTCAACGCGATTCGCCCAAGGAGCAAGAGTCACTCGAACGTGCGCCTCCTCGCCAGGCTCAATGGCGACGTCCGTGACGGAGTAGCCGACGAGTACCTTGTCGAACACCTCACGGATTGTCGCCTCATCCGCCGCCCTGCGCCCCTCATACGAAGAGAGCGGTTTTCCCTCGATGAGTTGTGAGGAAATGGCGGCGACGCTTTTTTCCATGCGTACCTTGACCGTGGGCGGCAAAGATTCGCCGTCCGCTACGACTTCGGCGCGAACCGCTGTGACCATGCCCGAAGCAAAGGCATGTTCACCTCCCAGCCAAAAGAGCACGAAGGTGAAGAGCGCGAGGAGCATCTGTGCCCTTGCTCTTCGCCCAAGCATCAGAAGGAGCCGCCGACGCTGAAGTGCACGCGCCCGCCGTCCGAGCCGCGTCCGTAGTCGAGGCGAATCGGGCCGATCGGCGTCTCAAGCTGCAGCCCCATGCCGACGCTGCCCTTGATCCTATTCGGCCAGCGGTCGTTGCTCCAAGCATTTCCCCAGTCGGTGAAGACGGCGCCCTGCACCTTCTTCACGATGGGGAAGCGGTACTCGACCGTCGCGAGCAGAAGATGCGTGCCACGGAACTGGTCGTCACGGTAGCCGCGCAGGGAGTCCTGCCCGCCGATTTTGTAGAGGTTCGATTCGGAAATCGAGCCGTGCGCGTAGCCGATCTGTCCGCGTACAGCGATGGTCTGCGCTCGACCGACCTTGAAAAAGCGCTTGTCCTCTGCCGTGAACTTCTGATAGTTGAAATCGCCGCCGAATCCAGCGAACTCCGCCTCGAAGCTCGTGCGTCCGCCCGATGTCGGGCTGTAGATGTTGTCGCGTGTATCAGTCACGCGCGACAACGTGATACTGCGCGTCGTGCCGAAGTTCGCATCGCGCCACGCCTTCCATGCTGGCGTGCTGCGATCGCCCTGATTTCCGCTGCTCTTATGCTTTTCATAGCTGTCCTTGCGATTGCGCAGCGTGATGGAGTTCGTTGCATACTCATTGACGGGACGGCTCAAGGTGATCTCACCGCCCGAGTACCTGCGCATGTATTCTTCCTCCAAGTTGCCGTCCGTATCATAGTCGTCGTACTCATAGGTGCGGTTGTAGATACGCAGAGAAGCCGCTGTTTCCTTGCTGTCAAGCCAAGGACGTCGATAAGAGAAGACGAAGCCGTGCGCATCTGTATCATCGCCGCTCATCTCGTAGAGAAGACTCACGGCGTCGCCCGTGCCCCGGAAATTCGTATCGCCGACATTGACCATGCCGACGAGGCCGTCCGACGAACTGTAGCCGGCACCAATGCCAAAGTTGCCCGTGCGTTTTTCGACGACGTCCGCTTCAAGGACGACGGATCCCGACTCCTTCCCGGGATTGAGCTTCATGTTCACGTCCTCGAAGAAGCCGAGGTTGTAGATGCGCTGCATGCTGCGGCGAGCCTTCTTCACGTCGAACGGCTCACCGATCTTCAGACGCATCTCGCGCAGGATGACGCGATCCTTCGTCTTCGTATTGCCCTTGACAGCGAATCCTTCAAGCTTTCCCTCATTGATCTTGAGCGTGAGGTCTCCTGCAGCATCGATATTCATGTCCTCGATCTTGGCGAGGATGAAACCGTCCGCCCTGTACTTTTCCTGCATGGCAGAGACGTCCTTTTGCAGTTCGCGGCTGTTCAGAACCTTGCCTGGCTCAAGCGTGACGAGCTTTTCGAGATCCTCCGTCGTCTCAACCGTATTCCCCTCGATCCTCACGGAATGAAGCACGGGGTTTTCCAGGACATGATACGTGAGAACGACGCCCTCGGGCACATACTCCCACGATGGGTAGAGGTCGTAAAAATAGCCTGTATCGAAGATGGCGGAGCGGTCGCCCTGCGCCTTCTTAGCATCATACACATCGCCCACGCGCTGCACGAGGGCAGCGCGCGCCGTCGCCATCGTATCCTTGCCCGCGCCGTCGATGACAATGTCGACGATGGTCTTGCCGTCGGCGATCTTCGCCTCCTCGTCAATTTTGCGCTCCTCGGGGCGATTGGCTTCCCACGCCTCAACGCGCGCATCCTTCATCTGTGCCTTGGCGGCAGCGCTTTCAGCAACAGTCTGCGCATCCACGCGCCGGATTTCTTCGGCATCTGCAGCGGCGTTCTTCATTTCCTGATCGCCTTGCATCGTACCCACGACAGCGACGGCCGCAGAGGCGTCTGCGGAAAAGCCGGCAAAGCCCGCAGCAAGTGCGACGGCCCCGGCGAGGATTCGCGTTCTCTTCATATCCAAGTTTTCAACCTCCTATGCTTCACATCCCCTTTATTGTACCATGAATGCCCACGAGGTCAAGGGGGACGCAAAGTCTTAACAGCAGACTCATCGAATTATAGGAATCATAAGAATCATTCGCGCAGCACGCGCCCCGCAGTGACCATGAGTTCCTGCATGTCTTCAGTCGGCGGCGAAGCGACAGGGACCTGCTTCGTCTTCTCCGTCTGCTGCTCCAAAGCAGGCTGCGGCTGAGACGGCTCGGCAAACTGCACCTGTCCTTGCGCCTGTGCCATCGGGCTTTCTTGCACCCGCACAGGCATGACAGGCAGCTCGATCTCACGAGATTCCGAAAGATTCGTCGCGGCTCCCATTCGTTCGGCGAGTGCCTCACTTCCCTTCTCCTCGTGAATCGTCGTCCCCTGTCCGACGATCGCCGCAGGACTTTTCTCGGCAGGTGCCGCCGTCGGCTCTGCACTCCTCTGCAGGGCGACGCCGCCCAAGGCGAGGAGCATAGCGAGCGCCGGCGCGAGGAAACGTGCGAATCGCTTCCTTTTGCGCGTCTCTCTCGCACGCTGCAGTTCCGCCTCCGCCAGCATGAGATTGAGTCCGCCTCGAATATCCTCTTCCTTCTCCAACGAGGATTCTGCACGTCCCAGCCAGTCCTTCGCTGCCTTAACATGCGCACAGATCCTTTCCCTTTCCTCTGCCATCTTCCTCTCCCTCCTTCCCTAAAAGCGCATGAAGCGCGAAAGCATGCCGCGCACGCGGCGTATGCCGCTCTTCTGCAAGCGGTAGATGTGCGAGGCGCTGACGTCGAGCACATCGGCGATCTTCGGAATCGTCTCGCTCTTCAGGTACACGCTCTCGAGGACGACGCGCTCCTTCTGCGGCAGACGCGCGAGCGCCCGATGAAGCTCTCGCGTCATGAAGCCCAATTCCGCTTGCTCAGCGACGGAAGGCGTCGTATCAGGCAGAAGTTCCCAGGGCGCCTTGCCGTCGGCGCGAGGCGCATCCATACAGGTGACGTCGCGGCTGCCTTCTTTCTGCAGGAAATTGAGCATCCTGCCGCGTATGCGATGAACAGCGAAGAGACTAAAGGCGACACCGCGCTTCCAGTCGAAATTTTCCGCCGCCTCGATGAGTCCAACCGTTCCTTCCTGTATGATGTCCATGATACTCTCGCTCGTACGCCACGGCAGCGCCGTCTTGAATACAAGCGGCTGATACGACTCGATCAGGCGCTGCCTCGCCGCCCTCTCGCCGCGCTCCTTGAAGGCCTGCCACAAGGACTTTTCCTCCTCGGGCGCAAGGAGTTCGACCTTTTCGAGTTCCTGCAAATATTCCTCAAGTCTCATGACGATCCTCCTCGCGCTTAGAACTTGATGCGCGCTTCGATACCGATGACGGACTGCGAATCCTCGTCACGGTTCCAATAGATGCTCATGCGGTCGTTGAAGTCGTAGCGCACGCCGAATTCGCGCACCTTGTTGCCGATACCTTGCTTGTAGCGCAGCATGACCCTGTCGTTGATGTACTTGCCCACTTCCAGCGTATATTCGAGTCCGTGCGCCGTTTCGCCCGGCTTCATGGCGTCCTTGTCCGTCGTCGTCACATCCTCGCCCGCGATGCGGAATTCATCGAGGCCGAGCGCATTCTTCACGTTCGTCTCGAATTCGCCGAGAACCGTCATGGAAAGACCGAAGGTCAAAAGCGATGTGAGCGCTTGGGAACTTTTCAGATCGGGCGTCTGAAAGGTCAAGAGGTTCACGATCTCCGTCTCGCTCATTTCGGGCATCGAACTAAGGTGCGTTTCCATCGCCCCGATGGGGCCTTTCGAATGCAGGAAAATGCGCACCTTGCCGACGTGCGCCTCCGCTTCGAGCGTGAGGCTCGGCAAGAATGAACCAATCTGGTTGAAGTACGCCTCGCCATCGCGGATTGTAAAGCGCGTCTTGTTGTACGTGATCGTGCCGCGCTCGACGAGAATCGTGCCGGAAGGCTCGACGTGCTGCGTCGTGCCGCCGTAGCGGAAAGCGCCTGAAAGGCGCATATCATAGAGGGCAGGATCATAGAAGCGCACGCGCTCGCCGAGTGTCACGCCGACATCCAAGATCATCTCGGGCAGTGCGCTCTCGGCATCGGGAAGGGATGGAACGGAAAGCGTCGCATGATGGATGTGGATGTCTCCTGTGAGTTTCGGCATCTTCTGTCCGAACATCTCACCCTCTTCGATGTGAAAGTCTGCACTCAAGGGACCGTCATAGAAACTGCTGACGACAGAAAGCTCATCCGCCTTAAAATCGAGCGCATAATCGCGCCACCTGCCGCCGTCGAACGACGTCCTGCCCGCGATATGGTAAGAGCCTGTCCCCATCTTGCCCGTGCAATCCTCCAGCGTGATGCTGTTGCCAAAGAAACGCAGCCGCGCCTTCATCTCCGTGACGGGCGTCGCGACGTCCTTGAACTTCAGCGCTCCGTCCGCAAGACTGACCTCGCCAGCAAACTGCGGCCTTTCGAGCGTCCCCGTCACACGCACCTTGCCCTTCGTCGGACCGAGCGCCCACTCGACGGCGGGAGAGAGAATCGGCAGAAGCGATAGGTCGGCATTGTCGAGCGCGAGCGAAAGATCAATCTGATCGGACGATGCGACCGTTTCATCGGCGGCTGCCGTCAAGCTTCTCACGGGAATCTTTCCCTTGGCGCTCGCGCTGTAGTCACGCTCGCCAAGTTTCTTCTTCACGCGAAGCTGCTCGATGTTGATGACGCTGTCCTTGAGGCTCGCCAAGCCCGTCATATCATCGAAGGTCGACGCGCCCACGCCGCCGTTTTTCACTTCGACGGAAGCGTTCGCCTGCGGGTTCTCCAGCGTGCCGCCGAACTGCACGGCGAGATCGATCGTGCCGCGCACGTCAGCGTCCGCCCCCGCCGCCTTCGCGACCATGCCGGCGGGGATGCCGTTCGCGGCAAACTGCGCATCCATCACTGCACCGTCCAATGGAATGCGTCCCTTGGCTGCGAATACGCCGTCGCCCTGCCTGCCATGGAGTTCATTGATCGTCACGACGTGGTCGGCGAGCTTGACGTCCAGCGCCATATCACGAATCTCGTAGCCTGCCGCCTTGCCCTCGACGACGACGGCGTCAAGCGCCGCCATGGGATTATCCAAAGTGCCCCCAAGGCGGATCGTGCCGTTCAATCTTCCGTCGAGGATGTCATTCTTGAGGTTCGCAATCGCGAAGAGAGCGCGCACGTCACCGTTCTCGACGTTCAATATGCCGTCAAGCGCCTGCGTTTCGAGATTCGCCGTGCATTTCATCGCGTAGACGCCGCCGTTCTGCTGGAAGTGGACATTCTCGGCGCGCAGCACATCTGCGCCATAGACGATCTCGCCGTGCACGGACTCGATCGCCTGTCCGTTGAGTTGAAGCGTCTTTGCATCGAGCACACCGATGAATTCAGGCGATTGCAGCGTACCCGCGATATGCCCAGCAAACGTGCCGTGGCCGCTGACCGGGTACGGCAGTCTGCTGCCGAAGCGGTCGAGACTCACATCATGTACATCGGCATAGAGATCAAGCGCACCATCGCGCGTGACCGTGCCGTTGAGGTCGACGTCGACGAGCGGTGAGAAGATATGAAAGTCCTGCAGGCGCACGACGCCGTTCTCCAGATAATAGTCGCCGTCCATGCCCGAGAGGATGTAGCCATTGTAGCTGCCGCGATAGAGATGGATGTAGCCGACCGCCGACGGATTGTCGAGCGTGCCCGTGAAGCGGATCGTATTGTCGACGTTGCCCGTGATCGGCTGATCGGGAGCGACGAGAGCCGCGATGTCCTCCATGCGCGCGCCGATGGAATCGACGCGCAAGTCGATGCGTCTCTCGCCCGTAAGGCCGACGCTGCCCTCGGCGATCCACGTCTCCTTGCCCGCACGCTCCACGGAGAAGCGGTCAATGGCGATGCCGTCGGTGCTGCCGTGCACGGCGCCGTGGAATGCGTCGAAGGGCTGATGGAAGAGACTTCCCGCCGTCCCCTCGAAATCCGCCTCAATGGCAGGATTCGACGCGGCGCCGCGCACTGCACCCGCGATGTCGAGCGTGCCCGCTCCCTCGGCCTCTGGCACAAAGGCGTCGACGAGCGCCAGCGGCAATGCCGTACCGTAAAAGCGCAGGTCGAGCGCCGTGCCGCCCCGTACGTCACCCTCAACAACAAGCGCGCCGCCCGCCGCGAACGACGCATTGAGGTTATCGAAATGAAGAAGCTCCCCTTGCTTGAAGAACGATGCGGAAACCTGCTCGGCCGCAATGCCGCCGAAGGCCGCTCCCTCACCCGAAAAAGTACCGTACGCGAGAAGATCTGCCAAATCCGTCCCCTTGCCGCTCAATGCGACGTCCGCAGTGCAATTCCCCGTCAGGGAAAGGCCGTCCACAGGCAGTACGGCGGCGATTTCCTCGCCCGAAAGCCCCTTCGCTTCGACGTGTGCGCTGTAGGAGCCGTCCGCCGTGCGGAGCATCCCCCCGCCCTCGAACGTGCCTCCCAAGGCTTCTGCCTCGCCACTCGCTGTCAGAAGGCCGTCCTCATAGTGACCCTTCGCCTTCACCGCTGAAAGCGATGTGCCGTAGAGCGTCGCGGCTGAGGCTTCGCACTCTCCGTCAACCTTCCAGTCCTGCGGCGTGCCGTAAACGGAAGCGAGGACGCGCACCGAACCTTGAAAAGGACTCTGCGCCAAGATTTTCGACGGATCGAAGGCCGCGGACTCGACGACGAAGTTGAAGCTCGGCACTTCCTCCTGCCAAGCGACCTTCCCATGAATGGACGCTTGCTGCTCTTCGGCAGAAGCACGCAAAAAGATGCGCGCCTCCTTGCCCGAAAAGACGACGAGTCCACGCGACGCCTCAACCTCCATGCCATGAACGAGCGCTTTCGCACCCGAAAGGCGCACGTCGCCCGCGAGCGAAACGTCATCCGCTTCGCGCACGAGCTTCAGCGCCGCCTCGTCGACGTGCAGCGCCTGCGGCTCGATCTCATCGGGAAGCACACCCTCGGGCAGGAATGCGATATAATCCATCGCATTGATATTTTCCCCCTGGATCTTCAGTTCCTGTCGCTCTTTCGAGACTTCTCCCTCTACAGCAAGCGGCGCATCCTTGCATCTGGCCTCAGCTTCGACGGAGGCAGAAGACTTGTGCACGAAGTCAAGCTCAGCCCCAATATCCTCCAAGGCGATTTCCTTGCCCGAAACGGCAACGTTCGCCTTTCCTTCCTTCACGCTGACCTTGCCGCAAAAATCATTTTCCCCTGCTTCCTGCTGCACGAGGTCGGCGACATTCCAGCTTCCGTCCGCGCGCTGCTGCAGGGAAAGGGACGGCTCTATGACCGTCACATGGGAAATCGCAGCGACAGGCGATGAGGAAAGAGCCGCGAAGAGGCTCATTTCCACCTCGGCGTGCGCGGCGCGAAGGATCTCCTCTCCCTCCCTGTCCTGCACTGCGATGCCGTCAAGGGCAAGCGTATGCCAAGACTCGACCCGCACGGCGTCGATGGCGATGGGAACACCGAGCGACTCGGACGCCTTTGCCGAAAGCGTCCTGCCCGCCTCCTCAACGTAAGCGCCCGTGCAGGCGATGTAAGCCGCCGTGCCGCAAACGAGCATAAAAAAGAAGAACGCGATGACGACTGCAGCGAAAACAATGCGCCCCTTCTTCATCGGCTCTTCCTCCTCGTTGTATCTTTTTCAAATTCTGCGGCATGAAAGGATATCGCGGCTCGAGGCGCTTTACATCTCCCCGGCGGCAGCCGCCTCGGCCGCCGCATCCTTTTCTGCTGTCTTGACAGGTGCGGTCTTGGCGGGTGCGCCGTGCGTCACGGGAATCATCGCATCGTCCTTCGCCGTGCGGCTCTTCCTGCTCTTCTCATCGAGCAGCTTCTGCTCGGCGGCCATCTTCTCCGCCGCCTCATCCGTATGGTAGAGCGCCGTCTCGGCCTGCTCCTTCGCCGCCTTGTAGTACTTGGCGTCAACCTTCTCACGGTAGGAAACGGTGTCGAGATCGACGGGCAGACCCATGGCCCGGTCGAGCGCCGCCTTGCTGAGATTGTAGTTGTAGAGCGCATCGTAGTAGTTCGTCTGCGCCGCGACGAGCTTTTCGTCGGCGTCCGTCACGTCGAGGTTCGTGCCGACGCCAGCCGTGTAGCGCACCTGCGCGATCTTGAAGTCCTCGACGGCATGCTCGACGGCGACACTTGTCGTCTCGATATTCTTCTCCGCCGCCAGAAGACTCAGGTACGCCGTCTGCACGTCGAGCGCAATCTGCTCGCGCGTGTCCTCCGCCGCCTGCTGCAGTTTGTGCACCGCCGCACGCTTCTGGTTCACCTGCGCCTGCGTCACGTTGTTGTCAAAGGCCGCCCAGTTCGCCTGTATGCCGATCGACCAAGTGTCCGCCGAATCGGTGTTGTTGGAAAAGAGGCTGTCGCCGCCGACCGTGCGGGATGCCGCTGCGCTGACCTGCGGCAGCGAAGCGCCGCGCGTCGCCTCCATGGCAGCGTTCGCCTGACGCACGGCATAGTCCGCCGCGATGCCGTCCGCTCGGTGCGCGAGTGCGTACTCCGTGCAGTCCTCAAGGCTCAGATCATACTTTCTGTAGGCGAGTTCGTCCGCCAGCGAGAGCTTCGTGTCCGTCGGTAAGCCAATGATCTTATTGAGTTCGGCGATGGCGACGTCGTAGTTGTTCGTCACGTTCACGAGACTCTGCTCAGCGTTCGCGAGCGAGACCTGGGATGCGAGCACATCGGAACGCGCGACCGTGCCCACCTTGTACTGCGCGTTGACATTGGCCAGATGACCCTTCAAATTGGCGACGGACATCTCGCTGACCTTGATGAGATTTCGGTATTCAAGCGCCTTGAAATACTGTCCCGTCGTCTGGTAACGCACCGCCTGCTTCGTGCCTTCGAGCGCGAGATCGGCATTGTTCACACCGTAGCGCGCCGCCTCAATGCCACGCTCGATACTGCCGCCCGTGTAGAGCGGGAAGGAAAGCGCCGCGCTGCTCCGAAAAGCATAGTCATGGTCGTACATCTTGTATGCCTTGCCGCCGACGCGGTTGCCCTGCGTCGAGAGCGTGAGCTTCGGGCCTGCCGTGCGGCGCGCCTCATGATATGCCCAGTCCGCCGCATCCACATCGGTCACGGACGACTTGATCGAGCGATTGTTCTCAAGCGCCAGTTCCACGCTCTCGGAGAGCGCGAGAGAGCGCGTCTCCGCTGCGGACGCAGATGCGAAGCTCAGGGAGAAGAGCCCGCCCGCGACGAGCGCCGCAAGCTTCTTGGAAAAATGTTTTGACTGCTTCACAATGATTCCTCCTAAAATGACTGGTGCAGACCGAAGTAGGCGGCGCGCCGCTCGCTGCGGTTGAGATCTTTGAGTTGGCCCATCAGATACGTATCTTCACGCAGACGATACTGCGCGGAAAGGCGCAGACGGAAGTCGTCGGGATCGTAGGCGTCGGCGGAGAAGCGCCAGCGATTTCCCACATTCGCATCAAGCCCGACGCCCGGCTCGCCAGCGATGAGTCCGGCGCGCGCACCGAGCCTGCCCTTCGTGCGGCCGACCTCAAGATTCAGATCGTTCCCCTCGCCGATATCCTCGACGCCAACGCGCAGGAAGCGGTCGGGCCTGTCCTCCTTGGAAACGTCGACATTGAAGTTCGTGATCCAGTCACGATTCTTGCCGCTGTAGAGAATATCAACCGAAGGCTGCGTCTCTATGCTGCTTAAGTTATCAAGCGTGTCGTTCGCCTTCTCTGTGACGGCGCGCGCCTGATGGATCGTCGCCTTGAGATCTTCGCGCACCGTGGGATCGCCCGTGACGTCGTGCAGTTCCTCCGCCACCTGCCGGATGTTCTCGCTCGCCTTGGCGACGTTCAGCAGCGTCAAGCGAAGATTCGCGGCCGTCGCGCCGCCGTCGGAGACGTCCGCCGCCATCTGGCGAACCGTCTCCGTCGTCGCGGCAAGGTTCGTCAAGATCGTGCGCATCTCCTCCATCATCGCGTGCATATTGCCCTCATTCTGCAGCGCGACGCGCCCGAGCACGGCCGTGAGATCGCGGATGTGCGCCGTGACCTCGCGCACATTTTCCGCCGAGCCGAGAACAGACTCTTTCATGCGCGGATTGCCAAGGATGTCGTTCAACGAACCGAGAAGATCGTGCACGTCGGACACCGCCTCGCTCACGTTCTCAAGCACGGAATCGACGCTCGTCTCATCCGTGCCGATGACGAAGTCGCCGTCCTTCAAGTAATCCGTACTCTTCGATCCAGCCGGCGAGATGAGGACGAACTTGTCGCCGAGGACGCTGTTCGCCGCGAGAGAGATTCGTGCATCTCTCGGAATACGGATATCAGGATGGACGGAAAGCGTCACGCGCACGCCCGTTCCCTCCGGCTCAATGGCTTTGACCTTGCCCGCGAGCACACCCGCATAGCGCACGTCCGCTTCCGGGGCAAGGCCCACAACCTGCGTGAAACCTACATAAATCGTATAATTGCGGCTCGTCGAAAAAGAAAATCCCTGAAGCTGCAGAAGCACTGCTGTCAAAATCGCGATGCCGACAAGCGTGAACGCTCCCACCTTCGCTTCCGTCGTCATAAACCCGCCTCCTTCTCTTCCGTCTCCACCGCACGAAAAAACGCACGGACACGCGGATCTTTGAGCTTTCTGAACCCTTCGACCGTATCGAGTGCGATCAGCGATCCCTTATGCAGCATGGCGATGCGGTCAGCGATGCGGCAGGCACTCGCCATATCATGCGTCACGACGACGCTCGTCACACCAAGCTTCCTCTGCGTCTCGATGATAAGGTCGTCAATCTTCGCCGACGTCAGGGGATCGAGTCCCGAACTCGGCTCATCGTAGAGGATGATGGATGGGTCGATGGCGATGGCGCGCGCCAAGCTCACGCGCTTCTTCATGCCGCCCGACAGTTCCCCCGGCATCATGCACTCGCTGCCATCGAGGCCGACGAGATGCAGCTTCTCACGCACGATGCGCGAGATCTCCGTCTCCTTGAGATGCTTGTGCTCTCGAAGTCCAAAGGCGACGTTCTCGCCAACGGTCATAGAGTCAAAGAGTGCCGAATACTGGAAGACCATGCCCATCCTCAGACGCACCTGGTCAAGCTCGGTTTCCGTCATCTGTGAGATTTCGGCGTCATCGATCCAAATCCTGCCCGAGGTCGGACGGATCAGCCCGATGATGAGCCGAAGGAGCGTACTCTTGCCCGAACCAGAGCCGCCAATGACGGCGAGCGTCTCACCATCTTTGACGCAGAGATCGAGAGGGTGCAGCACCTCATGGGAAGCGAAGCTCTTCGTCACACCTTCCAGCCGTATCATATTTTCCACCTCAACCCGTCAATAAAGCAAGAATGACAGGAACACATTCAAAAAGAAAATGCAGACGATCGCCGCTACGACGCTCTTCGTCGTGGCACGTCCCACGCCCTCCGCTCCTTCGGGCGCATGAAGCCCGTACCATGCGCCGAGGACGGCGATGACGACGCCGAACACCGCTGCCTTGATGAGTCCGCCCGTGACGTCGTGTGGCACAACAAAGACATGGATGGAGTTCGTGAAGGTATAGGAGGCGATGCCCGCATAGTGCACAGCGACGAACCAGCCGCCGAAGACACCGATGACGTCTCCGAAGACCGTCAGGAGCGGCACCATGCACATACACGCGATCATGCGCGGCACGACGAGGTAGCCGATTGGACTCGTCGCCATGACGCGCAGGGCGTCGATCTGCTCCGTGACCTTCATCGTGCTGATCTCCGCCGTGATGGCAGACCCCACGCGCCCTGCGCAAACGACACCGACGAGCACGGGGCCAAGCTCACGCCCGATGGCGATGGCTATGACGCCTCCGATCGTCGACTGCGCGCCGAAGCGGATGAACTCATGCGCGACCTGCAACGTCATGACCATACCAGTGAAGAGCATCGTCAAGGCGACAATGGCGAGTGAATCTACGCCGAGATGCGACATCTGCGCGAAGATGTGTCGGAAGCGCAAGGGGCGGCGCATCTCTTTAACGGCGGCGGCAAGGAGCAAAATGACGGAGCCGACCCACTCGAATCTTTCGAGCACGAACGAACCGATTTTCTCCAACAGCCGCGTCATCATCTCTTGTCCTCTTCCTCGATCAGCAATGAAGTATGGATCACATTGTCTATGACATAGTCCGTCTCGAACTTCGCCTCAAAGGGATTGCCCTGCTTCTTCGCCTTCTGCCCGAGGAGGTCAATGCGCTTCTCCTGCTTCTTCCGCGGTGCGCTCTCCTGCTTCTTCAGGCGCTTCTTCGCTTCCTTCTTCTCCTCCGCTGAAAGGGGCAGCTTGGGCGCGATCGCAGGCGCTACGATGATCTCATTGTTCCTGCCGAGCTGCAGGAACTGCTTGAGCTTGTCCGCCGTCGTCTGCGTCTTGTCCTCCTCGGCGCTCGTATCGATGCCGAGCGCGTTCTGCAAAAGAGCCGCCGTCACGGGGATGAAACTGCCGCCGCGCACATCGAGACTCAGGACGCCCGGTGCTTGGCTCTCCGGCACATGGTAGGGAATCAGCAGCTCTTCCTTCTCCCTGCGGAAGGGCTTGATCGTCGTGCGAAAATTTACCGTCTCGCCTGGCTTTGCCGAGGGTTTTTCGGGCACAGCGGAAATCAGAGAGGCCGTCTTGCGCGTACTCTCCATCTCGATGTCAACGTCAATCGAAGTCACGTCGGCTTCCTCCTCCGCATTCTGACAGAGAAGCGTCATGACCTGCGCCAACTCGCCCACGGAAGCCTGTCCGACGTCCGAGGCTGTATAGTACATGTTCGAGCGCTCGATTTTGCCATCCTCGCCCGCCGTCGTGCGAATCGTGAACTTGAGGTTCGCCGTCGCCTCGCCGATCGTATCCGATGTCTTGCCCATCGCTGCGTAAGCGATGCCAGGCACGAGAACCGGCAGAAAATCCTCGTCGTAGGCGATCTGCGCCGCAAACTTCCTGTCGTAGCCGAGCGACGTGTCCTTCACGCGCACGCGCATCGGCACGCTCTCGGGAAATGCGCCGATGATGCCGGCGACGCCCGCCTCTCGGTCCTGGTTGATGCGTCCAATGATGTTGCCGATGCTCGCAATCTTCATGCCGTCCGTCGGGCCGCTGATCGTTCCGACGACCTTGGCGTCCGTCATAAAGTAGTTGACATTTCCCTTGTGCAGGAACGGATGACCAAAGGCGAGCACGCGCTTTCCGTCGACCGCCGTCACCGTCCCCGTCGCGCCGACGGAAAAATCGCCGTAAGAAACGGCGACACCGACGGCGCTCCCGGGCGCGAGAGCCGCATCATAGACGACATGTGCGCCTGGCGTCGGCGTGCCGAATGCCGGCATCTCGCCCGCCTTGAAACCGAGGGCAGAAAGCTTATCCTCCATATAGGCGGAGCCGCTTCTACCGAATCCTGCGAGATAGAGCGTCGACTTCGCCTGCGTCTCGTGCTTCTTCGCTGCTGGCTTCGCACCTTCTTCAGGCACGGGCTTCTTCTCCGCAGGTTTCTCTTCTGCCGGCTTCTTTGACGCCTCTGCCGGTTCTTTCGTCTCCTTCGTCGGCTCTTTCATCGCCTCGGCTGGTTTCTTCCCTGTCTCAGCAGGATTTCCCTTCGCCTTGGCAGGCTTCTTTCTCGCTCCTTCGGGCTTTTCTCCTTCTCCCGCAGGCTTCTTCTCCGCTTCTGCAGGCTTTTTCTTTTCTCCCGCAGGCTTCTCTTCTGCCTTTGCAGACTCCTCCTTCTCAGGCGCAGGCTTCTCCTTTGCCTTTGTCTTCTTTTCTTCAGCAGCTGCAGATTTTTCTTTCTCTGCTTTCTCTCTCTTTTCGGAGTCTTTTCCCTGCTTTCCTGCTGGCTTCTTGTCAGGCTTTTCCGCTGTCCCCCCGGCTAGCTCCGGCAGTTCTTCCTTTTCGAGCTTGGCACGCTTTCCTGCCGTCTGCTCCGTCCCACCTTCGCCGCCTTCGCCAGCACCTTCACCGATGCCCTCGCCCATCGGCTCATCGGCGTCCGCTGCCTTTTCCTTCTTTTCCTTCTTCAAATGAACCGCCTTGTAGTCGGGCATATCCCAGATGGGCAGCATCTCATCGATCGGCGTGATGAAAAACGTATAGAGGCTCATACCCTTGATACCCGCCGAAAGCGCTCCGACAAGCGCCCCGTCCACATAGACAGGGCTACCGCTCATGCCCTGCAGCGTGCCGCCCGTGCGCTCGACGACAGGACCTGACGCCTTCGCCATGATGCGGTTCGTCGACGAGCCTTCCTCATATGTGCCGACGACATCGACGTGAAACGGCACGATCTCGCCCGACTCATCGACCACAGTGTACGCCGTCCCCTCCATGCCCGGGTATACCTCCGAAAGCGGCAAAGTCGGTGGCAGGGAAGCCGCTGCCACCACGCCCATGGAAAGAGACAACGACAAACTGAGCGCGAGCATCTTCTTTTTGAAATTACGCAAACATATCACCTCGTACAGATTGGAGAGCGGCACAAAAGAGGGAGTCTTCCCTCGCAATCATTCATCCTGTTTTTTCAAGCGCGCGACGACCTGTCCCGCAGCGATGTCATCGCCGACGGAGACGAGCATCTCGCTCACGCTACAGTCCTCTTCGGCACGCGCCGCCGCGACCTCGCCCGTCAACGTGCGTACGCGCACGATCTCCGCACCCGCCGCAAGCGTACTTCCCGGCTCAGCCCGCCATGTGACTGTTCCGGCAATACCAGACTTCACATCCACTGCCGCCTCTGCCCTCAAAGCATGGAAAGCGAGCAGTATAACACCAAGAAAAAGACCAAATGTCAGTATTTTCTTCATTTACATCTCCTCCATTATAGCGAATTCTTTCTGATGTGCCAACAAAAACTATAAGAAGAGTCGTCGTCAGCGCGGCAAGAGCGCGAGCGCCGAGCCGACGGCACGCTCCTGCCCGTCGGACGGACTGTTCTCGAGTTCGCCACCGACGACGAGCGCACTCGAACCGCCGCCATCGAAGTTGATCGCCTGAACGGCGCCGAACTGCAGCATGAACTCCGCCATCTCCTGCAGCGTGCAGCCAATGCTGTGCGACTGGCGTCCGTCGACGACGGCGAGCAGGTAATGCCCAGCCGCCGTCACGCCGAACGCTGTGCGCGGCGCACGTCCGCGTGCGATATCGGGAGGAAATTCCTCCTCCTCCGCCGTCACATGAGCGATACCGTCCTTGACAAGCATCGGGCCTGCGCCGATGACTGTCGGCAGGCTCTCCCAAGGCGCACCGATCGCCTCCTCTACACGCACAGCATCGCCGACCTTCACTTGGGCGAAGGCATCCTTCGCCTTGCCGTGTACTGAGATGACGAGGCCATCTTTCGGAATCGCGCTGTCCGCCGTGTTGACGGCAGCAACTCTGCCGCCGCGGACGATGTACTCCTGTCCGTATTCATTCGTGCGCGTCGTCGAGCCATAGTAATGATTGTAAATCACGAGACTGTCCTCGCCGCGCTCCGCATCGACGCCGCCCACGGGCCAGCTTCTCTTGCCGAGCGTCACCGTTCCGCTGTAATCGACAGGGCCGAAATATGTCCTGCCGTCAGCGGCAAACCCCACGGCGCTGCGCCGAAAGTACGTCGTGCCGACGATCGTGCCGTCCAGCTTCAAAAGGCCAAGGATCTCGCCGCTCGGTGCAAAGTAGGACGCATTGATCGCCGCGTCGGCCCCTGCCA
>ERZ773003.1061-NODE-1061-length-17524-cov-13.994447_pt1 | contig 17524 bp, 13 predicted proteins | sample MGYA00580668_ERZ773003 | MGnify/ENA primary metagenome ERZ773003 (study PRJEB29015, sample SAMEA2738002) | human oral metagenome | biome: human oral; feature: human-associated habitat; material: dental | place: China | collected 2126 ... | reverse complement strand
GAATTCAGGTTTGCCGTTTTGTTCTTTACCTTGGATATCTGTTGTTTCAGCTGGTTCTGCGGTTGGAGTTACTGGGGTTACTGTTGGTGTGTATTTAGCTGTCACTGGTGTGCCATTCTTATCTACACGTTTAACAGTTACGCCTGTTCCTTTACCTGTGAATGTCTTCTCAGGTGTGAACGTTACTGTACCATCTGGATTTACTTTGTAAGTTCCTTCGCCTGGAATTACTTTTTCTGTTGAACCGTCTTCGAAGGTTGCTGGTACTTCATCATCCATTGGTACTTCTGGGTTACCTGGTTTGAATTCAGGTTTGCCGTTTTGTTCTTTACCTTGGATATCTGTTGTTTCAGCTGGTGTTCCTTCTGGAGTCACTGGAGTTACGTTTGGTGTGTATTTAGCCGTTACTGGTGTTCCGTTCTTATCTACACGTTTAACGGTTACGCCTGTGCCTTTACCTGTGAAGTTCTTCTCTGGTGTGAAGGTTACTGTGCCATCTGGTGCAACTGTATATGTTCCTTCGCCTGGAATAACTTTTTCTTTTGAACCATCTTCGAAGGTTGCTGGTACTTCATCATCCATTGGAACATTTGGATTTCCAGGTTTGAATTCAGGTTTACCGTTTTGTTCTTTACCTTGGATGTCTGTTGTTTCAGCTGGTTCTGCGGTTGGAACTACTGGAGTAATTAATGGTGTGTAAGTTGTTTCAACAGCTGTTCCGTTTTTATCCTTAGCTTGGATTCTTACTGGTTGAACTTCTCCAGAGTATGTCTTATCTGTTGGTTCAAACACTGCCACCGCTTTACCATCTACAGTTTTCAGTGTGTATTTACCAATTACATTTCCTTCTGGGTCTTTAGCTGGAACTTCTGTAGCTGGTTGACCATCTTCACCTAGAAGTGTGTAAGTGGATGGATCGATATCTACAGTTTTTTCTTTTCCAGCAATTGTAGTCTTACCAGGTTCAAATGAAACTGTATTTTCTTGAGTTGCACCTTGAATATCGACAGATTTAGCTGGTTCTGCTGTTGGGGTTACTCCGACAATTGTTGGCGTGTAAGTTGTCTTAACTTTAGTTCCATTTTTATCTTCAGCTTGTACGTTTGCTGGTTGAACTGGTCCAACATAAGACTTATCAGTAGGTGTAAATGTTACTTCTCCTGTTGTTGGATCAACAGTGTATGTACCTACCTTGTTTCCATTTGGATCCAATGCATCAACTGGTCCAGTTGCTTCTGTTCCATCTGGATTCAATAGTTTGACAGAACCTTCTTTAATTGGAACTTCAGAATTTCCTTCTGTAAATGTTGGCGTTCCTTTTTGAGTTTCACCTTGAATACCTGTTGAAGTAGCTGGATCAGCTGTTGGTGTTACCGACGTTACTGTTGGTGTGTATTTTGTAGTAGCTGTAGCTGTTACAGGATTTCCATCTTTATCTTGACCTACTGGTGCTGTTAATGTTACATCAACACCTGTTGCAGTTCCTTTGAATGTTGGAAGTGGTTGGAATGTTACTTCACCTGTTGTTGGGTTGATTGTGTAAGTTCCTTCTCCATCTACAGTTACAGAGTCAACTTTAGCTCCTGTTTTTGGATCTACTAATTTAGCTGGGTACTGTGCACTTGGTGTTACTGGTGTAGCTGAATCACCTTCTGTTTTGAATTTTGGAGTTTTCTTCTGTTCTTTACCTTGAACATCAGTTGATGTTTCTGGATCTGCAGTGATTTCTTTTGGAGTTACTGTTGGAATGTAGACAGCATCCATAGTTTTTGTAGTCGTTGAATGTGTACCATCATTGATGTTTTCAAGACCGTTTTGAGCTGTTAAGGCAGTCCATCCAGTTGATTGACCATTTGAGTCTACAGCACGTAGTACGATACCATCAGCTTTACCTACAAAGTTAGCTTCTGGTGTAAATGTAACCTTATCATCTGTTACTGTATATGTACCTTGACCTGCTTTAGTGTATGATTTAACTAGATTTCCACTAGGATCTACGATCATTACACCTTCAGTTTGAACTTTCTTAGTAGTTTCAGCACTGATTACATTACTTTGTTCAGTATACTGAATTTTACCGTATGAGTTGAAGGTAGTTTTACCGTTGTTAGAACCTAGGTCAGATGCATCGTCACCTAATGGTCTTGTTCTGAACTCGATACCAACTGATTGAGTTTCACCTTGTTTACCTGTAGTTTCTTCTTTATCTCCACGAGGTGGATGAATTACTTGGATTTGGTTATCTTCTACTTCCCCAGAGTATGCAATCCCTACAGGTTTTTCTACCTGAGATTCATCTTTTGCGATACGAACACGGAAGTTTACTACATCTTTAGTAGTATCAACTACTTGAGTGTTTGTAAATGTAAGTTCTACTTCTTGGTCTTTTCCTGTTACTGTAGCGATATTAGATTCTTCACCTTTATCAAATTTACCATTTCCATTGAAGTCAATAAATCCACGCACGTATGCTGGAGCAACTGTATCTGTGTAGTTGTCATTACCGTTAGCTGAAGCAAGAACTTTAACTTTATAAGTGTTGTCCGGACCTTTAACTAATTGGACTTCTGGACGTCCTGTATCTTTGTTGGTATGTACATTGTCTGGAGCAATAAGTTGATCTACACCTTCATCGGCATTATCTTTCTCGTCATCTGAGTCTACTCCACGTACACGAGTACCTGGTGCAGAGTCAATATCCGCTTTAACTTTACCTAAGTATGGTTGTTGGATTTGTTTAATTGCTTTTGTATCATAATCAATAGATTGAGTTCTTAAATAGTGTTCAGCCATTCCATAAGATTCTGGAAGATCTCCGAAGTCAGAGAACTTAATACCGATCATAGAAGACTGTTGTCCAGAAGACATGATATAAAATCCTACTTCACTTACATTTGCAGTAGATAGTACTGGAGTTGCTGATCCATTTTGGTTTATGTAACCTCCAAACACTTGTGAACCTAGACCTGCAGTAACTTCATCAGGAGTCGCAAATTTTTTACCACTTAGAGCATTATAGAATTTTTCATCTTGCCATTTAAGGATAGCAGTTTTACCACCATTCATATCTTTAAATTCATAAAGAGGCTTATAGGCATTTTTATTTGAACCATAACCAACAATTGCAGCTAAGTCCCATGGAGTACCATTAGTTGTATAAATTTCAGACTCAAGAGGACCAATATCTTCCCCAGAAGTCATAACGATACCAGGTTTTACAGGTTTACCGTTATAAGTCGCTGTTACATCGAATTTAACCCCAGCTGCTTGACCATTTTTAGGCTGTCCTGCAGGGTTTGTTCCTGCGATTGTTGTTTTAGCTCCACCAGTTGTCAGACCAGAATTAGCAACGTGTGTCCATCTATTTTGAGGATTTGCTCCAAGCCCTGTTGCACCATTATCTGGATTGAATTTGTTTTCTTTGTCTGGTTGATAAGAACTTTCTAAATCAGTTCCCGCTACACGGTTTTTGAATATTTCAGTTGATTCAAATGGTTTTAGTTCCTTAACTCTCATCGTAACAATGTAACCAGGAATCAATTCTTTTGTATATGTAGAACCAATTTGAAGTTGGTTAGATGCTGTTAGATTTGTCCATGCAGATGTATCTCCAAAGTCCAACCATTGGATTTGGTCATTCAAGTCTTTGATTTCTTTTAGGTTTTCTTCTTTAGTTTTAACTTTGATGTCTGATAATGAAGAGTAATCATGATCTTCTAACCATTTTTTACCTGTTTCAGTAGAGGCATCTTTAAGTGCTGTTGTTTGAGCCTCTGCCAAGTTAACAGCAAACTTACCGTCACGTCCGATTCCTGCGTTTTTCAATTCATTGTAAACTGCAAGGATTGATTCATTAAGACGTTCCAATTGAGCATCTACTTGCTCTTTTGTGACACTCTTATCAGCCAAAAGAGCCTTAGTTTCAGTAAGAACCGCTTGGTTTTTAGCGACCGCTGCTGCAACTGCTGCCTTGTTTTCTTCTTTGACGTCAGCCTTAGCTAATTCAGTCTCAGCCAATTTGTTGGTTACTTCAGCTTCTGAAGATACTTGTGTCAGAGTTGTTGTAGCTACTGAAAGAGCTTTTTCAGTTGGAGTTGCTTTCTTTTCAGCTTCAGCTTTCGCAGCTTCTTTTTCAGCCGCTTGTTTCTTATCGAAACCAGCAGTATTTGACTCAGTTACAACTGTGCTCAAAGCTGATACAGTTTCTGATTGAGCATCTACATCAGCTTGGCTAGCATCTGCCTTCGCTAGAGTTGCTTTAGCTGTTGCCAACACTTCCTTAGCTGAGCTTACCACTGTAGCGTCCGCATACTTAGCAGTTGAAAGTTTAGACTCCAAAGTAGCAATACTTGCTTCAAGGATAGCTTTATTTGCTTTCTTAGCTTCCTGTACTTTAACTTCAGGTTTTGCTTCCTCTACTTTAGTTTCTGGCTTAACGGTTTCCTTGTCTTTATTAGAATCCGCTTGATTTGCTGGGGCAGTAGTTGCTGCTACTGATGCTTCTGCACCTTGAACTTCCGTTGCTGATACCGCACCATTTCCAAGGAACATCAAACCAGCTGCAACTGCTACTGATGCTGCTCCAAAGCTATATTTCCGGATACCATAACGGATGTACTTTTCTACTCTATAATCTTGTTGTTGTTTGCCTTTCATTTAGACCCACAACCTCCTTTTTTTTATTTTGATGTTGATTTACAAGTTGTTGATATCGAAAACTCACAGCTAACCCCAGATAAAACAAATGATGTTAGAAGTATTTTTTTATATCATAAAGTTGTCTACAACATACATCATTATGATATCACATTTTTTAGTCCATAGCAAATAAGATGGCGTATTTTTTATTTTAAATTTAAAATAAATATTTTCCGAAAATAAAATGATTTTCAGACTCTTTAACTTGTATAAGCAGATGTACCAAGCTGTTATAGGTCACATACTATATCTCCGTGAAATTAGTATATTAATTTATATTAACTATACATGTATATTTTGTTTTCTTTTATTACAAACTTTCTTCTAATACAGAGTACAATTTACTTGTTTCATTAATTCACTCTCCAGCTCATTAACTTTATTTTAAATCCCAGTCAATTAAAAGCTCTAGCTAGTTCATAACTCTAAAAATAGCTATCTCTATTTTAGACAGAATGAAATAGATAGCAAGGAACCTTCTATAAAGAAGAACTTTCTGTCTACTTTATTCTCCCTAACTATGCTATACTTAATTTAGTACATTCTTTGAGATTGGAGCTAATATGAAAATCCATAAAACTGTGAATCCTGTTGCCTATGAAAACACCTATTATTTAGAAGGCGAAAAGCACCTCATCGTTGTCGATCCCGGTAGCCATTGGGAAGCTATTCGTCAAACCATCGAGAATATCAACAAACCGATTTGTGCCATTCTCTTGACCCACGCCCATTATGACCATATCATGAGTCTGGACCTAGTTCGCGAGACTTTTGGCAATCCTCCTGTCTATATCGCAGAGAGTGAAGCCAGCTGGCTCTACACTCCTGTCGATAATCTCTCTGGGCTACCTCGCCACGATGATATGGCAGATGTGATCGCAAAACCGGCTGAGCACACTTTTAGCTTTCATGAAGAATATCAACTAGAGGAATTTCGTTTCACCGTCTTACCAACACCAGGACATTCTATCGGTGGTGTTTCCCTAGTCTTTCCTGATGCTCACATAGTCTTGACGGGAGATGCTCTATTCCGAGAAACAATCGGACGGACCGATCTTCCGACTGGTAGCATGGAGCAACTCCTTCATAGTATCCAGACCCAACTCTTCACCCTACCAAACTATGATGTCTATCCAGGGCATGGTCCAACTACTACTATTGCTCACGAAAAGACCTTCAATCCTTTTTTCTAGCTAGCAAAAAACCAAGGAATTTTTTATCCTTGGTTTTTGTGTACTGCTATTCAATTCTCCATTCTTTGATTTTAGAATCTAGTCTAGTATTGAATTTCATCGAATACTAGTTGACTGGCTGAAATTCTTTCCATTCAAATTTAGCTAAATCAAGTTCATTAGAAGAAATCCCTAAGATTTGCTCTGGCTTTTGATCACTACCAATTTGAAAGATTCCTTCTTTAATCTTCTGTACTCCGTCTTTATCAAAAGCATATAGACTTAAGTTCATTTCTGGTCGTGTTGACTGCCAGTCTGCATATCTGACTTGACCATTTTCATAGATAACTAAACTGGAACGAAAACCACCTGCAGAAGCTACATAAGCTGTATGAAGCAACTTGGGTTGTTTATTCTCTAAATAGTAAATGGCCCCTATATATTTTTTATCTCCAATAATCAATTCATCCTGACCATCCTTATTTAAATCAGCAAACACATAATGAAGACTAGCTGGTTTATCGTAGGTGCTTAGTGTAAAGATATAGCCATGCTCTTCAGAAAAAATCTTGTTCTGTTTCAACTTTTCATACAAGGATTCTCGGTCACCACTACTTAAAAGTGCCTGATAGTGATTGTACCGCTCTATTACTTCCTTGTACAAATCTTTTCCTGTTTCGCTTTTCGTTTCCATTGTTGTTGACGGCGTTGCCATTGAAGAACTTGTACTAGTTTGGCTCTCTGACTTCGTAGAGCTTTCCTTCTGTTCCTCTTTGGTAGAAGATGATTGTGTTGCCGAAGGTTCTATTTTTTCATCTTTTTTGTTTGCACCACAAGATGCTAAAACAAAAACAGTAAGAATAGCTGAAAATATCATTAAAAATTTCTTCATATTAACCTCTTTAACCCATCCTATATAGATTTACGGATTTTAGTATTAGATTCGATTCATTACCAAATAATCACGCGCTCCTCTGGCGAACGCCACATACCGTCTCCTTCTTTGACATCATAGGTTGTAAAGAAATCATCGAAGTTTGGTACTTGTACATTGACACGGAGTTTGGCTGGCGCGTGCACATCGATGCTAGCCAAAAGTTTCATAAATTCTGGGCGACCTTTCATGCGCCAGATGCGACCGAAGTTGTAGAAGAACTCTTCTGCTGAGAAGTCTGGTTCTCGCTTAGCTGCTTCTAACGCTGCAGCGATTCCTCCCAAGTCAGCCACGTTTTCTGACACAGTCAATTTACCGTTGATGGTCGCTCCATAAGAATCCTGTCCATCAAACTGGTCGATAACTTTTTGTGTTTTCTCCTTGAAGGCAGCGTAGTCGCTCTCTGTCCACCAATCCTTGAGGCTACCATTTTCATCAAAGGAAGCTCCGTTAGTATCAAAGGCGTGGGAAATTTCATGGGCAATAACCGCTCCAATACCACCGTAGTTAGCAGAAGATGACTGATGCAAGTCATAGAAAGGTGCTTGTAAAATGGCCGCTGGAAAGACAATCAGGTTTTTCTGTGGATTGTAGTAAGCATTGACCATATGAGCAGGCATGCCCCATTCCTTGTAGTCTACAGGCTGGTTCCACTTGCTCCAACTGTGCTTGATTTCTACACGCGCAAAGGCTAGAGCATTGTCAAAAAGACTAGCATTTTCATCCACTACCTTGTCCTTGTAGCGTTCTGGCAATTCTTCTGGATAACCGATATAAGGCTTGATGACATTAAGTTTGACGATGGCCTTGTCACGAGTTTCTGGAGTCAGCCAGTCATTCTTTGCCAAGCGTTCTTTATAAACATCAATCATGGTTGCCACTTTTTTCTCTACGTCCGCCTTAGCTTCTGGGGAGAATTTTTCATGGGCATACCAGAGACCCAAGGCTTGTTTGAAAGGACCTTGTGCTAGCTGGTAGGCCGCCTTAACCTTGTCTTTGGCTTCTGGAACTCCTGAAAGCGCACGGCTATAGGCACCTGACAAGACACGGATTTCTTCTGTTAAATAGCTGGTTGAGAGATTAACCACACTCAAAATCAAGGTTGCCTTGAGGAAAGGCCAGGCCTCTTCACTATAGAATTGGTCTGCTGCTTGCCAGAAACGTTCCTCGTCCACGATAATCTTGTCTGGTACTTGTCCCAGAACAGCTTGGAAAAAGTCATCCAAAGGTAGGGCAGGCGCAAATTTTTTGAAATCTTCATAAGAATATGGATGGTAGAGTTTAGCATATTCTGAACTTTCTTCATTAGAAAGCACCACTGCCGCAATTCGGCGGTCCAATTCTAGTCTTTTCTCTAGCAAGTCTTCAATTTCTGCATCAGAGAAATCATAAGCCTTGAGAAGATTTGCGCTGGTTTCTTTCCAAAGAGTCAAGAGCTCCTCGCGCTGAGGATGGTCTTCTGCATAGTAGGTCGTATCTGGCAGGATCGTGCTTGGAGCGCTAGCCCATAGAACATTGATTCTAGCATCCATAAAGTCTGGTGATACACCAAAAGGAAGGAAATTAGGTTTTCCTGCAAGCTCAAACTCTGCTAGTTTAGCTGTAAAATCCGCAAAAGTCTCTAATTCTTGGAATTCTTTAAGGAGTGGTAAGACAGGTGTGATACCGTCAGCTTCTCTCTTATCAAAATCACGAACTAGGCGGTGATATTTGACAAAGTTTGCCAAGATAGCATCCTCAGGCACCTCTTCTCCTGCCAACCACTTGTCTGTTGTCGCCAACATCAAGTCTTCAATTTCCTGGTCTAAATCAACAAAACCTCCCGTTTGAGACTTATCTGCTGGGATTTCAGCTGTCTTCTGCCATTCTCCATTGATGGCATCATAAAAATCATCTTGATAACGTGTCATCTTGTTCTCGCTTTCATTTTTTAAGTTATTGCTAGCTTAACAAAAATTGCTTGGGAATGCAATTAAAAATGGACTTTCCTTTTCCATCATTTTTCAGTTATTATTTTAAATTTTTCAAAAATTAACTTGACTTAATTTTTTTTTTAATGTATATTAAGAGGCAGGAGGAATACAACTGTATGATACGTATCGAAAACCTCAGTGTCTCCTACAAAGAAACATTGGCACTTAAGGATATTTCACTAGTGCTCCAAGGACCAACAATTACCGGTATCATTGGTCCAAACGGTGCTGGAAAATCAACAATATTAAAAGGTATGCTGGGAATTATCCCACATCAAGGTCAGGCATTTCTCGATGACAAGGAAGTTAAAAAATCCTTACACAGAATCGCCTATGTCGAACAAAAAATCAATATCGACTACAACTTTCCCATCAAGGTCAAGGAATGCGTCTCGTTAGGACTCTTTCCCTCTATCCCTCTCTTTCGAAGTTTAAATGCTAAACATTGGAAGAGAGTGCAAGAAGCCCTTGAAATCGTCGGCCTAGCTGACTACGCTGAACGGCAAATCAGTCAACTGTCTGGAGGTCAATTCCAGCGGGTCTTGATTGCCAGATGTTTGGTACAGGAAGCCGACTATATCCTCTTGGATGAACCCTTTGTTGGGATTGACTCTGTCAGTGAGGAAATCATCATGAATACGCTGAGAGATCTGAAAAAAGCTGGGAAGACGGTTCTCATCGTCCACCACGACCTCAGCAAGGTTCCCCACTACTTCGATCAAGTCTTGCTTGTCAATCGAGAAGTGATTGCCTTTGGTCCAACCAAAGAAACCTTTACCGAAGCTAATCTCAAAGAAGCTTACGGTAATCGACTCTTTTTCAATGGAGGTGACCTATGATTGCAGAATTTATCGATGGATTGCAAAAATTCCATTTCTTACAAAATGCCTTGATAACAGCCATTGTCGTCGGGGTCGTAGCTGGAGCTGTAGGATGTTTCATCATTCTACGCGGGATGTCACTCATGGGAGATGCCATTTCACATGCTGTCTTGCCAGGTGTAGCCCTCTCCTTCATCTTGGGCCTTGACTTCTTTATCGGAGCCATTGTCTTTGGATTGCTAGCTGCTATCATCATTACCTACATCAAGGGAAACTCGATTATCAAAAGCGATACCGCCATCGGCATTACCTTTTCTTCTTTCTTAGCCCTCGGTATCATCTTGATTAGTGTCGCTAAAAGTTCAACTGACCTTTTCCATATCCTTTTTGGTAATATCCTGGCCGTACAAGATACGGATATGTTTATTACTATGGGTGTTGGGGCAGTCATTCTCTTGTTAATCTGGATTTTCTTCAAGCAACTCTTGATAACTTCCTTTGATGAACTCTTGGCCAAAGCCATGGGAATGCCTGTCAATTTCTATCACTACCTTCTCATGGTACTCCTGACTCTCGTGTCTGTGACAGCCATGCAAAGTGTCGGAACTATCCTGATTGTAGCCATGCTGATTACCCCAGCTGCAACTGCTTATCTTTATGCTAATAGCCTGAAAAGCATGATTTTCCTTTCCTCAACCTTTGGAGCTACAGCTTCAGTTTTGGGACTCTTTATAGGCTATAGCTTTAACGTTGCGGCAGGTTCTAGTATCGTGCTTACAGCCGCTAGTTTCTTTCTCATTAGCTTCTTTATCGCTCCAAAACAACGATATTTGAAACTAAAAAATAAACATTTGTTAAAATAAGGGGTAAAGCCCCAATAAATTGGAGGATCTAATGAAAAAATTAGGTACATTGTTGGTTCTTTTTCTTTCCGCCATTGTTCTCGTAGCATGTGCTAGCGGAACAAAAGATGCAGCTTCTGGTCAAAAACTAAAAGTTGTTGCTACAAACTCAATCATCGCTGATATTACTAAAAATATTGCTGGTGACAAGATTGATCTTCACAGTATCGTTCCTGTTGGTCAAGACCCACACGAATACGAACCACTTCCTGAAGATGTTAAGAAAACTTCTGAGGCAGACCTCATTTTCTATAACGGTATCAACCTTGAAACAGGTGGCAATGCTTGGTTTACAAAATTGGTAGAAAATGCTAAGAAAACTGAAAACAAAGACTACTTTGCAGTCAGCGAAGGCGTTGATGTTATCTACCTTGAAGGCCAAAACGAAAAAGGCAAAGAAGACCCACACGCTTGGCTTAACCTTGAAAATGGGATGATTTTTGCTAAAAATATCGCAAAACAATTGAGCGCTAAAGACCCTAGCAACAAGGAATTCTACGAAAAAAATCTCAAAGAATATACTGATAAGCTAGACAAACTTGACAAGGAAGCTAAGGAGAAATTTAACAACATCCCTGCTGAGAAGAAATTGATCGTAACCAGCGAAGGATGCTTCAAATACTTCTCTAAAGCCTACGGTGTCCCAAGTGCCTACATCTGGGAAATCAATACTGAAGAAGAAGGAACACCTGACCAAATCAAGACCTTGGTTGAAAAACTTCGCCAAACAAAAACTCCTTCACTCTTTGTAGAATCAAGTGTGGATGACCGTCCAATGAAAACTGTTTCTCAAGACACAAACATTCCAATCTACGCTCAAATCTTTACTGACTCTATCGCAGAACAAGGTAAAGAAGGCGACAGCTACTACAACATGATGAAATACAACCTTGACAAGATTGCTGAAGGATTGGCAAAATAAGCCTCTGAAAAACGTCATTCTTTTTCCGAATTGACGTTTTTTCTATGCCCACATTTCCAGTCAAATCATTGGAAAATTCTAGCTCTTTCAGCTAAAATGGAAGAAAAAAGATTGGAGTATCCTATGGTAACTTTTCTCGGAAATCCTGTGAGCTTTACAGGTAAACAACTACAAGTCGGCGACAAGGCACTTGATTTTTCACTTACTACAACAGACCTTTCTAAAAAATCTCTGGCTGATTTTGATGGAAAGAAAAAAGTCTTGAGTGTCGTGCCTTCTATCGATACAGGCATCTGCTCAACTCAAACGCGTCGTTTTAATGAAGAACTGGCTGGACTGGACAACACAGTCGTATTGACTGTTTCTATGGACCTACCATTTGCCCAAAAACGTTGGTGTGGTGCTGAAGGCATTGAAAATGCCATCATGCTCTCAGACTATTTCGACCATTCCTTTGGACGTGATTATGCCCTCTTAATCAATGAGTGGCACCTATTGGCACGCGCAGTTTTTGTCCTCGATACTGACAATACTATTCGCTACGTTGAATACGTGGACAATATCAACTCTGAACCAAACTTCGAAGCCGCAATTGCAGCTGCTAAAGAACTAAATTAGAAGCCATTGTGGCAGATAGCTAGAGAAATCTAGCTTTTTTTGATATACTAGATAAAGATATTAGACAAGAGGAAACGAATGACCCCGAATAAAGAAGATTATCTAAAGTGTATTTATGAAATTGGCATAGATTTGCATAAGATTACCAACAAGGAAATTGCGGCTCGTATGCAAGTCTCTCCCCCTGCCGTAACTGAAATGATTAAACGGATGAAGAGCGAAAACCTCATCCTCAAGGACAAGGAATGCGGCTATCTACTGACTGACATCGGCCTCAAACTGGTCTCTGAGCTCTATCGTAAGCACCGTTTGATTGAAGTTTTTCTAGTCCATCATTTAGACTATACGAGTGACCAGATTCACGAGGAAGCTGAAGTCTTGGAACACACTGTCTCTGATTTATTCGTGGAGAGACTAGAAAAATTACTTGGATTCCCCAAGACCTGCCCTCACGGAGGAACTATTCCTGCCAAGGGAGAACTCTTAGTTGAAATCAATAACCTGCCACTAGCTGACATCAAGGAAGCTGGCGCCTACCGCCTGACTCGTGTGCACGATAGTTTTGACATTCTCAATTATTTGGATAAGCATTCACTTCACATCGGTGATCCTCTCCAAGTCCAGCAGTTTGATGGCTTCAGCAATACCTTCACTATACTCAGTAAAAACGAGGATTTACAAGTAAGTATGGACATTGCCAAACAACTCTATGTCGAAAAAATCAACTAATTTCTCAAGTACCCCAACCACCCCTGAAAATTTTATTTTCAGGGTTTTATTTCTATCATTTGATTTTACTTTCATTTAGTTGTATAATATTTGTTAAAAAAAAAAAGAAAGATATTTTAATATATGAAAAAATCACTAAAAATTTTTGCGACATCCAAATGGTTTGACCTCTTCGGGGTTGCTTTGGTCGTTGGGATTGCAATTGCATCTGGTTACCTCAACTCCCGCCTCGATAAATTTGTAGACTGGGGACCATGGACAGCTCTTGTACCCTTTGGATTGATTTCCGTAACCAACGTTGGGATTTCCATGTTGTCCACTCGTTTCACGGGAAAATTAAGCAAATGGGGAAATTACTTTGGTATTGTTAATACCATTTTGTCCGGTGCTATTGATTATATCCTTGGAAATAAGGCAGCCATCATTACCTATCCCGTCACCTTCCTCATTTATACCTTTGCTATTAAGAAATGGGAAGCTTCGCAAGAAGGCAGACCCAACCAAATGAGCCAAAAACAGGTAAAATTGGCGGCCATCATCATTTCAATCATCGCCTTCCTCTTTGCCTTTGTGACCAACTATATCGGCTATGGAGGAAAGATGAATCTCCTTGCCTACGTAACAACTATTGCCTTTGCACTGTCCCTCATTGCCAATGCTTTTAACGCATTGAAACTAACAACTCAGTGGGGTTTTTGGTTGATTTACAATTTCGTTCAACTGACAAAGGCTGGCATTCAAGGAAATTTTGCCAATATCGGAAAATACATCTTTTATATCCTCAATGCAATCGGAGCTTTATTTGTCTGGAATGATGAAGAAGTAAGATAATAGAAGAAAACTTAAATAAAAAAACAAGTCGACTTAAGAGAATCTCCCTTCTGCTATTTTTATCATTTTACTTGTAACTCCCATTCTTTTGGAGTAGAATGAAGTTAGATAAAAGAGGGAGGTCATCTTATGAAAAATCTCTTTAGAATCCATTTTACAGCAATTGCAGTTATCGATTTGCTACTATTCGCATTTTTTAACAAAAGACCCGAGACAGCTTTCGACTGGCTCTTGCTCTCTGGTTTTATTTTCATCCTTGCTCAGGGACTACTTCTATTTCGCTTGTTTGTCCGACTCAAACATCAATTCGCTGAGATTTATCCTCAAATCAATAAAAAGATTCGCTTCTACTATTTAGGGGTTCTCTCCATTGATTTTCTATTATTTATCCTCTTCGCCTTCGTTAGTTCTCATCGTTTTTCATCTCTTATGCCAATCATCACTGCTTGCCATTCTACTTTTTATTATATGACAACTGACTACCTAAGAGAAAACTATCCAGACTTTTACGACAAACACATCACTTTATGGGACTGCCTATAAGGAAAAGGAGGTTTTAGCATGAAAAAAATCATCTTCATCAAAACCATTCAACTCCTTGTCATTGATGGAATCATGCTGGCATTTTTGGCATTTAAAAAGGGGCTTACTTGGGATTGGATGTTGATTTATAGCGGTTGGCTCATTTTCTTTCATCCTGTGCTATTGACTTATCTTTCTAACCAACTTTGTGACCACTTCAGTCAACTCTATTCCCAGATTAGACCGAGATTCTGGCGTTTTGCCTTACAAATCCTCCTATGGGATAGCCTGATAATTCTCTCTTCAATATGTTTAAGTGGTATGCCACTTCTCCTTCAGGGAACTCTCCTAATCCTAGGCCATCCCATCCCTTCCTACCGCATAAGCCAAAGCCTGAAAAGAGATTTTCATAAGGCCTATCAGAAACAGATTTTATTTTGGAGTATTTTATGATAGATGAGAAAAACCAAGCCGGCTGGGCTTGGTCTTTCTTATCTATTTTTAGTATCAAGGATAATGGTGACTGGTCCGTCATTGACCAGCTCAACCTGCATATCCGCTCCAAAAATACCTGTCTGAACGGGCACTTCTTGCGCTAGTTTTTGGTTGAAAGCATCATAGAAGTCTGATGCCATATCAGGCTTGGCTGCGCCTGTAAAGGCTGGACGATTGCCCTTCTTAGTATCTGCAAAGAGGGTAAACTGAGAAATAGAGAGGATTTCTCCTTCAATATCCTTAACAGACAGGTTCATCTTGCCTTCTGCGTCTGAAAAAATCCGCATGTTGACAAGCTTTCTCACAGCATAGTCCCAATCCTCCTCTTGGTCCTCTGGTCCAACACCAACCAGCAATAAAAGCCCCTGATTGATTTTTCCCTGAACCTGACCTTCGATACTCACTTGGGCTTTTTTAACCCGTTGGATAATGATTTTCATAATAGCCTTTCTAGTAGCTAGGACAATTAGCCGTTGGTCCGTTTAACAGAGTAAACCTCTGGTACGCTCTTAATCTTATCTACAACCGTAGTTAGCGTCGAGAGGTTAGCAATACCAAAGGATACATGGATATTAGCAAATTTCATATCCTTGGTTGGTTGGGCATTGACTGTAGAGATATTCTTTGTTGTGTTTGAGAGAACTTGCAGTACATCGTTCAACAGTCCTGTACGGTTGAGACCGTAGATATCGATATGAGCCATATACTCCTTATTTGAGCTAGAGTACTGGTCTTCCCATTCCACATCAAGGAGACGTTGCTCGTAGTTTTCTTGAGCACGCAGGTTCATACAGTCTACACGGTGAATGGCTACACCACGCCCCTTGGTAATATAACCAACAATATCGTCACCTGGCACTGGATTACAGCACTTGGCAATCCGCACGAGGAGACCTGATGCACCTTCAATGACCACACCACCCTCATGCTTGACCTTGAGGGTTTCTTTATTTTCAACCTTGATCTCGCCACCTTTGACAAGTTCTTCTGCCTCCGCCTTGGCCTTGGCACGCTCTTCTTCACGGCGTTCCTTTTCAGTCAGACGGTTAAAGACGGTAATAGCACCGATTTCTCCAAAACCGATGGCCGCAAAGAGGGATTCTTCTGTCTTGTAGCTAGTCTTTTGCAGCACTTGATCCATATGGCGCTTGTCCATGAATTTATTGGCCACATAGCCATTTTCTTGGAACTGAGCCATCAACATTTCACGACCCTTATTGACAGACAATTCCTTATCTTGGTTTTTAAAGAACTGACGAATCTTGTTACGCGCCTTGCTGGTCTTGACCATGTTGAGCCAGTCACGACTAGGTCCAAATGAGTTAGGGTTGGTGACAATTTCAACCTGATCCCCTGTCTTGAGCTTGGTTGTCAGTGGAACCATACGACCATTGACCTTGGCACCAGTCGCTTTTTCACCAACTTTAGTATGAATTTCGTAAGCAAAGTCAATCGGTCCTGAATCTTTGGGAAGGGAACGGACAGCACCGTCTGGGGTAAAGACGTAAATCTCCTCAGCCAGATAGTTTTCTTTAACAGAATCCACAAATTCCTTAGCATCATCAGCCTGGTCTTGGAGCTCCATCATCTCCTTGATCCAGTTCATTCCAATAGCTGATTCCTTGTTGTTGACCTGCCCCTTAATGCCTTTCTTATAAGCCCAGTGAGCCGCAACCCCGTACTCAGCCACCTCATGCATTTCCTTGGTCCGAATCTGGAATTCAATCGGCCCTTTTGGCCCATAAACAGTCGTATGGATAGACTGGTAACCATTAGCCTTGCGGTTAGCGATATAATCTTTAAAGCGACCAGGCATCGGTTTCCAAAGCTCATGCACATAACCCAACATGGCATAGACATCACTTTGGGTATCCAAAATACAACGAATGGCAATCAGGTCATAGATTTCCTCAAACCGTTTTCTCTTATCCTGCATTTTGCGGAAAATCGAGTAAATATGCTTGGGGCGACCATAAATCTTCCCTTTCAAGTGACGATCCGTCGTATATTCCTCTAATTTTGTAACTACCTCATCCACCAAGGCTTCACGCTCTCTGCGCTTTTCCTTCATCATATGGGTAATCTTGTAAAACTCCGTAGGATTGAGATAACGGAAAGACAGATCTTCCAATTCCCATTTGACACTGGAAATCCCCAAACGGTGGGCAAGTGGAGCATAGATTTCCATAGTTTCTTTGGAAATGCGCTCCTGCTTGTCTTTGCGAAGGTGTTTCAGAGTTCGCATATTGTGCAAGCGGTCAGACAGTTTGACCAAAATAACACGGATGTCCTCAGACATGGCCATAAGCATCTTACGATGATTTTCAGCCAACTGCTCTTCATGAGACTTGTACTTGACCTTACCAAGTTTGGTAACCCCATCGACGATTACCCGCACATCAGGACCAAACTCTCTTTCCAAATCGTCCAAGGTCGCATCTGTATCCTCCACCACATCATGCAAGAAACCGCAAGCTACCGTTACAGCATCCAGCTTGAGCTTGGCTAAAATACCTGCTACTTGGATGGGGTGAATGATATAAGGCTCACCTGATTTGCGATATTGACCACTATGGCATTCCACCGCGTAGACCAAGGCCTTATGGACAAAATGGACATCCTCTTCCGTTAAATATTCTTTGGTTAAAGCGACAACTTCTTCGCCTGTTAAATTCACTTCTTTCGGCATCTCTACTCTCCAATTCTTCCTACCATTTTATCACTTTTTTAAGAATATGAAAACTAGAAAATTCCCTCTCAATCAATCCACATCTCAAAAAACACTGCCAGATTTCTAGCAGTGTTTTGAGTTTTATTTATCTTAGTAAACTGTTTTTTCAGTTTCTACATCGAAGAAGTGTGCTTTGTTCAAGTCAAATCCAAGTTCAACTGTTGCACCTGTTTGCA
>ERZ773003.1059-NODE-1059-length-17542-cov-10.124378_pt1 | contig 17542 bp, 10 predicted proteins | sample MGYA00580668_ERZ773003 | MGnify/ENA primary metagenome ERZ773003 (study PRJEB29015, sample SAMEA2738002) | human oral metagenome | biome: human oral; feature: human-associated habitat; material: dental | place: China | collected 2126 ... | reverse complement strand
GGCTCAGGCCCCGCATCTCGCGCAGCGAGCCTATGAGTGTGCCCGCCTCGACGCTTGAGGATATGATCATGGTCCGTCCTGTACCTAGGCTTGTGCAATGTGCTGCAAGTATCGCAGATAATGCAGTGTGCTGCAATGGGTGTGGGTTTTGCAGCGTGCTGCACTTGGCGTTGGCCATGCGCACCCTTGTTGAGATGTGCCAGCTCCTTGCGAGCGGTGCTTCTCTTGTCATAAGACGGGAGGTGACAGGTGGGGTTGAGGCACAGCGCTCCAGGATAGCACCTATGCTTGTTTGCCTCGATCTTGGGGGTACAGCCCGCTTGCTGAGTCCAAGTTTGGATGTACGCTGCGGTTCACTCATTCAAGCTCCCATATCAAAAGTTATGTGAGAGCTTAAGGATTAGACGTTAGAGTTTTGTGTACCTGCTATGATGTGATTGGTAGGTAGAGATGACATCGGAGGGAAGCACGAGGCGCATGGCATGATGCGGCAAGTAGTCGGTAAGCTGGGCGTCGAGGAGGGAGAGGCCATCGAGGCGAGGGGCGTCAGTATTCGAACGGATCCTACGTGCGACACGGGCTATGCCGTGGAATCTGTCAGTAGTGAATCGAATATCAATCGATATTCATCAAGCTCGTTTCCTTGTAGGGCCTGTTCTTAAATTGGAAGTGGGGAATGGCTGTTAGAACGCGCTTTGACAAACAGGAGGCAGCCTTACTGCTTTATGCCTACCTTCAAGTCGAAAACGGGAGGTTGACACGATCCCAAGCTGTTGAGTACGTCTCGAAAGCTCTTCGTCGGCGTGCTGAGCTGCATGGGATCCAAACTGATAACTCGTTTCGCAACACCACTGGCATCAGCTACCAGTACAGTGTCATGGAGTATGTCATGACTGATGGCGAGAGTGGCATACCACATCCCCCGATACTATTCCAAAAGGTTGTCAGGCTGTACCGAAGTGACCCTGCAAGATTCTGCTCCGCCATTGCTGCGGCTCTGCGCGGGCGTAGCAGTACTCGCAGGCCGACAGTGTCGCCTGTGACTGATGTCAAGCATGAAGTCTTCCCCACTCGTTCCAATGAGGTTGACTCAGCTGAAAATCGAGTCTATTCAATAGATGCAAATGGCTTCAAGCGGTGGATGATGTCGAAGGGCCTCACGGAGCATGCGGCAGTGAGCAACTCATCTGCAATCGATGCCGTTGAGAGGTTTGCCAGGTCGCACGGCTATCAGGGGCGCATATTCTACGGCAACGCGAATATTCATGAGATCAAAACGAACGCTCAAATGCTACTAAACGACACTAATTCTACATATAGTAATGAGCAGTACAGCCGACTAAGCAGTGCTCTTGAGCGCTTCATGTTGTTCATAGAGGCTATGGGCAACCCGTCGCGCCTTGGCGGATACGGTCATGATCGCGCCAGGCAAGCCACTCGAACGATCGAACCGGGTCTTGAACGCAGAATACTCGATACGCTGTCAAAGGGCTATCCGAATGGGATACGTCTTGACTCGACCATTGATATGAAGAGATTTGCTCACATGTACCATGAGAACTTTGATGAGGAAGCGCCAAGCAAAAAGGTGATCTCTGATGTGATCTTAAAAAACGGCGGGATTGAGTGGAGTGGTAAGACGTATCTCATTGCAGAGGAGCCTAAACAAGCGGTCCGGCAGTTGCTTGAGGACTCAATCAAGGCTGGTCAGAGGATCTTTTACTATCAGGAACTCTATGAGGCCAACCCGGATTATTACTCAGATATGAAGGTCAACTCTGCAGAGATTCTAGAGAAGATCATCAGGTCTACGGGAATCAAATTGCTTTACAACGAGCATTACTGCGTCACGACAGGGGGCGTGAGCATAGAGGATGAGATCCTGCGTGCTTTTGCAGACGATGAGCAGCTTAGCGCTGATGAGCTCAAGGGTAGGCTGCCGTATTTGCCATACAAGAAGATAAAGTCTACCCTCTCAGCGAGCAAGCTGTTCGTCCTGATCAAGCGTAACGAGTATGCGATGGTAAGTCGCATCAACTTGGATCCTTTGGAGCTAAAGGAGGCGCCAAACTTCGTGGCGGGCGAAATCACCTCGCAGGGTTTCGCCTCTCTCGGTACCATCGACATCACTCGGTCGCTTGGTGGAAACCCCCAGCTCTCCGAAATGGCGATACGTAACGCCTTGTATCAACAAGTACTCGCAAGGACCTTTGACAGAAAAGGTCAGATCATCTTGCCCAAGGGCGGGAATCTCTCGAGAAATGAAGTGATGCGGGCACGCTGCCTGACTCTCGATGCGATGACCGTCGACGAGATGGACGAGTTTGAGGCAGAGCTGCTTGGGAAAGCACGCAATGCAATGCTGCCCGTAGCTTTCGAGACGATGGTTCGGGTTGACAGGGATACGTTCGTGAAGGATAGTACCATTGACTTCGATGTGGAGGCCATCGACGATGCCCTGGCACTTTTCGTCAGTGGGGGCGTCGCCCCCATAAAGGTGATAACGAGCTTCACTTCGTTTCCTTACGTTGGGCGGCCGTGGAATCTCTACCTCCTCGAGAGCTATGTGAAACGATTCAGTAGGCGCTATTGCATCAAAGGGGGGTCGCCTGCTCGAACGGCAAACGTGGGAGTCATCTGCCTTGCAAATGATGACAGAGACTACAATGACGTAGTTGCTCAGGTACTCGCAAACAGCTCCTTGAAGTTGGAAGAACACGCAGTTGGCGATTATCTTGTGAGACTCGGTTTCGTGGTCAAGAAGACGATATTTGTCAAGAAAGTGACGGAGCAGGCTCGAGTGCTTCGCGATGCCGCAGGATAAGCAAGGTGTACGACTATACCTATGACATAGAGACCGGCGGGCTCCTTCTGGGTGAGCGAATCTCACAGTTGTCCAATGAACCGAGGCCAGTCTATGCTGCTGAACTCAACCTTTTGGGCATGGACAAATACTGGCGATTTGACCAGCAAAACGAGACTCCGTACATGTGGTCGGAAGCGTGCAACTACATCTACCGGGGAACCAAGGTGGCAAAGATCAAGGGCGGGGCACTTTGCCAGGCACCAGTTCTCGAGCTTGTACACACTAAGGCTGATGATGGGGACGCAACCCTCGCGTTGCCGCAGGGCACAACGCTTCTCGCAGTTGATATTCCTGCAATGGTCGAGCGCAACAAGGATGCACTCTCCATCGTGGAGCAGATCACGGTCAAGAAGATCTATGACTACTACAAGCGTTATAAGGATAAATTGGACTGCTTTCACGTTGCGTTCTCGGGTGGCAAGGATAGCGTTGTCCTACTTGAACTGGTGAAGCGAGCTCTTCCGCGCAGCAGCTTTATGGTTGTCTTCGGTGATACCGGAATGGAGTTTTCCGATACATATCGGATCATTGACCAAGAGGAGGCAATTTGCAGGAAAGACGGAATCGAATTCCATAGGGCTCGTAGCCACTTCGACCCGATGGATTCATGGAGGTTGTTCGGGCCTCCATCAAACGTACTGCGGTGGTGCTGCTCCGTGCACAAGTCTGCTCCCCAAACGCTGAAAATTCGCGAAGTGTTGGCAAAGGGCGACTACGTAGGTGCTGATTTCGTCGGCGTTCGGGCGCAGGAGAGCGTCAGGCGTGCCGATTACGAATATGAGAACTATGGCAAGAAGCAACGTGGACAGTATTCGCTCAACCCCCTTCTTGAATGGTCCTCTGCTGAGATATGGCTCTACATTTTTGCAAATGCACTTCCGATTAACGACGCGTATAAAAAGGGCAACTCACGCGCCGGATGCCTCCTCTGCCCTATGGGCGGCGGGAAGGCTGACTACTTCAGACACGCTGCGTACGGTAAGGAGATCGACCGATACACGGATACGATTCGAGAGCTTATCGATGACAAGTCCATCGACACATACGTCACAAACGGTGGCTGGATTAGCCGCAGGAACGGACGTGACATCAAGGGCAACGTCTCCAACTACATCGAGGAGGTCAAGGACGGGTACCTCTACATGATCATCCCCAAGCCCAAGACCTCCTGGACCGAATGGATGAAGACCTTGGCCGATCCTCCGACCTCGCTGTATGTCGAGCAGCGGAAGGAGGGGCTCGTCGCACGGATATCGGCGGAGCTGAATAAGACTTCTATCGCCAAGCAGGTCAAGCAGATCTTCCACAAGGTGGCTTACTGTGGCGCCTGTCGCGTGTGCGAGGCAAACTGTCCCTATGGCTATATCAGCTTCGAGGGTGGACTACATATAGATGACCGCTGTGTGAAGTGCGGGAAATGCCGCCAGATCGAAGATGGATGCCTCTTATATCACTCATTACAGCTGCCCAAGAACGGGGGAAGAGTCATGAAGAGCCTCAATACCTTTGCCGATCATGCACCCAAATATGAGTGGGTGCGCGACTTTTACGAGAGGGGTGATGAGTTCTTTCAGAACAACTCACTTGGGCCGATGCAGATATCCATGTTCAAGAGGTTCCTATCAGACGCCCAGCTCGCAGAAAAGAACAAGGTCACAGAGTTTATGCTGCTCACCAAGCGCATTGGATGGGAAAGCGATAGTGCGTGGGGACTGATACTGATTCAACTTGTCTACGAAAACCCTCAGATTCGGTGGTACATTGACAACATGCCCGTTAACGAACGGATGCCGCGCACGTACCTCGAGGATCTTCTCACCGAGACTGGACTGAGTGAGAAAGACGCCAAGTCCATTACCAAGGCATTTGGAAGGCTCTGTGACCTACCTCTTGGCACGGCTCTGAATTTTGGAGCTGTCGAAAAGAAGGGTCGCCAAATCACAAGCTTGACGAGGTACAAGGCCTCATTGAGAGATGACAGGGTTATCCTCTACGCTCTTTACCGGTTTGCGGAGGCGTGCGACGGATATTACCAATTCACGCTCAGCAGGCTGCTCGATGAGAGCATAGTCTCAAACGGAATATGCCCGTCAAGGCTATTTGGCCTTGATTCTGATGCGGTGAAACAGATCGTTTACGGGCTTTCTGCCGGTTATCCAGATTACCTCTACGCGACATTTACCCATGACTCAGAGAAGATACAGCTAAGAGAGAACAAGACCTCGCAAGACGTTCTTGGGCTGTTTGTGGGGCAGGAGCAATAGCAGTGGATACCTACAGCGACTATTTTGATATCGACGAGAACTATTATCCGGAGATCAATCCTAACTCCATCAGTGATCCGAACAGCCGGTGGGACGGGACCTTTCCTCACGAGACCTTTGTCGACCTGCTGCGCGCAACCGAGCGCATGCTTGCCAGGGAGACCAATACTGACAAGAAGGGCATCTGGATAGAGGGCGCCTACGGTACCGGTAAGTCAAGGGTCGCGTGGACGCTCAAGAGCCTCCTGGAGTGTTCTCCTGAGGAGCTTAACTCCTATTTCGACGAATACGATAACCTCAAGAGACAGCCGGACCTCAGGGATAAGCTTCTCGCTCACAAGGGCGATCATATCGTCACGGTATTCTGCTATGGGTCTGGTGAGGTGGACTCCATCCGTAAACTCGTTATGACCGTGTTCGAAAAGGTTACGAAGGCGCTGCGGGACTCGGGGTATAACTACCGCGGAGAGAGGACGCTTCGCGGAAAGATCGCATCTTGGATCTCTGCCCATAAGGAGATCTTTGGCCTGTATATGAGCATGCCTCAATATGTGGGACTCGGCAGCTTTGCAGGCAATACTGCAGATGACATTATCGCCCACCTCGAGAACCTAGAGCAGGGTGCGGACGAGCTCATTAGCCAGATCCTTGACATGGCGGATAGGGAAGGCATTCATGCGTTTGATATCAGCATGGATGACCTTACTGCCTGGCTCAAGGACGTTATCGAACAAAACGAGCTGAAGGCCATCGTCTTCATTTGGGACGAATTCTCCTCATACTTCAAGAATAACAAGACAACACTTGACGAGTTCCAAAAACTGGCAGAGCTATCCAACGAGAAGCCTTTCTATCTCATGATTGTCACCCATATGTCTGGATCTCTTGTCGACGAGGGAAATCAGGCGTTCAAAATAGTGCGCGACCGCTTCATCAGGCGTGAGATCGAGATGCCCGACTCCGTGGCTTTTGACCTGATTGGACATGCGCTCAAGGTGAGGCCCGCCGCACAAGACGAATGGGTGGGGCTATCTGACGACCTCAACAGCCGAATGACGTCTTCACGCAGGCAGGTCGCCGCTGTGGTTGGAACCACCGACAAGACCCTCACAAAGCTGTTCCCGATCCATCCGATGGCGGCCCTGCTCCTCAAGTACATATCTACGACCTTCGCCTCAAATCAGAGGAGTATGTTCAACTTCATCAAGAACCCGGATACCGATGATCTTCAGGCGTTTCAGTGGTTTATCAACACGCATGGACCAGACAATGGCGATGTCCTCACCATTGACTTCCTATGGAACTTCTTCTACGAGAAGGGTACCGACGAGAACACCTTCATGAGCGGTAGGAGCAATCTCGATTTTATTGTCGCTACGATTCTTGATACATACCCGAACAACGAGCATAGGCTAAATGGTGAGCAGAGGCGCGTGCTTAAAGTCGTCTTGATGATGCAGGCCATCAGCCAAAAACTCAACAATAGCGTCAGCGTTCTTCGACCAAATGACAAGAATCTCAACTTAGCCTTTGAGGGTGACGATAGGTTGGAGAACAACCGCGCAATTAGCGTTGCCAATAGTCAGCTTGTCAAGATGGGGATCTTGTATATTAAGCCAACCGAAGAAGGTGATGAGTACGCAGCGGCTGCCGTCTCGGGTGATCAGGTCCAAATCGACGCTATCAGGAGGAAGCGACTCGCTGAAACGAGGACAGCGCGTCTGATTAGCGATGCGCAGCTAGAATCCGCTATCACGTACAAACCGTCCATACGGGCACGCTACGAGGTAAAGTTGGCGTGCGTCGATGACTTTAGGCCGACCGTCAACAAGATCATCAATGAGAGACAAACGTATAGGTCTAGAGCAGTCATGTGCTTTGCGCGAAACGAAAACGAACAGGTACGTATTCGCGAGAAGATAAAAGAGGCGACAGCAGACCCCAACTCTAAAGACATTGTATTCATAGACGCGTCGGAGAGTGTGCTCGGCGCGGATCGCTTTGGCCGTTGGGCCTCGTTTGCGGCCAATGAAGAATACTGGCGGAGCAAAGATGGCAAGCTTGCTGATAACCACAAGAAGAGCGCTGAGGACGTTCTTGCCGATTGGAGGAATGACGTCTCTAACGGAGCGTTTGATGTATACGTCGGGCAGCTCAAGGAGCACTGTGCATCTACGATGAGGGTGAGTGGCGTTCTTGAGGACCTGGTGATCAAGAGGTACCCCCTCTCCTTTGATCGTATTGAGGTCTCAGAAGCCTTCTTTTCATCCAGAAATCTATCGTTTGGCGCAAAGATCGGCATACAGCAGGCGTATGGCGGCATCTATCAGCAAGACGCCATCTCACGCCTTTTGTTGGGCGTGCAAAATACACCTGAATACTGGAACGACCCTCAACTGAAGAGTCTTCCCATCAGTAAATTGAAGGAACAGATTGATGCACTCATCAAGGAGCGCCTCGACAGGGACGCGCGTATCTCTATAAGTGAGATTTATGATTTCCTGGAAGAGCGTGGCTTCATGCCCTGTAACCTCTACGCGTACCTGACTGGATTTCTGCTCAAAGAGTATGCAAGCGGTACCTTCATGTATGGCAGTGGCGCTTCAGGAGACGCCGGTGGCAGAATGACCGTCGAAAGACTTGCGGAACTCATTGGCGCCTATATGAAGCATAAGGTGAAGCCAGTAAGGAACTATCGTGACGAGTACATCGAGGTGATGACGCAAGAGCAGAAGCGCTTTGTAGACTTCGCTCATGAGGCCTTCGGGGTATCGGATAGCCTATCCGTTGAGCCAACTGCCGCCCGCGTTCGCAATGAGCTCACAAACTTTGGTTACCCGATTTGGTGCCTTAGGAGCATCGACATGAATTCGCTCGATCCCTTCATTGAAAAACTGTCTGAGATCGTGAGCAAGAACGCGAGCGGGAACGTCCCTGCGCTGACCAACGACTTTGGCAGAATGCTCGAAGAGGTTCCGACCGCAGCTTCCAATCTGACAAAGCTTTTTACCAGAGAAAATGGCGCGTTGGCGATGCGAGAGTTTCTGCATTCGTTTGAAGACGGGCAGATTCTCAAGGTCGCAGAAGCAATAGGTGTTGAGGACGTCCTTGCTGATGTCAAGAGGCAAATCGGGTCTGGTGATGCCCTCTGGCTGTGGGATCAGGAGGACGGTGAGAACGAGCTCCGTAGGCTGCTCGTTGACTACCGCATAGTTGAACGCAGCAATCAGCTCATCACGAAGAGCAACAGCTTCTCCAACTGCATGAAGGAATGGAGCGAGACCACAAAATATATAAAGATACCGTATTTGGTTCTGATGGAGAAGTGTCCAGATCTCAAGCAGCTGGTATCCAGTATCTACGAAATAGCAAAAAATGGCGAGATCTCTCACGACAAGAGGGAGGCCTTCCTCGAACAGCTTGTCACCAAGGCAGGTGCCCTGAAGGATGTGTTGGGCAGAAAGAAAGATATCTTTGCTGAGATCTATTCTACGTATACAGATGGATTTGGGGCGGCGGATATCAAAAAGCTCTATGACAAGCTACCTAAGTCCTCATTCATGGGTGACAAGTCCGCATTTGAAAAGAGCGTGCAGGAACACGCTGAAGAAGTCAGGACGAATCAGAAAAAATTCCAGCTTCACAAGCTATGGAAAGAAAGCACGCACTCAAAGGATGCTCACGATTGGTCCAAGCAGCACAAGACTCCTCTGCTTGCCCTTGTCCCCGTTGAGGAGCGGGAGGCAGCACGTACGTTCTTTGCAATCCTTCACAAGGAGAATCCCATCATTAAACAGGTCGATTGGGCACTAAAATACCTCGAGAACAAGCCAGTTTTCCTGAGCCTCATGTCATCTGACGAGCAGGTGGAGATTGCCTTCTCCCATGAGATGATAGGAAAATACCGATCGATCCTCACGGACAACGAGGAGGTCAGAGGATACCTCGAAAGCAAGGCCTTTGAGAACGTCTACCAATGGTGCGACAGCAAGCAGGTTAGTGACGCCGTACGCTCGTTGGCGGAGTCGAAATATCGGCTCGGTGCCAACCAAGCCGCCATCGACCTCATCGACGGTATGGACACGACTCATGCCAAGACGTATCTCAAGAGACTCGTTAGGGAAAACGTCGAGGTGGGTATTGAGATCATCGCAAAGAAAGAGGCCCGGCAATGAAGCCCTCCTCGTTGTCTGATGCGCTCAAAAGGATAGCTGCATATCGCAAGAGCGATATACCTTATCCATTCTTTGTGCTAGCGGATGGAAGCACAGAATACTCATCCGTTGTCAAGGCATTGAATGGCCTCTCTATCGTTCGCGTGAGCGACTATTGCAGGACCGACTCCTTTCCCGATGTGGACCGACTCATCACGGATATTAAGAAAATCGAGAGCAGCACCATATTGCTCGGTGTTGGTGAGAGCATAGCCCTCGGAGGCAGTAGTACCCTCCTCGGCAAGCTCAGAGACCTGCTGCTACCACACAAGCTTATCGTTGTGTGTCGTGGCATCAGAGAGGACATCAGGCGTATCAATGAGGTAGACAGGAAGTTCAACGAGCGGCGTTACACAAGCATTCAATCGAGTCTCGACTACTCTGTGGTGAGCATAGATGAGGGCATTCCCTGTGACGCTGACAAGGGGTTCAAGCGATTTCTGTCACACCTCGAGGAGGGTCTGCATGGCGAAGTCAGGGTAAAGACGGCACTGTCGCTAAAGAACGTCCAAAAAATTTGTTCTTGCCACACGCTCCTCGAGAAGGATGGCAGAATAACGGGGGTTGATGAGTCTGTTCTCCCCGAAGAATGCTGGCGAGAATTTCTGGAGGATGACAGCCTTGAGGAGTCTGGATACCGGGAATGGCGTTTCTATCTGAACGTCCTCATCAATGGGACAAAGAATCCCTACCTTCAGCTCGTGATCGAAAAGTCACCTGACTACGAGACCTACCAGAAAATGATAGTCAGGGCAATACTACACGTTCCCTGTGAATCTCCGCAGTTCCCCGAGCTCTACTCAGAGAGAAAGCAACTCCTGCACGATGCCAGTGAGTCCTACATGGCTCTATACGTTGCCGAGACGAAGCAGAAGGGCGAGCAGAGGATCCACTACCTAACGGACAATACTGTCATCGAGAGAGATGCGATCATTGAGAGTATCTGTGAGAGCCAAGCGATTCCACCAGACTTGAAGACAATATATCCGGCGCTGGGAAAGTACCTCTGCGACTACGCCTTCGCCTGCAGGAATAACGATCTATTCAACCGCTACTTCTCGCGCTACAAGCGACAGAAGCTCATGAATACCATCGAGTCGTCCTTTCTCGACGAGGTGGTGATGCTTGCTAAGGATGGAAATCGCGCATACAACGCTCTTGACACGAGGAACGCCATCGTTGAGCAAGCTGAGGGTGAAGGCGCTCAATTGTATTGGGTTGACGCCCTCGGGGTTGAGTATCTCGGCTACATCCAACAACGCTCGCATGATCTTGGCCTCAGCATGCGCACGCATGTGGCCAGGGCCTCGCTCCCAACGCTGACCTGTATGAATAAGAGCTTTTATGAGGAATGGAAAGGCGACAAGACCTCCAGGAAAGACTTCGACAAGCTCAAGCATAACGGCGAGGACCGCTTCAACTACGAATCTGAGAAGCTTCCCATACATCTCGTACGCGAGCTCAGCATCCTTGACGAGGTGCTTGAATTCGCTCAAACACAACTTAGCGCTCGCAAGTACCGAAAGATCGTCATCGCATCGGACCATGGTGCCAGTCGGCTCGCAGTGATCGCAAATAGCGAGGCGAAATGGGAGATGACGACCAAGGGCGAGCATTCCGGCAGATGCTGCCCGGAAAGCGAAATCGATGAGAAGCCAGACTGCGCTACAGCAGAGAACGGTTACTGGGTGCTTGCAAATTACGATCGGTTCAAGGGCGGTCGCAAGGCAAGTGTGGAGGTACATGGGGGCGCGAGCTTGGAAGAGGTCCTCGTTCCTGTTATAGAGCTGTCGTTGCGTGACGCTAGCGTCGAGATAACCTGCTTGACCAAAGTTGCTTACGCAAGTTACGAGGAAACGCCTGAAATAGAGCTCTTCAGCACCTCGCACTTGGCTAATGTCACTGTGCGGCTCAACGGCAGGGTCTACGAGGCGCGAAAGGTCGATGAGAACCGTCATATCGTGCGCTTCGATGGCGTGACGAAGGCCGGTACCTATACGTGCGAGGTCTACGAGAAAGACGACCGTATCGGCGTCGCCGAATTTGAGGTTCAGAAGCGCTCCGCGACCACTAATGATGATGATTGGTTTATGTAAGGCGGTATGATGACTGACAAGCTCAAAATATACTTCGACGACATGGTCGTCTACAAGGATCTTCGTACTAGCAATTTCTTCTCTGCCCTTAGCTTACCTTCCTTCATGAGGGACTGGCTGCTGAGGCGGTTCGAAGATGAGAGCGGTCATTTTGACAACGATGAGCTTACCGAGTTCGTCAGGCGGTCCATTCCACGAAAAAGTGATTGGATTGCCATAAAAAGCCGTATCGTGAAGGACAACGAGCGTGTCAAAATACTCGCTAAGATATCCATCGAGGTGGACGTCAGAAGTGGAGAAGTATCCTTCTCGCTCCCAGACTTTGGTCTTACTGCGAAAGAGACAATCATAGAGGATTTTGTTTGGGAGCAAGCGAAGGACGATCTTGTGAGTGGTCGTGAGGTGTGGGGTATGCTTGAGCTTGGCTACCGTCCGCCTGATGACGAGATGACTCCAAGGCAGCCCGGAAAGATCCGTCTGGTCAGTTTCAAGAACTTCAGACCGTATAGCATTAACCTTGACTTCTACAAAGGCGTGAGGAATCAATTCACCACTGACGAGTGGATTGACGTGCTTTTGGGCGCAATCGACTACAACCCACGTGGCTATAGGAGCGAGGAAGAGAAGCTTACCATGCTGACCAGGCTTCTTCCGTTTTGTGAAAAGCGGTTGAACCTGATCGAGTTGGCGCCAAAGGGCACGGGCAAATCATACCTGTTTGGCAGGGTTAGCCGTTACGGTTGGCTTTCGTCTGGCGGAGTGATGAGCAGGGCCAAGATGTTTTATGACATCTCTCGACATACGGAAGGTCTTGTCGCTGGTCACGATTTCATCACCCTTGATGAGGTTCAGACGATATCCTTTACGGACGTCGATGAGATGAGGGCTGCACTGAAGGGATATCTTGAGTCTGGCGTGTTTACGGTCGGGAGCTATGAGGGTACCGCATCTGCTGGAATGATCCTCTGCGGTAACATCTCAAAAGGGGTGATGGACCAAGACGGTACGACGGATATGTTCCAGGAATTACCGAGCGTGTTTCACGAGTCAGCTCTGATCGAGCGATTCCATGGCTTCATCAAAGGCTGGGATATACCGCGTATGAACGATGACCTCAAAATATCGGGTTGGGCGCTTAACTCTGAGTATTTTTGCTCCATTCTCCATGAGCTTAGAAGCGATGCATCATATCGGGCCATCGTGGACAAGCTCGTTCTGGTGCCTGACGCAGCTGATACCCGCGATACGGAAGCGATCAAGCGAATCACAACCGCATACCTCAAACTTCTGTTTCCCAACGTCAAGCGGCCTGAGGACATCAGCCCTCGTGACTTTAGTCGGTATTGCCTGCGCCGTGCAAGCAAGATGCGCGCAACAATTAGAATGCAACTTGGTCTGATGGACGTCGAGTATCGGGGCAAGGACATCCCAGACCTGAAAGCCGACAGTAGTTACTATGAAAAACGTAGCCTGTAAGTCATGTTATAAGGAGTCGCTCACGAAGGACGAGGTGGGCATTTCGAAGAAACTGCTTGGGGAGGGCGACGATGACGTCCTGTGCCTCGATTGCCTTGCAGCCTATCTTGACTGCAGCGTCGATGATCTTCTTGACAAGATCGAGGAGTTTAAGGATGAGGGATGTGCACTGTTCCAATGAGCGGCGTGTCCAAGAACTCATACATCTACGCCGATAACGCCGCGACTACGCAACTGAGTGTCGCGGCGTATGCAAGCATGACGTCATTCCTTGTGGACGAGTACGGCAACCCCTCTCAGCCCTATGCTTTCTCTCGTCCTGTGAAACGGGCATTGCGTGAGGCACGTGAGTCCATTGCATCTTGCATCAACGCTGACCCGGGGGAGATTGTCTTTACCTCTGGCGGAACAGAGAGCGATAACTGGGCAATCAAGGGCTTTGCACTGCGTGACGGTATGATGAGGGAAATCGTGACCTCAGAAATCGAACATCATGCAGTTTTGGACAGCTGCAAGGCCATGGGCGCCATTGGCCATAGGGTTGCATCATTGCCAGTATCCAGAACAGGAGTTATTGCTCTTGACTCTTTGCGCGAAATGTCATTGGGTGATGGCTCTCTCGTGTCCTGCATGTATGCCAACAACGAGATCGGAACGATTCAGCCGATAGGCGAGCTTTGTGACATCGCCCACTCAAAGGGGGCGATCTTCCACACGGACGCGGTTCAGGCGGTGGGGCATGTAGAGATGGACGTGAGGGCCATGGGGATTGATATGCTCTCTGCCTCTGCGCACAAGTTTAACGGACCGAAGGGGATAGGGTTTCTCTACATCAAGGACGGGACGCCCCTTGCCCCCTATGCCAACGGTGGTGCTCAGGAAATGGGACGTCGCGCTGGTACCGAGAACGTAGCCTCCATCGTCGCGATGGCCGTGGCACTCAAGGAGAACTGTGACGCCATCGAAGCCAATGCCGTTCACCTGGGGCGGCTCGAGCGCCTCCTGCTCGACGACCTCGCTGCCCTGGGAGTGCCGTATCGACGTAACGGGGAGAACCAATTGCCCGGGCTCATGAGCCTGTCCTTTGCCGGTGCCAGCGGCGAGATGCTTCTGCACAGGCTTGATCTCATGAAGATCGCGGTCTCGACAGGCTCGGCCTGCGATGGTGCCAACACAAAGGTCTCTCATGTTCTCAAAGCCATCGGCCTTCCTGAAGCTGAGGCAAAAGGAACAGTCCGCATCTCGCTGGGGAAGCACAATGGGGAAGGGGACGTCCATGCCATTGCGACGGCCCTGGGAAAGATATTGCTCAGGGATTGAACGAGTTCCGCACAGCCCGCTGCACCTATCGGAAGGAGTTCGCACTTTTTTGCGAGAAAATATAAAAAAGTATGTTTAAGTTGAAGAAAATCTGGCAATACTAATAGTAGATCCACCGAGTGTGGAAACCGCTGCGAGGTCGTCCTCTGCGGTGGCCTCATTTGAGTGTACAGCAGTTCCTTAACGCGTTCGTAGACGTGCGCATCTCTGATGCCGATGTAGATCGGAGTTCGTTCTCCGTATTTTCAATGGTTGGCCTGGGCATCTCGTGGCTCCACCTGCATTTCTACTTTCGCATGACGCGACTTGGTCTCCATCACATTATGTAGAAGCCTCGCGTATGGAAGCTCTTTAGCTCCCATACGAATTGTATAAAATCATATTATAAATTCATAATGCATGACGTGTTCACAGACCGGAAGAGGGCAAGATGATGCAGATGAGGCAGGCCGACAAGCGCGCAGGCACCGTCTGCGTGTGCGAGATCGAGGCGAAATGAGACCCCGAGGAGGAGGTAGTCACGCTAGGGGAGGGGTGAGCTCATGGTCTACGTTAACGCCGAGGCCGGCGAGGTCGTGCCGAATAGGTCAACACGCGCCAGCGCTTCGTTGTCAGAGCTGAATAGCACGCCCGTACAGAGGTACGCATGTCGGGGCGTGGATATGGTGCGTACAGCAGGCTACAAGGACCATGATTCCACCTTCTGCCGACCACGTTCCAAGCCCCACCGACCAGTTATGCACGGTGCGCCGACCACCCGCGCACCGTGCCAATCGCTAGCTCAGGACCACAGTCAGCCCTCTTCGGCCATGCGCTTGCGCATGGACTCCCTCCCCTCGATGTGTATCATCCTGGAGTTGTACACGATGCGGTCTATGACTGCATCGGCCAGCGCCCCCTCACCGATGCGCTCGTGCCAACCGGATGGGCCGTACTGCGAGCAGAGTATCAGCGACCCCCTGCGGTAGCGCGCCTCGACAAGCTCCAGGAGCTCCCTCGCCTCCCGGCCCTTGAGGGGCTCAAGCATGAAGTCGTCTATGACCAGCAGCTCGACCTTCTCCAGGCGGCGCTTCGCCTTGGCCCATTCCTCGTCCCTTGACACGACCAGCTCGTCCATGAGCTGGGGCATCCTCACGTAGCGCGTCGTGTGGAACGACTCGCAGGCGGCGGCCGCGAGCGCGCATGCGATCCAAGTCTTCCCGGACCCGGTGGCACCGGTGATGACCACGTTGCGCCTGTCACTCACCCATGTGCAGTTCGAGAGCTCCATGACGAGCGGCCTGTCGAGTTTGCGGTCCGGGTCCCACCTGACGTCGGCCACCCTCGCCTCCGGGCATGACAGCCTCGCCTGCCTCAGCAGCCTGTCCCTCTTGTTGGTACGCCTGCTGTCCCACTCGGCATCCACCACCTGCGCGAGCCTCTCGTCGAAGGTCATGGCCCCGACGCCGGGCATCGAGTCCTGGTCCGCGTAGGCGTGCGCCATCGCAGAGAGCCTCATCCCGCAGAGCCTGTCGATCGTGCTTTGGTTTGCCATCTCCCGCACCTCCTACTCGAACTCGCGATAGTTGTCCGCTCCGCGCACGAAGGCGTGGGCGTCAGGGTCGGCCGCCCGCTCCTCGGCCATGTGGGCGGCCAGGGTCTTCACGGTCTTGTAGCTTGGGTTCCTCGATATCTCGAGCGCCTTCGCGCAAGCCTCCTCGAGCACGTCCCAGCCGTTGCGCTCCCCGAGCGACAGCAGGGCGCGGCAGGTGCGGTACGACTGCTGCTCGACCTGGCGCGAACGCAGTATCACGTCGGTGACGGCGAGCGTGGAAGGCCCCTTCTCCGCCGCCCATCTACGGAAGCGCTCGCCGCTCCACTCGGCAAAGTCGCGGTGAGCCCTGGGCATGTGCGCGGGGTCGGTCACGTAGGTGCCCTTGGGTCCGTGGCTGCGCTGATGTTGGCACAGACGCTCGCCGTCTGATGATATGGTTACGGTCGAGCGGGTGGCGACAACCTCGACGGACCTCCTGATGTGGGTGAACGGCACCGAGTAGTACCTGCCGTCGAAGGCAACGTGGTAGTTGAACTGCACCGTCGCCGACTTGCGCTCCACCAGCTCGTAGGGGGCCTGCGGCAGGGGCTGCAGGCATGCCCTCTCCTGGCCGAGAAGCATCTCGTCCCTGCTGCCCTCCCTCCTCTGGAAGGGCCTCGCGTTGATCGCGTCGACGCGCTCGCGGAGGGCCTGGTTGAGCTCGGCGAGCGAGAAGAAGGTCCGGTCCCTCAAAGCGGCGATCGCCTCTCGCTCGACGATGAGCACGGCGCCCTCGACGCCGCCTTTGTCACGTGGCCTCCTCACGCGGGTGGGGACGGCCGCCGAGCTGTAGTACTCGAGCATCCTGCGGTACTGCTCGTTGACTATCAGCTTGTCGATGGTGTTCCTCACGACGCCGGTCTTGAGGTTGTCCGGGGCGATGAGCGGGGTCGACCCCCCGAAGTCGGCGAAGGCGCGCACATGGCCCTCCACCCAAGCCCTCTCGTCCATGCGGTAGAAGCCCTCCGCGTAGATGTAGGCCGAGAACGGCAGGCAGGCGACGAAGACGTGAACCCTCGACGGAGACGAGGCGTCAGGGTCTGAGACCCTCATGGTGTCGCCCGCCCAGTCGACCTGCGTCCACTCGCCCGGTACCCACTCGACGTGCATCGCGCACTCGGGGTTGGCGTCGACCCAGCGCTGGTGCCTGTGGCAGAACGAGGAGTACATGTAGGGTGTCCTACCGGCGGCGACGGCGCGCTCGGCGTACTCGCTCCACAGCAGGGTCATCGTCACGCCCCTGCGGCCCATCTCCCTCTGGACCCACTCGTGGTCGATCTCCGCCTTGCTGGCGTCGGAGCGGTCCTGAGGCGGGTAAAGCCTGGCACGGATGGCCTCGTCCCCCATCTCGTCGGACAGCGGCCACTCGAGGCGCCGCGTCGCCGCCTTACGCTGCACCTCCTGCACCGTCGTCTTCGAGCATCCCACGGAGCCGGCTATGCTCCGCTGGCTTATCCCCAGGGCCGTGAGCCTGAGGATCTCCCTGTACCTGATCATGTCTTCCCCTCTCTCGGGAGACGGGGCGACCCAGTGCGCCCCACTGGGTCAATCATGGTCGGTGATGCGTGCAGCGGCGGTCGGCGGAGCCTGGAACTGCGGTCAGTGGGAGATGGAATGCCGGTCGCTAGGGCCTGCTGTACGCACAGAATGCGCCTTTTGGTGAGACGAGCAGGCAGAATGCGCTTTTCCGTGAGGTGGCTCGACGTTTGCCCAGGTGAGGAAAAGCGCATTCT
>ERZ773003.1057-NODE-1057-length-17581-cov-5.354673_pt1 | contig 17581 bp, 16 predicted proteins | sample MGYA00580668_ERZ773003 | MGnify/ENA primary metagenome ERZ773003 (study PRJEB29015, sample SAMEA2738002) | human oral metagenome | biome: human oral; feature: human-associated habitat; material: dental | place: China | collected 2126 ... | reverse complement strand
ATAAGGGCTATGCCCGAAAATGAAAAACCACCCGCTATGCGGGTGGATATTTATTTATGCAAAGGCACGGGACGTTAAATTGCGCTCCGCGCCTTTTATCATGCGCTTTTTGATGATTTTTTATAAATTGTATACGCGAAAAAAGAATATCTGTTTTCTTGAAAAACTCCTTTATTTTTGCTATAACTGTAAGGAAAGTGGTGAATTGTGGTGGAAAGTGCCATAATGTGGTAAAAGAATTCTGAAAGGTGGTGCGGCTCGGATGTTCATGGGGGAATACGCCCACAGCATTGATGCAAAGGGCCGCGTCATTCTGCCTGCCGACTTTCGGCAGGAACTCGGGGTTTCATTCATCATCACAAAGGGACTCGACGGCAGCCTCTTCCTGTTCCCGCAGGCAGCGTGGGATGAATTCGCGGCAAAGCTGCGCACGCTGTCGATCGCCGATCCGAACGCACGTGCATTCGCACGCTTCTTTATTGCCGGCGCACGTACGCTTGAATGCGATAAGCAGGGGCGGTTCCTTGTTCCCGCGAATCTGCGCACCTATGCGAACATCGGGCTGAAGCAGGACGTGATCCTCACGGGTGCCGATGCGCGCATCGAGGTGTGGGACAAGGAGAAGTGGCTCAGCTACGCGGGCGAGGTGGATCCGAACATCACGGAGATCTCAAAGCAGCTCTCGAGCTACGGCATTTCGATTTAGGGGAACGGCATCGTGGAGTTTCATCATGTGAGCGTTCTCCCCGCCGAGACGGTCGCGGCGCTCGCCGTCGTGCCGGAAGGCACCTATGTGGACTGCACGCTCGGCGGTGCGGGACATGCGGGGCGCATCGCGGCACAGCTCTCGCCCGCAGGGCGCCTCATCGGTATCGATCAGGACGAAACGGCGATCGCGGCGGCGCAGGTGCGGCTCGCATCCGCTGCGTGTCGGGTGTCGCTCGTGCACGATAATTTTCGCAATCTGACGGCGATCCTCACGGCGGAGGGCGTTTCGGCAGTCGACGGCATTCTCTTCGATCTCGGCGTCTCCTCGCCGCAGATTGATACGGCAGCGCGCGGCTTCTCCTACATGCAGGATGCGCCGCTCGACATGCGCATGGATCGGCGGGCGGTGCGCTCGGCACACACGGTTGTCAACGAGTTCAGCGCGGCGCGTCTCACGGAGATCTTTTATACCTACGGTGAGGAGCGCTGGGCAAAGCGCATCGCCGCGTTCATTGAGACAGCGCGCAAAGAACGTCCCATCGAGACGACGGGCGAACTTGTCGAGATCATCGACCGTGCCGTGCCGAAGAAGGTGCGCGCAAAGGGCGGGCATCCCGCCAAGCGCGTCTTTCAGGCGATCCGCATCGAGGTCAACGAGGAACTGACGATTCTATCGGATGCGGTGACGGCCGCGGCACACGCGCTGAAACCGGGCGGACGGCTCGCGGTGATCACGTTCCACTCGCTCGAGGATCGCATTGTAAAGCGCACGATGCAGCAGCTCGCACGCGGTTGTATCTGCCCTCCGCATACGCCTGTCTGCATCTGCGGACATACGCCGGAACTGCGGCTCATCGGCAAGGCGCAGACGGCAAGCCTCGCGGAGTGCGCGGCGAATGCGCGGGCGAAGAGTGCGAAGCTGCGCGTCGCGGAGAAGTTATAGCAATTATTTTTTGAATTAAAGTTTGACCGGAAAGAAGGTGACGCAGATGCCGGCACACAAATACGATCCTTATGTATACGACATACCGGCAGAGCCGGTGCCCGAACCTCGGATTGAGGTGCCGCGCGAACCGCTTTTGCGCCGTAAACTGAATACGAATCTGCGGAATTGTCTGCGCGCCATCTTCTTTCTCATTGCACTCGGGGCGATGGTCGTGACACTGCTCGGCGGCATCGGGGCGAAGAACGGTTACACGCTCCTTGAGACGCAGCAAAAGGCGGAGCAGCTCGAGCAGGAGAACGAGCGGCTGAAAATCGAGATTGCACAGCTCAAATCCCCCGCACGCATCGAGGCGATCGCAGTGCAGGAGCTGAACATGCAGATTCCGCAAAAAATGTATTTTTCGCATGAAGGGGAATGATTGATGATGAAGCGACTCAGTGAACTCGCTGCGCTCGTTCCGGGCGCGCGGATCACGGGCGACCCTGCAGTTGAGATTTTGTCGGTGGAGCGTGACTCGCGCAGAATAGAACCGGGCGCGCTCTTTGTATGCATCAGCGGCGCGCATGTGGATGCGCATACCTTCATACCAAATACGGCGCGGGCGGGAGCTCGCGCTGTTTTGACGCAGCGGGAAAACGTCGATGTTCCCGCGGGCATCTCTGTGCTCCGGGTGCCGGATCTGAACGCGGCGCTTGATATCATTGTGCCGTATTTCTACGACTATCCGGCACGGTCGATGCGCGTTGTCGGCATCACGGGAACGAACGGGAAGACGACGACGAGCTATCTCGTGCGTGCGATTCTGCGCGCTGCGGGGCGGCGCGTGGGGCTCGTTGGGACGATCCGGGTGATGATGGAGGACGAGGTGTTCCCCACTGCGAACACGACGCCCGACGTGGTCGTCATGCAGCAGATGCTCGCGGAGATGCGTGCACGCGGCATGGATACGGTCGTGATGGAGGTTTCCTCCCATGCGCTCGATCAGGGGCGTGTGGCGGGCATCGAGTTCGATACCGCCGTCTTTACGAACCTGACACAGGATCATCTCGACTATCATAAAACGATGGAAAACTATGCGCGCGCAAAGGCGCGGCTTTTTGAGCTTGTTTCCGCACCCGGTGTAAAGGCGGGCAAGACCGCCGTCATCAACGCGGACGATGCGGCGGGGGCCCTCATGCGCGCGCATACGACCTGTCCCGTGCTCTCCTACGGCGTGACACAGCAGGCGGCGCTGACGGCGCGGGACATCCGGCTCGCGCAGGACGGCATGACGATGCGGCTCGTGCACGGAGATGAGGAATGTGCGCTCACGCTCCATATCACGGGCGAATTCAACGTCTACAACGTGCTCGCGGCAGCGGGGGCGGCACGTGCGGAGGGTATCGGATACGATGTGATACGCGCGGCGCTCGAGGGATTTACGGGCGTGCCGGGGCGGTTCGAGCTCGTGCGCGCGGGGCAGGATTTCTCCGTCATCGTGGACTATGCGCACACGCCGGACGGGATGGAGAACGTCCTGCGGACGGCGCGTGCCGTGACGCGGGGGCGCATCATCGTCGTCTTTGGCTGCGGCGGCGACCGCGACCGGACAAAGCGCCCCATCATGGGACGGATCGGCGCGGAGATGGCGGATCTCGTCTACATCACGTCTGATAATCCGCGCACGGAAGATCCTGCGGCGATCCTTGACGAGGTGGAGTCGGGCGCGCTGCCCGTGCTCGGCGGGAAACCGTATGAAAAACTCGTCGATCGGCGCACCGCCATCTTTGACGCGGTACGCGCGGCGCGCCCGGGCGACAGCGTCGTGATCCTCGGCAAGGGACACGAGACCTATCAGATTCTCAAAGAGGGGACGATTCATTTTGACGACCGCGAGACTGCGGCGGAAGCGATAAGGAGTGTACGCTAGTGGCTTTCATGACATGGGATGAGATCCGCGCGGCGACGGGCGGTCGGCTTCTGCTTGGGAAAATGAGAGGAAACGACGCGTTTGCCGGCATCACGACGGACACACGCAAGGTGCAGGCGGGCGATCTCTTTGTCGCGCTGCGCGGGGAGAAGTTCGACGGCGCGGATTTTGCGGCCGGCGCACTCCGCGCGGGGGCTGTTGCCGTGATGCTCCCGGAGCCCGTTTCGGACGCGCATCGCAAGGAACTCGACCGCATGTCGGGGGCGGTGATCGGCGTGCCCGATACGCTCGCCGCATATCAGCAGATCGCCCATGCCTGGCGGATGAAGTTCGATATCCCCGTTGTTGCCGTCACGGGTTCGAACGGCAAGACGACGACGAAGGAGCTGACGGCGGCGGCGCTCTCCGGGCGCGGCGCGGTGTGCCGTACGGCGGCGAATTACAACAACGAAATCGGACTGCCGCTGACGCTCCTCGGCATGACGGGGGAGGATACCGCCGCCGTCGTCGAGATGGGAATGCGCGGGCGCGGTCAGATCGCGGCGCTCGCCGCCATCGCCGCGCCGACGGTCGGTATCGTGACGAACGTCGGCGAGACGCATATGGAGCTCCTCGGGTCGATCGAGAATATCGCACGGGCAAAGGCGGAGCTCGTGGAGGCGATCGCGCCCGGCGGCACGGTGATCCTGAATGCGGACGATGCGCGCGTTGCGGCGATGCGCGCACAGGCAGCGGACGGTGTGCGCATTCTGACGTACGGCATCCGTGCGAAAGCGGATATCCGCGCACAGGCGCTCCGTTCCGCGTGTAATGAGACACGGTTCATGGTGACGTACGGCGGTGAGCGGCATGACTATGCCGTGCCGCTCCTTGGACGGCACAATGTCTACAATGCGCTCGCGGCGCTTGCGGCGGGCTTTTCTCTCGGTCTTTCCCCGCAGGAGATGCAGGCGGGACTTTCCCGTCTCGCGCCGCCGAAGATGCGCTATGAGGTGCATCACATCGGCGCGTGGACGTTCATTAACGACGCCTACAATGCAAGTCCTGCCTCGATGCGCGCCGCGCTGGAGACAACGGCGCGGCTCTATCCGGGGCGCAGGATCGCCGTGCTCGGCGATATGCTCGAACTCGGCGCTGCATCCGCAGAGGGGCATCGGAGCGTTGGGCGCACGGCGGCGGCAGAGGGCTTTGCCGTCGTTATTACCTATGGGGACGAGGCGCGGCGCATTTACGAAGCCGCCGCGGCGGCAGGCTGCCTTTGCCGTCATGCCGCGACGCACGAGGAGGCGGCAAAGCTGCTGCGCGGGATGCTCGCGGACGGCGATACCGTGCTCTTTAAGGGATCGCGCGGCATGCGGATGGAGCATATCATGGAGCTCGCCGCGGGGGAAGGAGCGATACACTGATGGCGCAGATTTTTGACTTCCTCCCGCCGGCAATGGCGCTCCTGCTGGCCGCGCTCACAGCGTTCTTTTTTGTGATTCTCAGCGGCTTCTTCTTTCTGCCGTTTCTGCACCGGCTGAAATACGGGCAGAGCATCCGCGAGGAAGGCCCCGCGAGTCATCAAAAAAAGAGCGGGACGCCGACCATGGGCGGCGTGATGATCGTCCTCGGCGTGACGCTTGCGGCGCTTCTCTTTGCACCGCTGACGGCGACGACGCTGCTCGCGCTGTTCATCTTCCTCGGGCATTTCGCGCTCGGCTTTGCGGATGATTATATTAAGGTCGTCAAAAAGCGCAACCTTGGTCTGCGCGCCTATCAAAAACTCGCCGGGCAGATTCTCATTGCGGGCGTGACCATCGCGATCGCGCGCACCGTGCTCGGGCACGATACGAGCCTGTGGATTCCGGTGGTCGGGACGTTCGTGGACATCGGAGCGCTCTATTACGTCCTTATTGTGTTTGTGCTCGTCGGTACGTCCAATGCCGTTAATCTGACGGACGGGCTCGACGGACTCGCGGCGGGGACGGTCGCCGTCGCGGCGTTGTTTTACGCGGCGCTGACCTATGGCACAGACGGCGGACTTACGGTGTTTTCAACTGCAATAATTGGTGCATGTATCGGCTTTTTGTGGTATAATCATCATCCGGCGCGCATCTTTATGGGAGATACAGGATCGCTCGCGCTCGGCGGGGCGCTCGCGGCAGTCGCGATTCTCTCGCGGACGGAACTGCTGCTGCCCGTTGTGGGATTCGTTTTCTTCTGCGAGGCACTGTCGGTGATCCTGCAGGTCGTATCATTTCAAACACGCGGCAAGCGTATTTTCCGTATGAGCCCGATTCATCATCATTTTGAGCTTGGCGGGTGGAGCGAAACGCGCGTCGTCTATACGTTTTGGGCGGTCGGCGCGGCGGCGGCGCTCCTCGCGTGGGGACTTGCGGCGCCGCTCTTATAAAAACTAACGGAGTTAAGGGGGACACAGGGATTGTCCTATCGGGGAAAAACTGCGCTCATCATCGGCGCGGGCATCAGCGGCTATGCCGCGGCAAAATATCTTGCGCGCGAAGGGGCGCGCGTGACGCTCTCGGATGCGAAATCCGAGCCGGAGCTTGAAAAGGACGCGGAAACGCGCACACATATCGCATCGCTGAGGGCGCAGGGAATCTCCTGCGTCTTTGGCGCACAAGGGGAAGAACAGCTCGCGGGCGTCGATCTGCTCGTCCTCTCGCCCGCCGTTCCGGATCGCATTCCGCTCGTCCGGTCGGCGCGCACACGCGGCATCCGCGTGACAACCGAGGTGGAACTCGCGGGGGAGGTTGCCTGCGCTCCCATCTGCGCCGTTACGGGAACGAACGGAAAGACGACGACGACAACGCTCCTCGGCGAGCTCCTGCGCGCGCATTTCCCCGCCGTGGGCGTCGGCGGCAATATCGGCGTACCGCTCATCGACGAGGCTCTTAGAATCCCGGCGGAGGGAGCAATCGCCGCGGAGATCTCGAGCTACCAGATGGAGGCAACGCAGTATTTTCATGTTCATATCGCGGCGGAGCTGAACGTGACGCCCGATCACATCGTGCGGCACGGCTCGATGGAGGTCTATCAGGCGATGAAGGAAAAGCTCTTCGCGTGGCAGACACCCGATGATTTCCTCGTGCTGAACGACGATGATCCGCATACGCGCGGCATGGCGGCGCGCGCGAAGGGGCGCGTCTGTCTCTTCAGCCGCCGGTACGCACTCGCGGAGGGCGCGTACGTCGACGGCGGGATGATCGTGATCGTTTGGGACGGCGTGCGGCATGAACTCGTTCCCGTTGCGGAACTCGGCATTCGCGGCGGTCACAATGTGGAAAACGCACTCGCCGCGGCGGCGTCGGCGTTCCTCGCCGGGGTGACGCCGGAGGAGATGCGCCCCGTCCTGCGCAGCTTCCGGGGCGTGGAGCACCGCATCGAGCCGGTGCGCGAGATCGGCGGAGTGCCATACTACAACGACTCCAAGGCGACGAATACGGATGCCGCAATCAAAGCGCTCGAGGCGTTTGACGGTCACATTGTCCTCATTGCGGGCGGCGATGATAAGATGACCGATCTCACGGACTTCATGCGGCTTGTGCGGGAGCGCACGGACGAGCTGATCCTCGTCGGGGCGGCGGCGGAGCGGTTCGCGGCGGCGGCGGCGGACGCGGGGATTGCCCCCGCGCACATTCGCCGTGTCGGCTACGATATGGAAGCGGCGGTGCATCTGGCGCATACACTTGCACGTCCGCCGCAGACTGTGCTGCTTTCGCCCGCGTGCGCGAGCTTTGACATGTACGGCGGCTATGAAGAGCGCGGACGGGACTTTAAGAGGATCGTGAACGGACTATGAACATCATCGTATCGGGCGGCGGCACGGGCGGGCATATCTATCCCGCGCTTACGATCATCCGTGCGATCGAAAAAAGAGTTCCGGGCGTGCGCATCCTCTACGTCGGGACGCCGCACGGGCTTGAGGCGGACATCGTGCCGCGCGAGGGCATCGACTTCGCAGCGATCGATCTTGCGGGATTTGAGCGGCGGCTCTCGTTTGAGAATGTCCTGCGCGCGGGGCGTGCGCTGCGTGCGCTCGTGCGTGCGCGCGGCATTGTCCGGGCGTTTCGTCCCGACGTCGCGATCGGCACAGGCGGGTATGTCGCGGGACCGATTCTGCTTGCGGCGAGCCTTGCGGGCGTGCCGACGCTCGTGCAGGAGCAAAATGTGTGCGCGGGCGTGACGAACCGTCTGCTTGCGCATTTTGCGGCGGCGATTGCCGTGGGCATGGAGGATGCCAGGCGTGTGTTCCCGCAGGAAAAAACCGTCGTGACGGGCAATCCCATTCGCCCGGAGGTGCTGACGGCGACCCGTGCGGAGGGGGCGGCGTCCTTCGGCTTTGATCCCGGAAAAAAGACGGTGCTCATCTCGGGCGGCAGCCGCGGCGCGCGCTCCATCAACCGAGCGATGGTCGAGGTACTCGCGCACGCGGCGGCGCAGCGGGAGGTGCAGTACCTCCATGTGACGGGCGCGGACGAGCACGCGGATACGCTCGCACGTCTGAGGGAATTGGGCGTGCGGCTCGAAGATGCGCCGCACATCCGCGTCCTGCCGTATCTCTACAATATGCCGCAGGCGATGGCGGCGGCAGATATCGCCGTGTTCCGTGCGGGGGCGACGGGGCTTGCGGAGCTGGCAGCGCGGGGCGTACCCGCGATTCTCATCCCGTATCCGTATGCGGCGGAGAATCATCAGGAAAAGAATGCCCGCGCGCTTGAAGCGGCGGGCGCGGCAGAGGTCATTTTGAACCGCGACATCAGCGCCGCGGCACTGGAAGAAGCTCTTTCGACACTGCTCGCGGACGATGCGCGCCGTGCGGGGATGGCGGCGGCAATGCACCGGCTCGGGAAGCCGGACGCGGCGGATGAGATCGCAGCGCTCGCGCTGCGGATTTGTAAAAAAGAAGGGTGAAAGAATTGCTCAAGGATTTGCACGGTATTCGGCGGATACATTTTGTCGGCATCGGCGGGGCGGGCATGAGTCCGCTCGCGAAAATTCTCCTGCTCCTTGGCTACGAGGTGTCCGGCTCGGATCAGGGCACGTCGCCCATCATCGAGGAACTCGTGCGCCTCGGCGCGCACATCCGGACGGATGGACAGCGCGCGGAGAACGTACGCGGGGCGGATGCCATCGTTGTCTCGACCGCGATCCCCTACGACAATCCGGAGGTGATCGCGGCGTGGGATCTGCGCATCCCGAAGCTCCACCGCTCGGACATCAATGCGGCGCTCGTCAACGAGTACGACGGCATCGCCGTCGCGGGATCGCACGGCAAGACCACGACAACCTCAATGATCGGCGTGACGCTCGACCGCGCGGGCGTATCGCCGACCGTCATCGTCGGCGGCGAAGTCCCCGACCTCGGGACGAACGCAAAGCTCGGCACGAGCCGCTATCTCGTCTCCGAGGCGGACGAGAGCGACGGTTCCTTCCTTAAGCTCCGCCCGCATATCGCCGTCGTGACCAATGTGGAGGACGACCACATGGATCACTACGGCACGATGGAGAAAATCATCGAGGCATTCCGTACGTTCATCTCTCAGATCGACGCGGACGGTACGGCGGTGCTCTGCTACGAGAACGAGATTCTGCGCCGTCTCGGGGCGGAGACCGACCGCGCGGTCGTCTCCTATGCCATCGACGCGGCGGCGGATTACCGCGCCGCGGATATCGAGACGTGCGGTTCCGTGATTTCCTTCACCGTCTTTGAGCGCGGTACGGCGCTCGGACGCATCTCCCTCCACATTCCCGGGCGGCACAATGTCCTCAACGCGCTCGCCTGCGTCGCCGTCGCGCGTCTTGCGGGGCTCGATTTTGACCGCATCGCGGATGCTCTCGCGCATTTTCATGGAGCGAAGCGGCGGTTCCAGACGAAGGGAAAGGAACGCGGCATTTGGGTGGTCGACGACTATGCGCATCACCCGACCGAGATCGCGGCGACGCTTGCGGCTGCACGGCAGACGGAGCCGGGACGGCTTGTCTGCGTGTTCCAGCCGCACCGTTACTCGCGCACACAGCTCCTGCGCGCGGAATTCGGCGGCTGCTTTGCCGCGGCGGATCTCCTGCTGCTGACGGATGTGTACGCGGCGGGCGAAGCGCCGATTCCGGGCATCAGCGGTGAAACGCTGATGGAGGAGGTCGCGCGCCAAACAGGGCAGAATGCGGTCTATCTGCCGGAGCACGCCGATCTCGTGCAGTATCTCGCGGAGCATGTGCGTCCCGGCGATCTCGTCATCACGATGGGCGCGGGCAATATCCTCGAGGTGGGGGAAGAGCTCGTCGCGCGTCTGAAAGAAGGGACGGCGGGCAGTTCCGAGGGACTGATCGCCGTCGTCATGGGCGGACCCTCGACCGAGGCGGAGGTCTCGCGCCGTTCGGGCGCGGCGATTTTGCACGCCCTGCACGAAAAGAATTATCCTGCGGTCGGGATCGAACTGAATCCCGCGACCTTTGCTGAGGAGATCAAAAAACTGCGTCCCGCACTCGTCTTTAACGCGCTGCATGGGAAATACGGCGAGGACGGCGTTCTGCAAGGCACGCTCGATATGCTCGGCATTCCCTATACCGGTTCGGGCGTGCGTGCGGCGGCTCTCACGATGGATAAGACCTCGGCGAAACGCATCTTTGCCGCCGAGGGGATTGCGACGCCGCGGTTCCGCAGTTTCTATGCCGGAACGGATACGAGGAAAATCGCGGAGGAGATTCTCGCGGCGTTTTCTCTGCCCGTCGTGGTCAAAGCGCCCGAACAGGGCTCGAGCATCGGCGTCTATATCGTCACAGAGGAGGACGATCTGCGCAGCTCCTTGGACGAGGCATTTTCCTACGGCGGCGAGGTGCTGGTCGAGGAGTTCATCGCGGGGCGCGAGCTGACCGTCGTCGTGTGGGGGGAGACCGGACATGCGGAAGCCTTGCCTGTCATTGAAATCACAACGACCTCAGGACGGTATGACTATGAAAGTAAATACACGCCGGGTGCGTCTGCGCATCTCGTGCCTGCGCCGATCTCCCCGGAATGTACGGCAGAGGTGCAGGAACTTGCGGTGCGTGCATTCAATGCGTGCGGATGCACAGGTGTGGCACGTCTCGACGTCATGCTGAGCGAGACAGAAAAACCCTATGCCATCGAGGTGAACTCCGTGCCGGGCATGACCGAGACCTCGCTCGTGCCGGACGCGGCGCGTGCCGTCGGGCTCTCCTTCCCCGATCTCTGTGAGAAAATACTAGAGATGGCAGGGTATCAACGATGAAGTCACGCCGTATCATCAGGGCGGCGCTCTATCTCCTTGCTATCGGGGGGATTCTCGCGGCGCTCATCTATTCGCCGCTCTTTACGTTCCAGCAGCTCGTCGTGCATGGAAACGTCAACCTCGATGAACAGGAGCTCTGCCGGATTGCTCGCATACAGTATGGTCAGCGCCTTTTCGAGTTGAAAACGGACGCCATCACGATCAACCTCCTGCACGATCTGCGCATCGAGTCGGCGGTGGTGCGGCGGCAGCTCCCGAACAAGATCGAGATGGACATCGTGGAGCGGGTACCCGTGGCGACCGTCGCGTGCGACTATGGATATCTCGATTTTGACCGGCAGGGAAAGGTCATCGCGAGTTATCGGATGCTCAAAGGGGCGGACATCCCCATTATCACGGGCATCAAGCTGCGCGACCTCTTTATCGGGGACGACAATACCGATGCGCAGGTAGCGCAGGTACTTGGATTCCTTGGTAAGATTGCGCCGACGGAGGTGGGGCAGATCTCCGAGGTCAATATCACTGTGCCGGACGCCGTCGTTGCCTACACGAAGAGCGCGCTGCCGATCCGGCTCGGACGGCTTGATGGAATAGGGGATAAAGCGGGGCTCACCCAGGATTTTTTACAGGATCAAAAGACGACGCGCCATACGATCGAGTATGTCGATTTCAGCTATGACGCGCCGTCCATCAAACTTGCGGACAAGACCACAGAGGGGAAATAAATGAAACAATTCCGGCAGGGCGGGTGGATGATTGCGCTCGTCTGCGTATTGATCGGATTTATGATTGCCGTGCAGTTCCGCACGGTGCAGGATACGAAGGGGAGTATATCGCAGCAGCGTATCGAGGAGCTTTCCGACCGCCTGCTCCAGACGGAGCATGAGCGCGACGAGCTTGGCGAGGAGCTGCGCAAGGTACAGACGGCAGTCGCCGATGCGCAGAGCAGCGTGGATCAGGAGATGCTGCGCTACCGTGCCGCGCTCCTCCCGCTCACGGGGGAGGGAGTTATCGTACGCATGGACGACAGCACGAAGAAGGTGAAGTCCGGCGAGAATCCGAACCTCTACATCATTCACGACGACGATCTCCTGCGCGTCATCAACGAGCTGCGCGCAGCGGGGGCGGAGGCAATCTCTGTCAACGGACAGAGGCTCGTCGGCACGTCGGAGATCCGGTGTGCGGGACCGACGCTCTCGGTCAATAACGTGCGCTCTTCCGCACCCTTTGAGATCCGTGCCATCGGGGACAAGAAATCCCTCGAGAACTCGCTCAAGATGCGCGGCGGCGTCGTCGAGACCCTTAGTGTGTGGGGGATTCAGCTCGACATCACGGTGAGCGACGACGTTTACATTCCTCCCTATCGCGGGAGTGTTCATCAGACCTATGCACATGAGACAGAAGAGAGGACGGAGGAATAAAATGATCTACATCGTTTTGGTCAGCGTCCTCATCGGGCTCTTCATCGGCTATATGAGCCCCATTGTGATTCCGCTCGCCTATACAAAGCTGTTCTCCGTCGCGCTTGTCGCCGCGCTCGACGCCGCGTTCGGCGGCCTGCGCTCGGCGATCTCGGAACGGTTCGACAAGCACGTCTTCGTCACGGGCTTTTTCTCCAATACACTGCTCGCCGCGGCGCTCGTCTTCATCGGCGACCGCCTCGGCATCGATCTCTATTACGTTGCGCTGCTCGCGTTTGGTTTTCGTATTTTCAAAAACCTTGCGGTCATCCGCCGCTACCTGCTCAGGGACTATCGGGACGGTGCGAAGTAAAAATTTTTTCACACTATGGAAATATGACTTGATTCATGGTAAAATAGGCAAGGAAAATCATTACTTATTGATAGACGAAAACGATATGACTACGATATGGAGGCTGAAGCTGTGTTCGAAATGGACGATAACTTTGAGGAACTCGCAAAGATCATCGTTGTCGGTGTCGGCGGCGGCGGCGGCAATGCCGTCAATAACATGATCGACTCCGGGCTGCAGGGCGTGGAGTTTGTCGCGATCAATACGGACGCACAGGCACTGCTCCAGTCCAAGGCGTCGACGCGTATTCAGATCGGGGAAAAGCGCACGCGCGGACTCGGCGCAGGTGCACGTCCTGAGATCGGAGAGGCAGCTGCAACGGAGAGCCGCGAGGCGATCATCGAGTCGCTGCGCGGTGCGGATATGGTATTTATCACGGCAGGTATGGGCGGCGGTACGGGAACGGGCGCCGCGCCTGTCGTGGCGGAGTGCGCGCGTGAACTTGGCGCGCTCACGGTTGCCGTTGTCACGCGCCCCTTCTCTTACGAGGGAATGACGCGCGCACGCAATGCGGATTCCGGCATTGAGAATTTGCAGGCTCACGTCGATACCATCATCACGATTCCGAATGATCGGCTCATGAAGATCATCGACAAGAACACGCCCGTCACCGAGGCATTCAGCAAGGTTGACAATGTCCTTTGGCAGGGCGTCAAGGGCATTACCGATCTTATCACAAATCAGGGCATCGTGAACCTCGACTTTGCCGACGTCAATACGACCATGGCAAACGGCGGCAGCGCCATCATGGGCATCGGTGAGGCGCGCGGTGAGGGAGCGTCCGTTGCGGCGGCAAAGGCCGCGATCGAGTCCCCTCTGCTCGAAACGAGTATCGAGGGTGCAACCTCCGTCATTCTGAACTTCACCGGATCGCGCAACCTCAGCATGTTTGAAGTCAACGAGGCATCCGAGTGGCTCAACAGCATGATTGTCAACTCTGCGAACGGGCGTCGTGCGAATATCATCTGGGGTATTGGTGTGGATGATGCACTTGAGGATACCGTGCGCGTCACCGTCGTTGCCACGGGCTTCGGCATGACTGAACAGGGACTTTCAGATACCGGAACGGGCTTTACCGACGATTGGGCGATTCCCCTGCCTGGAGCAAACGCCGGGAAACAGGCTGCCCCCGCGTCGACACCTGCTGCAGCCCCGCCGCAGGCGCAAGCGCGCCCCGCATCCGCCGTTGTCCCACCGCATCCGAATACGAACCGCGGCAGCGGACGCATGAATGTCGTCGAGCCGAATACGGGATCTGCCGGAACCGATATCATTGATATTCCGGCGTGGATGCGTCAGCGCTGATATCCCTTCGATAACGATAAAGTACCGCGTCTTAGAGAAAAGATATAGATTTAGAAAAGCTGAGAACGAGCATTTGAGAGCGTTCTCAGCTTTTTTGCAAAAACATGAAAATATCCCGCTGACTGAATAAATTAGGGGTGAAATGAGATGCGGAAGCAGGAGCGATGCACGAAGATTTTAGAAATACTCTTACATCATCGGGATGGGATGACAGGAGCAGATCTTGCGCACAGGCTGGATGTCTCTTCCCGTACCGTCCGTGCCGATATCAAATATTTGCAGGAATGTCTTGCAAAGAGCTGCTGTACACTTCTTGCAATACCCAACCGCGGCTATAAGCTGCAAGGTGCGGAGTACGGGGAAGATCTCCTGCGGCTCGTAGACGGCAATAATGCTGCCGTCGGCGTTTTACATCCGAAAGAGCGGCAGAACTATATCGTCAGCCGCTTTTTAGAATGCTGTCTAACGAACGCCTCGATCACACAGATGAGCCTTGCTGATGAGATGTACATTGGACTGTCTACCGTCAAGAATTACCTGACCGCGGTGCGCGAGCGATTTGCTGCATACGATCTCAAAATCGTTCAGTATAAGGCGGCAGGGCTGCGTCTCGAAGGTATGGAGGGAGATCTGCGTGCCTTTATTGTCAATTATCTGCATGAAGTGACTGATGAGAAATTGTGCGGTCTGCTCTTTGACCGTATCGGCAACGAGGCGATGGAGCAGATTCTCACGCAGACGGCGAGCGCATCTTCAGCTCACTGACACTGCGCGCAGGGATCTTTCCGTACAAACGGCGCTTGCGATACAGCGATCAACCGGCGGCCATGCGGCCGACTGCCTTTCCAGCATGGCGCAGAAACTGGAAGAAACCTTCGAATATGGCGCGGCGAAAGAGATTGCCAATGAGATTTTCCGCTATACGGGGATTGATATCCCTTACAGCGAGGTGTTCTACATCACGCAGTGCCTTTTGGCGGGCAAGAAACTCATGGATATTGGAAGTACGGTCAACGATACGCACATAAAGGAACTCGTCGAGAAGGTGCTGGATGCGGTCGACCGGAAATTCGGACTCGATTTTACAGCGGATGAGTATCTCAAAGACGGTTTGATGCTGCACCTGCGTATTGCAATTGCGCGCGTCCGGTTCCGTATGAACATCCGCAACGAGCTCCTTGCATCTGTAAAGCAGGACTATCCTCTGGCCTTTCAGATCGCCGTCTATGCAGCGAAAATGGTCTGTGAGATCGATCATATCGACTTCGATGAGAACGAGATCGGCTATATTGCACTGCATTTCGGTGCGTCTATGAGCCGCAACAGTATGGACGAATATGAACAGCCGAAGAGCGCCTATATTGTTTGTTCGGCGGGGCTTGGTGTTTCCGTTCTTATGAAGGCGAAGATCGAGGAGCATTTCCGCAGCAGCATCCATGTCATCAGCGTATTGCCTGCATACAAGCTGACCGAGGACATGCTGGAAGAGGTCGACTATATTATCTCCACCGTACCTCTGGATATGTCGTCTCCGAAGATCATCCGTGTGAACCATATGCTGCGCGGTGAAGATATCGATAAAATCCGACGCGTTATGTTCCGGAAGCAGGATGTGCTGGATGCGGAAACTGTTCGGCAGTTTTTCCAAAAAAAAGGATTCTATGCAGACATGGCTTTCAAATCGCGGAACGAGTGCCTTGAGTTCCTTACGGATGAGGCCGTTGCAGCAGGATGGATGGACGCGGAGGGGAAGGCCTCTGTCTTTGAGCGTGAACGGATGTCTTCGACCGCGATCGGTGCACTTGCGGCGATTCCGCATGCGCTTTCTGCCGAGTGCAAGGTGTCGAACATATCGGTACTCATTTTAAGGCGGCCGATTCAGTGGGAGGATATGCCCGTACGTGTCGTCTTTCTTATGAATATTGAACAAGAAAAGGCAGCACTTTGGGAAAAGATATTCTTGAAACTCTATGAGTACATCAAGACGGAGCATGGGATTGACTCCCTTTTGAAGCATCAGTCCTACGAGAGGTTTCTTGAGGAATTTACGGCGGTTTTATAACCGCTTTTTTTGTGCTTTTCCAATGAGAGGGAAAGTGCTTCCGCTTTGGGTAATTGCGGAAACAGAAATAATGAATGAAGGTGTATTTTTTCCGCATTTTGGGAAGCAGATATGCCTATGAAAGACAACACAGATTGTCTATAATAGAAAATATCTTAAGCTATCTGAAATGGATGAAAGGAGGGAAAAAGATGAACGTTGCACTCGATGAAGCGCTTGTACTTTTGGATGTGGAAGCAGAGGATCGCTTCGATCTCCTGAGGCAGGCGGCACAGCGGCTGCAGGAACAGGGACATGTGAAGGAAAGCTACGCGGATGCCGTTATTGCGCGGGAGAAAATTTTTGCGACCGGTCTGCCGACTGTCCTTGGCGGCGTTGCAATTCCGCATACGGATGTGGAGCATGTGAATACGCCGGCTGTTTGTATTGCGCGCCTTAAGAAGCCCGTGGATTTTATTGTCATGGGAGATGACACAGAAACCGTCTCCGTCGATTGTATCTTCATGTTGGCAATGAAGGAAGCGCATGCGCAGTTGACGCTGCTGCAGAACTTGATGGGAATCCTGCAGGATGCGGACGCCCTGCAGCTGATTAAGACGGGGGCATCGGCACGAGAAATCTGCAGTTTCGTCAAAGAACGTCTTTCGAAAGTTGAAGCTTAGTGGTTGTAGTACTGAGAGGAGAGCATCATTATGAACGATAAGAAGGTTGTATTGGTCGCATGCGGGACAGGTATTGCCACATCGACGGTTGTGAACAACGCGCTGGAAGAGTTGGCAAAGGCCAACGGGCTGCAGCTTGAAATCATCCAGTGTAAAATGATGGAGGTACCGGCCTACGCAGATCGCGCCGACTTGCTGATCACGACGACCGTCGTGGATAAGGATAAGTATAACTTCCCCGTTATCAACGGGCGCACATTCCTCACCGGCATAGGGCTTGACAAGACAAAAGAGGAAATCCTTGCCGAGCTTCAAAAGTAATGGATACGGTCGACAGCGTTCCGCATCGTCCTTTGTGTGCGGAATGTCGTCGGCCCGGCGAAAGGAGCTGTTTTTATGGAAAGTTTAACTCCCTTGGTTCAGGCATTCCTGGCCCTTGGCCCAACGGTCATCTTACCGGTATTTATTTTCCTCATCGGACTGGCATTCGGCCTCGGTCCGGCCAAATCTTTCCGCTCAGGGCTGACGATCGGTGTCGGCTTTGTTGGTATCGGTCTTGTCGTTGCATTGCTCGTCGACAACCTCGGACCCGCTGCGCAGGCAATGGTTGCTCGTTTTGGCATTAACTTGACGATCATCGACATCGGCTGGCCGGGCTCGGCAAGTCTCGCATGGGCATCGCCGATTGCCGCGCTCATCCTGCCGATCGGTCTTTTGGTCAACTTCATCATGCTGATCACAAAGACGACCAAGACGATGGACGTCGATATTTGGAACTACTGGCACTTCACCTTCTGCGGTGCGTGCGTTTATGCTATTAACGGCAGTATCCCTCTTGCGATTGCGGCTGCCGTTCTGTTTGAGATCGCCATGCTGAAACTCGCGGATTGGACGGCGCCCTATATGGAGAAATACTACGATCTG
>ERZ773003.1051-NODE-1051-length-17680-cov-8.224000_pt1 | contig 17680 bp, 9 predicted proteins | sample MGYA00580668_ERZ773003 | MGnify/ENA primary metagenome ERZ773003 (study PRJEB29015, sample SAMEA2738002) | human oral metagenome | biome: human oral; feature: human-associated habitat; material: dental | place: China | collected 2126 ... | reverse complement strand
GTGCCGCCGCATTCCCCTCATTCGCCGCGATGATGTGCGACGGACTGTTCGCCCCGTAGGTATCCATCAGAGCGTCGACGAGCGGGCGGAGCTTCGAGTCGGGCACGCCCGTAAAGAACTCTGCTCCAAGGGCGGCAATGAGATCGTTTGCGTTCATCGTATCCTCCTGTTATCATGCATTTGATTCTTTCGGCGGTGGGAATACCTCGCCATTGCTCGCAATCCCTTTTAGGAACTCCCGCACGCGCGGGTAGAAGAAGGCGCGCAGGGCAGGATCGTCGATTTCATATCCAGCCTCTTTCTCGTGTGCACGGGGGTAGATCTCCGCCTTGGCATACTGCAGGTCGATTGTCCCACTGACGGAGGCGACATTCGGTGTTTCCAGACAGAGGGTGTAGTCCCTGCTGCGCGCTGCGAGAAAGTATTCCTTACGCGGGAAGATGGAGTTGCTGTATGCAATCTCCCGTCCTGCTCCCCCGAAGATACGTGGGAGAATGCCGTCCACCGGGGCATCGACGCGAAACCCGAGGAGCGCACACAGCGTCGGGTAGATGTCCACGGCACTGGTCAGGTCGTCCACGACTGCGTGCTCGGGCACTCCCGCCCCGCGCATCATCCATGCGGCATGCGTCAGCGGGGCATCGACGATATAGGGGTTCGGACTAAAGATGGATACTCCGTGGTCGGAGTAAAGACTCACGAGATAATCAGCGGGGTCATAGTGCTCCTCGATGTAGGAGAACAGCATGCCGAGCGTACGATCCGCGCTATGCACGGACTGCCGGAACGCTGCTTGGTAAAATCCGCTCGGACGCAGATAGGGACTGGGGACGTGTGCCTTGGCCTCAGGGAGACGATCCACGAGGGGGAGGCGCATCTGTGCCGCAGCAGGAATCTGAAAAAGTCCACTGTTCCACGGATGGATATCGTTCAGGTGCAGAAAAATAAAGTGATCTGCATCGCCGCAGCCCTCCAGACAGCGTATGGTTCGTTCCGTCCCATCGTGGGCGAAGGTACAATAGGGCGTAACGACGAGGCGGTCATAGCCGCGCGTCACACCGTTGTATATTCCGATGGCATCGCCGACGAGGTTCGACGTCGCATATCCCGCGCTGCGTGCGCGCTCTGCGATGGTGATGATCTCCTCACGCAGCTCGATGGCCTGCCACTCACTGAATATCCCCGTATGCTGCAGATACATCCCCGTCTCAATGGTCGCAAGCGAGGGATAGGTGTACTCATGAACGGAAAAATGCTGGTGAAATGTCGTGCCGCGTGCAAAGAAATGCGCCGTGTGCGGCATATCATTCGCGAAAGAAGCCCCCATCACTTCCCACGGGAGCGCATCGAGGAGAATGTTCAGCACGAGCTTTCGGCGCGTAGGGTTGTGACCGATATGAATCGGTGTGCCGACAATGAAGTCCTCCTCCGATGAGAGTGCCGTGTCTTCATTTAGCCGAAAATAGTTCGGCGCATCGGGATTGAGCGGTGCAACGTCGCTGACCGCTGTCGTCTGCGCACGGAGCGTCTGTCCTGCTGCTGTGCCGATGACGGGGACAATGATCTCCGTCCCCTGCACAACGTGAATCGCTGCCTCCTTTGGCGCGCGCGTACCGCGCATGATGTCAAAGGTGAAATCCCCGCCGACATTTTCGGCAAGGCCGGGCGTATTGCGCATGGCGTTCATCAGCCAGTGCTTGTTTCCAAGCACCTCCTGCTCTGCGTAGGCACCGACATAGTACGCAGGCGTGATGTGCTGGGAGACGGGCAGGAACTCGGCAAAGAACACGGAGGACTCAGCCTCCAGCCCCGTCTCTGGCGAGTAGTGCATTCGGCTCAGCGCATAGGGGGCATAGTTCGCCTTTCCGGCCGCGATGGACAGACGGTTGAGTGTCTCCTGCGTCAGCACTGAGGCGGGGAGGTCGAGAGTGATCGGGACGTGAAAGAAGTTCAGTGCGTAGCCCTGCATGACGAGAGCATCTGCATGGCGTCCTGCCTCCAGATAGGCACGGCTGAGGACAGACCAGACCGCAGGCTCGGCGGGACGCATCCGAAAGGCGCGCTCCCCGCAGGTGACAGAATTCTCCGCATCCCCATTGGCGAGAAGATACTGCGCCGCGAAGATATCGGCGTGCGCCGCATCCCCGCCCACCTCGCGGTACGCGGCGAGCTGCATGAGGAAGTCGTCGTCGTAGGCATCCTGCTCCGCGCGTGCGAGAAGACCATAAAAGAGCCCCTGCGTATATTCATCGTTGCGCCAGAAAGATGTGAGCTCGTTTGGCATACATATCCCTTTCGTGGAAGTCACATGAAGAGTTCCCCATTGTTTGCGATCTCGCGGATAAAATCCCGTGCGCGGGGGTAGAAGAACGCCTGCAGTTCTGCGCTGTCTAAGGAGCAGCCCGCCGCGAGCTCATGCCCGCGCGGATAGATCCCGACGCATGCCTCCGCAAAATCTGCCGTACCGTCCGGCTGCGTAACATCTTTTGTTTCCAGCCGTAGCGCGTGCGTGGCTGTCCGTGCAGCGAGCTTGAACGTCTGCCCTGGGTAAAGGGAGAAAGAGTATACAGCGTCGCGTGCCGTACCGCCGAAGACAGCGGGCAAATTTCCGTCAATGTCAGAGGCGACGGGAAAATGAGAAAGAGCCCCCAGGGTTGGATAGAGATCGACGGCACTGGTCAGCTCGTTTGCGATCACGCCTCTTGGCACGCCCGCCCCGCGCATCATCCATGCCGCCATAGTCGAGTTCTCTCCGATGATGTCGAGTGGAGCCTCATTCCGGCGCGGGGTGAAGACAGAGCTGCCGTGATCGGAGTAGAGACTGACGATGTATTCATCGTCTTCGTAGTGATTTTCGATATAGGAAAGCAGCATACCGATATTGCGGTCAACATCCCTCAGACCTGCCCGGAACTGCGCTTTGTAGATCTCAAAATCCGGCAGGCGGACGCTCGCCGTCGACTTCTCCCAAGCGAAGAGGCGCTGATCGAGCGGCAGATGCGTCTCGACCGCCGTATGGAAATTGAACCCCATCGCATCCCACGGGTGGATATCAGAGAAATGGAGAAAGGTGAAGAGATCCGCTTCGCCAAATGCCTCGATGTGATGGATGGCTCGCTCTGCACCGATGCCGGAGGGCTGATTCCATACCGTTGAAATCAGCCGGTCGTAGCCGCGCATGGTTCCGTTGTAGATGCTGTCTGTCGTCAGTATGGGGGCGGCGGTGTAGTACCCGAGATCCTTCATGCATTCGCCCAGCGTCAGGAACGCGCGTGAGAGCTCGTGACCGGCATCCGCCTGAAAAAGCTGTGTGTGGTGGGCGTATCGTCCCGTTTCGATTGCGGGGAGTGCGGGGTACGTGTACTCCGATGTGGAGAAATGTGCATCGAAAATCGTGCCCTTGGAAAAAAATCGCGCGATATTCGGCATCCATTCGGAAAAATGCGTACGCACGATATTCCATGGCAGAGCATCGACGAGGATATTCAGTACGAGTTTATGCCGCCGCGCGCTGTGCCCGAGGAGGATCGGCGTTCCCACAGCGAATGGCGCGGGCTCCTCACAGGTGATCGTCGTAGGGGCGGAGAGACGCATATAGCTGTAGAACCATTGACCGAGATAGGCGAGCTGATCTGCGTGGGTGGGCGTGCTGATGATGAGCTCCTGCAGCGGCTTTGTTCCTGCGATGGGCAGGAGCACCTCACGTCCCTCTGGTACGTCGATATTCACCGTCGTGTGTACTTCCTGCGCTTTTTGCAGATCAAATGGGAAATCGCGGCAGATATTGTCCTGGAACCAATCCTTTGAACGTGCGTCTGCCATCATATAGGAGCGGTCAGAGAGAAAACCGCCGTCGGCATAGGTCCCGCACCAATAGCTAGCACTTCCCTCCGGCGTGGTGATCGGGACGTATTCTCCGACAAAGACATCGGGACGAAATACGAGTACACCGCCATCGCACATGGCACGAGACTTTGCCAGCGGTGCGTTTAGCGCACCGTTCATCGCGCGTGTGAGCCGGGCAAGGGCGGCCGCATTTAGTCCCTGCGGCAGAGAAGCGGGGAGCGGCGTATGTGTAAAACGATGGAGATAGATTCTAAAAATCGCAGCGCTCAGGCCGTCGCCACGCTGCTCATCGGCCGAGGCCAGTACATTCCACACCGCAGGATTTAGGGGGCGCTTGCGGTAGGCACGTTCCGCGCATACGGCAGCATTTTCTGCATCACCGTTTGCGAGAAGATACTGCGCCGCGAAGATATCGGCGTGCGCCGCATCCCCGCCCGCCTCGCGGTACGCGGCGAGCTGCGTGAGAAAGTCGTCGTCGTAGACGTCCTGCTTCGCGCGTGCGAGGAGATCGTAAAAGAGCGCAGAAGCCCGCTCGTTGTTGTGCCAGAATACGCTGAAATCGTCGCTTATCATATCGTTTTCCTTTTTCGACTGCTCTTTTTAGGGCTGTCCGCCAAACCACTCCGGTCGTGCGGCGCGCATGGCAGGCCAGAACTCCCCGTTGTTCGCGATCTCACGGACAATACTGCGCGCACGCGGGTAGAAGAATACACGCAGTTCCTCACTGCCCAAGGCGTAGTCCTCCTCGAGCTCGTGGGCGCGCGGATAGATCCCCACACGTGCACCGGCGAAATCCACTGTACCATCCTCATCGACGGGTTCCTGCGTCTCAAGGCGCAGCGCGTAGTCGTAGGTGCGCACGGCGAGCTTATAGGTCTGTCCCGGGAACATCGACATGCTATATACCGCGTCACGCTCTTTCCCGCCAAAGACCGCCGGCAGATTGCCGTCGATGTCCTCTGCCACGGGGAAGCCGCAGAGCGCACCGAGTGTCGGATAGAGATCTGCCGTGCTGGTCAGCTCGCTTACGATACGTCCCGCAGGGACACCCGCCCCGCGCATCATCCAGAGGGCACGCGTTGAGTTCTCGGCGATCACGTCCATCACTCCGTTCACGGGCGTGCTGAAGATCGAGTTACCGTGGTCGGAGTAGACGCTGACGAGATACTCCTCCTCCGCGTAGTGCTCCTCGATATAGGTGAACAGCTGCGCCAGATTGCGGTCCACGCGGCGAAGACTCCGCCAGAACTGTTCCTGATAGATCTTGAGCCGTGGCAGGCGCACACTGGCGATATGCTCATCGATCTCAAACAGCCGCTCTGAGAGCGGCAGATGCGATTCTACGGCAGGGTGGAATTTAAGGCCCTTGGCATTCCACGGATGCACGTCGGAGAGATGCAGATAGAGGAATTGATCCGTCTCGTCGAACGCTTCGAGCTGCATGATGGTGCGGTCAACACACTCTGCCGAGGGCTGCTTCCACGCCGTCACATTCATCTGATCGTAGCCGCGCAGCGCACCGCAGCAGAGGCTGTCGCTTGCCCCTGCCGGAGCGGCGGCATAGTAGCCGAGATCTGTCATGCACTCCGAGATGGTCTTGATGTCGAGCGGAATCTCGTGACTGTCCCGCTCATTGAACACCTGCGTATGGATCGGATAGCGTCCCGTCTCGATCACGGGGAGGGACGGATAGGTGCACTCCGATGTGGAGAAATGCTGATCGAAGATCGTGCCGCACGCGAAAAAGCGCGCGATGTTCGGCATCGCATCGGGAAAGCGCGTGCGCGCGATATTCCACGCGAGCCCGTCGATGAGGATGTTCAGCACGAGCTTTCGCCGCACGGGGCTGTGCCCAAGGCGGATCGGCGTGCCGACGGCATAGACGGCGTCGGAGGCCGGGGTGATCTCGGTCGTCTCCGCGAGGCGGAACTGGCTGAACGCCCATTTGCCGAGATAGGCGGATGCCGGCGGCTGGGTTTCTGTCGTGATCGTCAGCTCCTGCAGCGGCTCTGTTCCTGCGATGGGGAGAATGACCTCCGCCCCCTCCGGCACCTCGATCGTTAGAGGGGCGCGCACCTCCTGCGCCTTTTGCAGGCAGAACGGATAATCCCGCTGCATCTTATCGACGAAGACGCCGCTGTGCCGTACCTCCTCGAGCAGTTGGCTTTGATCCGAGAGAAACGCATTATCGACATAGGCGGCGACCCAGTAGCGCGCGTTTCCTGCGGGCGGCGTGAGCGGGAGATACTCTCCCACGAAGGCGTCGAGCTGAAACTCCAGTGCATGATCGGCAAGGCAGGCGCGCGTCTGCGTCGTCGGTACCCCCGTTCCGATGCCTGCGGCGATGGAGAGCCGGTCAAGACCTTCCGTTCCGCCGCGCATGAGCAGCTCCGTGGGAATCTCGGGGGAGAGATAGAGCCCATAGGCGTATCCATACATCGTGAGCGCATCGACGGGACGATCCAGCTGCGTGTATGCCTCGGCCAATAGAAGCCAGACCTCGCGGTTGACGGGGCGCTTTCGGTAGGCGCGTTCCGCGCAGACCGCCGCATTCTTCACGTCACCGTGATGGAGGAGATACTTCGCCGCAAAGATATCCGCGCGCTCACTCGTGGGCGCTGCCTCGCGGTACGCGGCGAGCTGCATGAGAAAATCGTCGTCGTAGGCGCCCTGTTCCGTGCGTGCGAGGAGACCATAAAAGAGCGCAGAAGCCTGTTCGTTGTTGTGCCAGAATACGCGGTTGTCTTCGTTCATCTCATGACTCCTTCAGCGGAGAGAATGCCTCCCCGTTGCTTGCGATTCCCCTTAGAAAATCCCGCGCGCGCGGGTAGAAGAATGCGCGCAGGGCAGGGTCGTCGATTTCATATCCATTTTCCCGCTCGTGCTCACGCGGATAGATGGCGACGTTTGCCCGTGCGAGATCGACGGTGCCGTCGGTGTGGACCGGTTCCTTCGTTTCAAGGCAGAGCGTATGCGATGCCGAGCGGACCGCGAGAAAGTACGGTTTGCCGGGGTAGAGGGAGTTGCTGAATGAAACATCCCGTCCTGGGCCGCCCAATACGTGCGGGAGTACGCCGTCCACATCGGCATCGCCGGGGAAACCCAGCAGATGCGCTATCGTCGGATGGATGTCTGCCGTGCTGGTCAATTCCTCGGTGATAACCCCCTCGGGAATGCCCGCGCCGCGCATCATCCATGCTGTATGGGTCAGCGGGCTGTCCACGATGCAGGGCGTTGGGCTGAAGATGGAGACGCCGTGGTCGGAGTAGAGGCTGACGAGGTACTCCTCCGGCGCATAGTGTTCCTCCAGATAGGAAAACAGTGTGCCAAGAGCCCGATCCGTACTGCGCACCCCATAGTGGAACGATGCCTGATTGATAGGGCTCGGACGGAGATAGGGGCTATGCGGCGCGTGAATCTCATCCGTCATACGTGCGGCAAGCGGCAGCGAGGCCTGCACTGTGGCTGCCTGCTGAAAGAGCGGCGCAGGCCATGGGTGGGCATCTGCCGTGTGAAAATAGATGAAGTGATCTGCGTCGGGCATGCCGTCCAGATGGCGGATGATGCGCTCTGTCCCCTCGTAGGCAGGCGTACGGTACATTGCTGCGATGAGGCGATCATAGCCGCGCATACACCCGTCGTACAGCCCCATGCCGAACCCCATCAGCTGTGCCGTTGCATAGCCGTGGTCCCGTGCACGCTCCGAGATCGTTGCGATGTCAGGGGACAGCGCAACGGGAATCTTGTCGTGGAACATCTTGCTGTGGTGTGGATAGAGCCCGGTCTCGATGGTCGCCAGCGACGGATAGGTGTACTCGGAGACAGAGAATTGCTGATTGAAGATCAACCCGCGCGCAAAAAAGCGTGCCGTCTGCGGCATCATCTCTGCGAAGCAGCTGCCGACGATCTCCCAGGGGAGCGCATCGACGAGGATATTCAGTACCAGACGGCGGCGTCGTGGATGATGTCCGATCTGGATCGGGGTGCCGACGAGAAATGCGTGATCGGAGGAGAAGTCAGTCGTCTCACGAAGCCGATAAAAATTGGGTGTAGCAACGTTCAGCCAGCCGGGCGCGTCGACCGATGCAGAATGCACGTGGATCTGCTGTGGCTGGCACACGCCGATAGCGGGGAGCACGGTGCCGATGATGGGGAGGACGACCTCCTGTCCGGGAGCGAGCTCGATATGTGCTGCCCCGGGGGCACGCTGCGCGCGCATCAGATCAAAGACAAAGTCGCCTGCGGCGAAGTAACCGACGCCCTGTGCATCACGGACGTTCTTCAGCTGCCATGCCTTATCGCCCTGCTGCCCTTGCTCCGCGTGGACACCGACATAGTAGGCGCAGTGGTGATTTTCGGATGCGGGGAGAAACTCGCCGGCAAAGAGCCCGTCCATCGTGGTGATGCCCGACTCTGGATCATAGGATGCGCGTGTGGCGAGCGGCACGAACGAAGGATGAGACAGGACGACGGACAGGCGGTCAAGTGCCTCCTGTGTGATCGCTTCATGCGGGTAGTCATCCACCGTGATTGGCACATCGGTGAGCCGGTTGGTGTAGCCCTGCATGAGGAGTGCGTCAGCATAGCGGCCGAGCGCCTTGCAGGCGCGCGAGAGCACCTCGAAGATCGGCGCTTGGAGCGGGCGCAGACGAAAGGCGCGTTCCGCGCAGATGACGGCGCTTTCTGCATCTCCATTCGCGAGAAGATACTGCGCCGCGAAGATGTCGGCGTGTGCCGCATCCCCGCCCGCCTCGCGGTACGCGGCGAGCTGCGCGAGAAAGTCGTCGTCGTAGGCACCACGCTCTGCTCGCGCAAGGAGGTCATAAAAGAGCGCAGATGCCCGCTCGTTATTGCGCCAGAACACGCTGAAATCGTCGCTCATCATATCTCTTTCCTCTTTCGGCTGCGTTTTTTAGGGCTGTCCACCGAACCACTCCGGGCGTGCGGCGCGCATCGAGGGCCAGAACTCCCCGTTGTTTGCGATCTCACGGACGAAGTCACGGGCACGCGGATAGAAGAACGCATTCAAATCCTCTTGATTGACGGCGCAGCCTGTCTCAAGCTCATGGCCGCGCGGATAGATACCGGCGCGCGTAATCATAAAGTCCACCGTGCCGTCCTCATCGACGGGGTCCTGTGTCTCAACGCGCATCGTGTGATCGTGGGTGCGCACGGCAAGCTTATACGTCTGCCCCGGATACTGCGATGCACTGTATACCGCGTCGCGCGGCGAACCGCCGAAGAGAGCGGGAAGACGTCCGTCAATATCGTCATTGACGGGGAACCCGCAGAGATGCCCTAGGGTCGGGTAGATATCTACCGTGCTCGTGAGATCGTGAACAACGGTGCCCGCGGGGATGCCCGCACCACGCATCATCCACGTGGCACTGGTGGAGCGCTCACTGAGGATGTCGATGCTGCCGCCGATGGTATCACCGAACATGGGAATCCCGTGATCCGAGTACAGGTTGATGAGGTACTCATCCTCGTTAAAATGCTGCTCCAGATAGGAGAACAGCAGCCCGAGCGTGCGATCCGTCTGCCGCATCTGCTCCAGATACTGCTCCTGGTAGATGCGGAGATTGGGCAGACGGACACTCGCCACATCGGAGTCATGCGGGAAGAATCGTTCCGCAAGCGGCAGGTGTGCCTCAACGGCCGTATCGCACTTGAACCAGCGTGCATTGTACGGATGCACATCCAGCAGATAGAGGAAGAGGAACTGATCGGTCTCGTCAAAGGCGTCGATATGGCGAAGGACGGAGTCCACGCCAACCGCCGTGTGCAGCGTCCATCCGGCGGCGATGACACGGTCGAACCCGCGCAGCAGACCGTGTGCGATCCCCTGTGTCGTCGCCATGGGGGCAGCGCAGTGGTAGCCGAGTCCTTTCATCCGCTCTGCGATGGTCGGCATACGGAGCGGCAGCTCGTATCCGACGCGCAGATTAAATATATTTGTATGATGCGGATAGTATCCGGTCTCGATGGCGGGGTAGGCGGGCAGGGTATACTCAGAGCTCGAGAACTGCTGATCAAAGATCGTTCCGCGCGAGAAGAAACGCATGATGTTCGGCAGATGTGTCTCTGCATAGGGGCGTGCGATGGCCCATGACAGCGCATCGACAAAGATGCTCAGGACGAGCTTTCTGCGCCGCGGGCTGTGCCCCAAGCGGATCGGCGTGCCGACGGTATAGGGGCTGTCCGCAGGCGCGTGCAGGGTGGCATTTTCACTGAAGCGAAAGAAATTAAACGACCATTTGCCCAGACAGGTTTCCTGTGTGCCGTCGGATGCCGTTGTTACGGCGAGCGGCTGCTCCGGTGCCGTGCCCGCGATGGGGATGATCGCCTCCTCCCCCGGCGGAAGCTGGATGGACACCGTGCCGCGGACCTCCTGCGCCTTTTGCAGATCGAAGAAGAAGTCGTGGTAGCCATGACGACAGAAGGAACGCTCATGCCGCAGATCGGTCAGCACATGACTCTGATCCGACAGACAGGCATTCTCGGCGTAGATCCCACCCCAAAAGGATGCGCTTCCCTCCGGCATGGTGAGGGGGAGTGCCTCACCGACAAATATATCGGGACGAAATAAAAGCTCCCCGTTTTCCACGTAGGCACGGCTCGTGGCAGTCGGTATATTGATGCATGTTCCCATGGCGAGGGAGAGTCGATCCAGTGCCTCTGTCAGCGATGGTGATCCCATATCCAGCGATGGCATCGGCGCGCCGTAAAGGCCGTAGAGATGGCCCTGCATGGCGGCCGCATCGCTTTCGCGGCCGAGGGCCTTATCGGCGGCGGCGAGGAGCTTCCAGATCTCGGCGTTGAGCGGGCGCCTTGCGCGGGCACGCTCTGCGCATACGGCGGCGTTTTCCGCATCGCCGTGATGGAGCAGGTACTTCGCCGCAAAGATATCGGCGCGCTCACTCGCGGGTGCTGCCTCACGATAGGCGGCGAGCTGCATGAGAAAATCGTCGTCGTAGGCATTACGCTCTGATCGTGCGAGGAGATCATAGAAGAGCCCCTGCGCGTGCTCATCATTGTACCAGAATATGCTGAAATCGTCGTTCATCTCATACCTCCTTCGGCGGCGGGAATACCTCCCCATTGCTTGCGATGCCCGTTAGGAAATACCGCACACGCGGATAGAAGAAGGCTCGCAGCGCGGGATCATCAATTTCACGTCCCGTGATTCCCTCCTCGCTGCGTGGATAGAATGCTGTGACAGCACGGGCAAGATCCACCGTCCCATTCGGCAGGACAGCATCTGCTGACTCGAGATGAAATGTATGCTCCCGTGTGCGTGCGCGCAGACAGTAGGTGCGGCTAGGGTAGAGCGAGTTGCTGAACGCTATCTCACGTCCGCTGCCGCCAAAGATCTGCGGCAGGACGCCATCCACATGTTCTCCGACAGGGAAATGGAGAAGATGTGCGAGTGTCGGATAGATGTCCACCGTGCTGGTCATTTCGCTCACCGTAATCCCCGCGGGAACGCCTGCCCCGCGCATCATCCATGCGGCGTGCGTCATCTCCGGGCTGACGATGTAGTGATGCTCGCTGAATACGGGAACGCCGTGGTCGGAGTAGATGCTGACGAGGTACTCATCCGGCGTGTAGTGCTGCTCCAGATAGGAAAAGAGTGTGCCGAGCGCCCGGTCGAGATCACGGATACCTTGGATGCATGCCGCAGCACTGAGCGGCGTTGCGCGCAGATAGGGGCTCGGGTCGCTGCCCTCTGCGCCCGAAAGACGCTCTGTGAGGGGGAGTCGTGCCTGCACACTCGACGTGATCTGGAAGAGCGGATATGGCCATGGGTGGGCATCCATCGTGTGGAGAAAGATAAAGTGATCAGTATCGCGCAGTCCTTCGAGGTGACGAATTGCTCGTTCGACGCCCTCGTAGGCGAGCGTCCGGTATCCTGAGACGATAATACGGTCATGACCTCGTGTTGCCCCGTTGTAGATGCCGATGCCGTCGCCCATGAGATTTGCCGTCGCATAGCCGAGGTCGTGCAGACGCTCAGAGAGGGGGATGATGTCCGTGGACAGTGGAATGGCGAATTTGTCATTGAAGATCTGACTGCGATGCGGATACATTCCCGTTTCGATCGTCGGCAGGGAGGGATAGGTATACTCTGACACGGAAAAATGCTGATCGAAGATCGTTCCCTGCGCGAAGAAGCGGGCCGTATTCGGCATCCATTCGGCGAAATGCTCCCGCAGGGTCGCCCACGGCAGTGCATCGGCGAGGATGTTCAGAACGAGCGGACGACGTGTCGGGCCATGCCCGATCGAGATCGGCGTGCCCACGAGAAAATCGTGGTCAGAGGAAAGAGAGGTGTCTTCGGTCAGGCGGAAGAAGTTGGGTGTCGCGGGGTTGAGCGGTGTATCCCGCTCCATTCGTTCGGTTTTGATGTGCAGCTCCTGGAGCGGCATCACGCCGATGACGGGCAGAACACTCTCTCCGGCGCAGTGAATCTCGGCGCGTCCGGGGGCGCGGCTCACACGCATGATGTCGTAGACGAATTCCCCGCCGACATTGAAGGAGAAACCCTCTGCAGACTGGATCGTCTGAAGGAGCCATGCCTTGTTGCCCTGCTGTTCCTGCTCCGTATATGTGGCGACGTAGTAGGGCGGACGATGTACACCCGTCGTGGGGATAAACTCACCGGCAAAAACACCTTCAGCAGAGCACAGCCCCTTTTCGTCATCCCAGCTCATGCGGCTGAGCGCCATCGGTGCATAGCTCGGTTTTCCCATGGCAACAGACAGGCGATCGAGTACCTCTGGAGTCAGCGCGCTGCGCGGTATATCCGTCGGGAGCGTGAGCGGGAGGTTCAGCAGCTTTGCCGTATACGCCTGCATGACAAGCGCATCGGCATAGCGTGCCGTCGCTGTGTATGCACGGCGAAGCACCGCCCAGACCGCAGGCTCGACAGAGCGCAGGCGAAAGGCACGTTCCGCGCAGATGACGGCGCTTTCTGCATCTCCATTTGCGAGGAGATACTGCGCCGCGAAGATGTCGGCGTGTGCCGCATCCCCACCCGCCTTACGATACGTAGCGAGCTGGATGAGAAAGTCGTCGTCGCAGGCATCCTGCTCCGCACGTGCGAGGAGATCATAAAAGAGAGCAGAAGCCTGCTCGTTATTGCGCCAAAATGTGCTGAAATCGTCGCTCATAATATCTCTTTTCCTTTTAGAGCTGTCCGCCGAACCACGTGGGGCGTGCAGCACGCATCGCGGGCCAGAACTCCCCGTTGTTTGCGATCTCGCGGACGAAGTCACGGGCACGCGGATAGAAGAATTTCCGCAGATCCGCACTATCCTCAGCATAGTTCTCATCGAGCTCATGGCCGCGCGGGTAGATCCCCACACGTGCATCGGTGAAATCCACGGTGCCGTCCTCGTCGAGCACTTCACGCGTTTCCAGACGAAGTACGTGCTCGTGGTTTCGCACGGCGAGCTTATATGTCTGCCCCGGGAACATTGACATACTGTATGCCGCGTCGCGGGCTGTACCGCCGAAGATAGCGGGGAGACGGCCGTCAATGTCATCATTGACGGGGAACCCGCAGAGATGCCCTAGGGTCGGATAGATATCCACCGTACTCGTGAGGTCATGAACAACGACGCCTTCGGGGACGCCTGCACCGCGCATCATCCACGCGGCGTGGGTGGAATTCTCTGAGATGACGTCCACCGCGGCAGTGCTGTTGTTGAAAATGGAAACCCCGTGATCCGAGTACAGATTGACGAGATACTCGTCCTCGCTGAAGTGTGTCTCCAGATAGGAGAACAGCTGCCCAAGATTGCGGTCAACCTGCCTGATCCGCTCCAGATATTGCTCCTGATGGATGTATAGACTTGGGAGGCGCACCGCGGCAGCAGGCACTTTTTGGTTGAAGATGCGCTCTGAGAGAGCCATGTGCGTTTCAACCGCCGTGTCAAACTTGAAATCAAGAGCGTCGTATGGATGTACGTCATTGGCGAGCAGAAAGAGGAACAGATCGGCTTCGTCGAATGCCTTGAGATGACGAATGGCCGAGTCCACGGCGTTAACAGAGTTTAGTGTCCAACCGCTGGCGATCAGCCGATCAAATCCGCGCAGTATGCCGTGAGAAATACCGTTTGTGCATGCGAGCGGTGCAGCACAGTAGTAGCCCTGTTCCTTCATCTGCTCGGATATTGTCGTCATGTGGAGCGGGAGCTCATAGCCTGCCTTCTCGTTGAAGATCTGCGTATGATGCGGATAGTATCCCGTCTCAATAGCAGGATGCGCCGGCAGGGTGTACTCCGAGGTCGAAAAATGTTGATCGAAGATGACTCCGCGTGAAAAGAAACGCATGACATTCGGCAGATGCGTCGCTGCATAGGGGCGTGCAACCGCCCAGGACAGTCCATCGACGAAGAGGTTCAGGACGAGCTTTCTCCGCTGCGGGCTGTGACCGAGGCGGATCGGTGTTCCAACGGCATAGGGCGCATCCGCGGAGGCGTGCAGTGTGGCACTCTCACTGAAACGGAAGAAGCTGAATGCCCATTTGCCGAGATAGGCCTCCTTTGTCCCGAGGGACTCCGTCGTTACGGCGAGCGGCTGGTTGATGGCTGTCCCTGCGATGGGGATGATCGCCTCCTCTCCCGGAGGGAGCTCGATCTTTGCCGTTCCGCGCACCTCTGTCGCCTTCTGCAGGTCAAAGAGGAAATCGCGGTGTCCGTAGCCGATGAATGACTCCTGATGGCGCAGATCCTCCATCAGGCGGCTGTGGTCTGACAGAAAGGCATTCTCCGTATAGACGGCACTCCAAAACCGTGCACTGCCGGCGGGCATGGTGAGCGGGAGCTCCTCACCGAGAAAGACATCATGGCGAAAACAGAGTGCGCCGTTTTCCACATAGGCACGGCTTTCTGCTGTTGGTGCATTCGGACAATGTCCCAGTGCAATGGTGAGACGCCCCAGTCCCTCCTGCAGATTGGACGGGGTCAGGCTCAGTGCAAGTTTCGGTGCTTGGTAAAGCCCGTAGGCAAGTCCCTGCATATCGATAGAATCCATCTCGCGGTGGAGGGCTTTGTAGGCAACGGCGAGGATCTTCCAGATCTCGTAGTTGAGCGGACGTTTTTCGCGGGCACGTTCCGCGCAGACCGCCGCATTCTCCGCGTCACCGTGATGGAGGAGATACTTCGCCGCAAAGATATCCGCGCGCTCACTCGTGGGCGCTGCCTCCCGATACGCGGCGAGCTGCATGAGAAAGGCGTCGTCGTAGGCATCCTGCTCCGACCGTGCGAGGAGATCACAGAAGAGCCCCTGGGCGTGTGCATCGTTGCGCCAGAATATGCTGAAATCGTCGTCCTGCATGGTGGGTCCCTTTCCTCAAAGCCGCGATAGGGCTCCTGTTGCTATGCGTTCAGTGCTTCCTCGAATACGCGGAAGAACGCCGCGATGTCGGGCGCATCGATCGCGCCGAGTGCACACAGGCGGAAGGTCGATGCCGTCTGCATCTTGCCGGGATAGATGGTGTAGCCGCGTTCGTAGCAGTAGTCGTGCACACGGGTAAAATCAAAGTCCGCCGACGGATAGTTGACGGCGACGACGAGTCCCGACTGGATCGCGCGCGGGATGGTCTCGGTGAGCCCCAGACGGGCGATTCCCTCGTGGATGGCGTTGATCGTACGCGTATGGCGTGCCCATTTCTTCGCCTCTCCCTCGGCGAAGTATTCGGCGAGGGCGCGCTTTGCCGCGTATACGGTCTGCACGGGCGGGGTAAAGCGCATTTCGCCCGTCTCCTCGAAGCCCTCGTACTGCATGACGAGGTTCGTATAGTAGGAGCGCACGGGATAGTCCTTTGCCGCCGCGAGCAGGGATTTCTTGGCGATGACGAAGGAGAGCCCCGTCATCCCCTGGATGCCCTTCTGTGCCGAGGACATGCAGACGTCGACGTTCATCTCGTCGGCGGAGAAGGGGATCATGGCATAGGTCGAGATGGTATCGGCGATCATGACTGCGCCGTGTGCATGGGCGAGCACGCCGATCTCGCGCACGGGGTTCAGGATGCCCGTGCCCGTCTCCTGATGCGTCGTGTAGACGGCGGCGATGTCGGGATTCTCTGCGAGCGTGCTCTCCACCGCATCGAGGTCGGGCAGACCGTCCGCCGGGAAGGTCAGGTTGATGTGCGGCACGGAGTAGGCGCGTGCGATTTCTGCCGCGCGTGCGGAGTAGGCGCCGTTGTTGACGATGAGGAGTTTTTTCCCCGCGGGAACGAGCGAGCTGACGCACGAATCAATGCAGAGCGTGCCCGATCCACAGAAGAGAACGGTCGCCCAGTCCGCCGCATCGGCATGGACGACCTTCAGGAGGTCGGTGCCGAGCGCGCGCATGAGCTGGCCGAATGCACGCTCACGCGGACAGATGTCGGGGACGATCTGTGCCATCTTGACGGTGTCCGTCGTGGTCGCAGGCCCCGGGTTGAGGAGGATGTTGCGCTGGATGTTCATGATTTACTCCCGGTACATAAAGCAGTTGAAGACGAAAGGTGCGTTCCAGTAGCCCCTAAGCTGCATTGGCGTGAAGACAATGCGCAGGTCATGTGCGCGGGCAAAGTCCTCAAAGAAACTGCGCGGAAAGAAGAGATTGCTGAGCCCCTTGTAGCGCGCGTCGTAGTCAGGGATTACAGAGCGGCGATAGGCGTGAAACTCTTCTTCTTTGTCACGATCGTGTACGTCAATCAGTCCAATTGCACCAGTCGTTTTTTCGAGCATACGCAAGAGGACATGCTCCGCATATCTCAGATTGGGCAAGTAGTGGAGCAGGCTGTTTGTGTATACGGCATCGTATTTCTGCGTTGTATCAATGGCGTCCGCCTCACCGGCGTAGAGCTCGATGGCATTGGGAAGGACTGCTCGCGCAATCGCGACAAGACCCTCGGCATAGTCGGTTCCGCCGACCGTTATCCCCGCACGCTGCAGCAGGTAGAGGTTTGCCCCTGCACCGCAGCCGACCTCAAAGGCCCGGTCTCCATGCGTGAGACGCAGCCGATGCTGGATCTCGGCATCCAGTTCGAGCCATGCGTCCAGAGAGATGCCGCCCTCCATGACATCGTAGCCATTGAGCCGCTTCAGTTCGAGGAAAACGTGTTTCCAATCCCCATCGAGTCCGCCTGTGACTGCCTTTCTGCGGTTCCAGATGGCTCTCCACGCATCCTGCATCTATACCACCTCGATCAGTCGGATGATATCCTTGATTGGCAGGAGCTCCTTGTCGATCTCGTGGGCGCGGTGATGGACGAGGATGGAGCGTGCCGCATTCTCCATAGAGGGGAATGCCGCGCGGGTGAGCTGGTTTGCGTAGATGACGATGCGGACGCCATGTGCCGTGAGCTCCGCCTCCGTGATCGTGTTGTAGGAGGAGGGGACGGCGACGATGGGGACGTCGGGATGGTTCGCGTGGAAGGCGTCGCAGAATGCGATGACCTCATCGGGCGATTTGGCGCGCGAGTGGATCATGATGGCGTCTGCACCCGCCGCGACGTACGCTTCGGCGCGTGCGAGGGCATCCTCCTGCCCCTTTTCGAGGATCAGGCTCTCGATGCGCGCGATGATCATGAACTCCTCCGTGCGCTGTGCCGATTTGCCCGCCGCAATCTTTTCGGAGAAATTTTCGATCGTGTCCTGCGTCTGCGCGACCTCCGTGCCAAAGAGGGAGTTGCGCTTTGCGCCCGTCTTGTCCTCGACGATGACGGCGGAGACGCCGATACGCTCGAGGGTGCGGACGTTGTAGGCGAAGTGCTCTGCCGTTCCGCCCGTGTCCATGTCGAGGATGATGGGCTTCGTCGTGACGTCCATGACCTCGT
>ERZ773003.1044-NODE-1044-length-17762-cov-4.259220_pt1 | contig 17762 bp, 29 predicted proteins | sample MGYA00580668_ERZ773003 | MGnify/ENA primary metagenome ERZ773003 (study PRJEB29015, sample SAMEA2738002) | human oral metagenome | biome: human oral; feature: human-associated habitat; material: dental | place: China | collected 2126 ... | reverse complement strand
GTCTCATAGCTACTGCTGTTCTAAGCATAAATCTACCTCTGACAAATTTAGTTTTACTTCTCCCAACTCTATGACCGTACTCAACATGAGGTGGCATAATCAGTCATAGAAAATACAATTTGAGAGAATGCTTTTCCAGTTAATCTTCTTCCATTTTCTCTTTGCCAAGAATTTTTTAAAGTTCCTGTGTCAACAGGTGTTAATTCCTTAACATCCTTTTTCAAATCTTCAGCTTGTAGCATTAAAAATCTTTCAGTAGATTTTGGAGCTTGTGTTTTTATTTCATCAAGAATTTTGTCAAACTCTTTAAACCCTTTAAGCTTCATAATCTACCTCATTTTCAGAGACTTCTGTTAAGACTATCTCCTTGTGTTTTATAATGTTGTATGCCAAAGGTTTTGAAGCCTTGAACATATAAATAGCTCCATCAGCTTTTCTTATAACTTTTAGTAAGTCATTTTGCTTTATATCTACATCTAAACCTACAAAAAGTTTATATTCTTGTGAACTGCTGTTGACAGATCCTGGTATAACGCTTCTCAACCATTTTTGTGATAGTCTGCAAGGAATATCTTTTAATATTTCTCTTAGTTCTTCAAAAGCACCACCATATTCATCTGTAATAGTAACAGAACGAATAACTGTAACTCTATCACTATGTAATTTATCTAAAATACTCATACAGTACCAACCTTTCTAAACCTAAATAATTGGCTTTTTAAAGATAAAAACATTTCATCAGTTGTGTTATTAGATATGTTGTATTCTATTGTTGTGTCTCCTTCAGTAACTTTGGAAATATTACCTTGTAAGTTTGTTTCTTCAATGGTTTTTAAAGCCAAATGCTCTGCAAATGGTTCTATAAGTTCAACTGGAAAATCATCTCTGTTCATAAAGTTTAGAGATTTTCTAACCAAAATAGTTACTTGAATTTTCAATCTAGCTTCATTGCTAATACTTGTTAATTCTTTCACTTTTTCAATTATTTTGTTGTAAATTTCTTCCATATCTAACCTCCCAATATGAAAAAAGCAGGAGTTTTTATTCTCCTGCCTCTGTCACAAGGTTATTATTTCTTAACATTTCTATTTCCGTTTCATTAGATGTTGAGTAAACTCCATCTTTGAATTGAATAGAAGTTCCAGCTATAATTAAATTTTTATAACTAGAATGAAAAGTTTTTTCTTTTGCTGTTTCAACAGTAGCTATTTCTTCCACTACTTCATTTTCTTTTTTATTATCTTTTGCCATTACAACCTCCTATGATATTTTTACATTTTTAACATGCACTTGGAAAGGTAACTTAGTTATTTGATGTGCATATTCTCCATGTAAGAAATAATTATCAGCTAATTCTGTCTTAGCTCCAATTTCTTCTTTAATTGGGTATAATTGTTTTATTCTAGCTTCATTTAAGTTCATTAATATAAACTCATTTTCTGCTAATGAAGTTGCTGGAAATACAGATACAGTACCAGATGTAGTGACTATTTCTTCAATTTTAGTTCCTGTTATCTTATCAGTTATATCTGCTCTAACTATGTCTTTATTTAATTTGTTTATAGTTCTTAAAATTGCATAAGGAACGCATAAAGAATAGAAACCAGCTTTTAAATCAGCTGCTCCTGGATTTCCTTTATCAACTATTGCCTTTACAGCATTATCTAATAAATCTAGTGAGAAAGGTTGATTATTAGCATCTATAACTATTCCATGTTCTTTGATTAATGCTTTTACCCCACCTGACATTCTTAAACTTCCATTTGTGAATTTTACTCCATTTAAGAATTTATTTTCCATAATTCCTAACAATTCATCTTTTTTCTTTTGAGATTCCAATTCTCTTACAGATAAGCCACCTTGTCCATGTGGATTTAAGTGTTTTGCTGTTTCTGTAACTTTATATTGTTCATAGATAATTCCAGTATTATTTGTAATATGAACTGGCAATCTAACAGTTGAAGCCTTTAATTCTCCTCCTTCTTCCATTTCTATACCTAAACTTTGCACCAAAGTCCCTATTGATATATTTCCTGTTGTTGCAGTAGTTCCAGCATAACCTCTTGTAATATCTGCCTTATTATCAGTTTTAACATTAGTAATTTTTACTATTTCATCTCCAATAGATAGCAAAGCATCTTTTACTAATATGTCAGCATCTACTACTTGAATTTCAGTGTCAGCTGTTGCTAATGCCTTTTTTAAAGTTGATGATACTTTTCTTTCATAATGGTCCACCCATTCAATAGTAGTAGAGTCAGTTTTGTCTACTCTCCCACCTCTTAAAATATGAGATATGATAGGAGAAACATTAGGATTTACTAATTGTAATTCTTCTAAAATATCATTTGAAATAAATTGATTTCCTGAATGTAATTTGTTGTCTATATTTGCCATTATTCATTACCTCCTGTATTTTGTTCTTCAAATTCTTGCTTAGCTCTTGTATATTTAGCTCTATCTTCAATAGAACCACTTTCAAAAGCCTTTTTTCTTAAATCTTCTAATTGAGCCTTTTTATCAGCTCCACCATTACTACCACCATTCATTGCTCCTGGTACTCCACTAGCACCAAGAGACTTTACATATTCTCCCATTGTTTCAGCAAAACCTTTAACAGATGTTTCTATTTCTTCCTCAGTAACCCCAGAAATTCTATCTAAGAATTTTTCAGGTATTTTATATTTAGTAAGAGTAGCTTTTTTGATCTCATCTGTCTTAATCTTTGTAAGTTCAGCATTCTTTGTGTCTAAATCTTTTTGAAGTTTATCAAGTTCTTTTTTATGCTTTTCTTCTGCAGTAAGATTAGCATTTTTAATTCTTTCCTCATAATCTTCAATAGACTCATTATGTTTTCTTTCAAGCTCTTTTTTTTCTTTTTCAAAGTCTGCTTTCATTCTTGCAAATCTTTTGTCAATCATCTTATCCACTTCTTCTTGTGTATAAGTTTTTGGTTCTTCTGGTTCAGCAAATTGTTGAATATTAATTTTAAAATTTTTCATTTTATCCTCCTGTTTAAAGTCCTGTGTGACTATTTTCCCAGATGTTTAATGTCCCTCAGTACGACAATTTTTATCTTTGTACCTCCTTTCTTTGCAATAAAAAAGCACCTAGTTTTTAGCTAAGTGCTTTTGAGTTAATTATTTTATTTGTATTAATAGTATTTTTTTTCGATCTCTAACATTTCTTCTCTTGGAAAATCAATACTATCAATTTGATATTTTTTTATTATCTCTTTTCCTTTTTCTATGAAATCTAATGTTGTTTGTCTTAATTTAACCCCATCATGACCATCTAATCCTTTAGATATCTTAATGCTTTCAATTTCTTTTCGCTTTTTACAACACTCTATATAAGCTTCTACTAATTCTTGTTTTGCTTTTTCTTTATTACTCATATTTTCTCCTTCTGTATCTTATATTTCTTTCAGAAGTGAGCATTATTACATACTCGTGCCTAGCATTTTCGAAATTCGCCCATTCTGAAGGATTTGTAGAAGTGCTATCACTTTTAAACAAATCTTTACTTAGTTCATATTCATACTTATAATCTAAGCCTTTTAAATAAGCTAATTTATCATCAATAAAAGAATTTACATCTTGATTACTAAAAGAAAATTCAGTTTCATTTTTAGGGTGATTATGTGTTATATATGCTCCAGTTAAATCTCCAACCACAGTAGTATTTACAAAATTTTCTCCTCCAAGAACAATATAAACACTTCCATCAGCTTTTATAACAATAGCATTTTCATATTTTAAATTAACCATATTAGGTTCGTATTCTGCAAATATTTCTTTAGCTATATTATAATCTATTTTATCAACTTTTTTAAGAAAATAAAAGTCTCCTATTCTTTTTTTATACTCTTCATCTTCAATATCTTCTCTTTCTTTTAAATCATTAGCTTTTAAAGCACCATAATTCTTTATATTTTCCCAATTATCTTCATCCAAACTATAATTATTCTTTTCAAGTTCTTCTCTACCTTGTTTCACTAAACTATCATAGTCAATAATTGGGATAGTGGTACTTCTACATCGTGGATGCATTGGTGGATAATTAAGGCCTACTGCAATTTTTTTTATTTCAAATACTTCTCCATGCAACTCAGAACAAATTTGACTTGTTCTACTATCTAATGTAGCACTAAATTCATATTTTTCTATTCCAGCTTCTTTATATCCATCTAATGTAGCTTGATTCAAAACATAATTAACTTCAGTTCTTAAAAGTCTTTCAACATCATTCTTTTTAGCTGTTTCAAATCTTTCAGAAACTCTTTTAGTCATAGTTTTCAGATTGATACCTTGTATCATACCATTAACTATTTCTTGCTTTACTGTTTGAGCTAGTTTATCAGTATTAGTCCAAAGCCTTTCAGAAAAGTTTGCTCCACTCCAAGGCTTGTCTAAAACTGTTTTTATTTTATCTCTACTTACAATAGCATTAATACCCAAATCTTTTGTTACTTCTATGAAAGTATCTCTATAAACAGAATTTAAAGCATTTTTTCCAGTTTCTTCAACTCCAAATATCAACTTTGTAAATTCCATATCTATTTGAGCTTTAAGACTATCCAAATGACTAATTCTACTTTTAGCAGATAATGTTTCAATTTCTAAATATAATTTCTGTGCATCCAATGGTGCTGTTTTTAAAAGATTCTTATATTCTTTTATATAATCATGTAAATCTTTTTTCCAAACTTTATAATCATCACCTTTTAAAAGTTTCAAAGCTTCATTATAATTTAGAATATTATCATTCATATAAGTTGTAGTTATTCTAGAAATCTCTTTATTTATATCTTGCTTGGCTTTTTCAAGTGCAATCTTATATTCTTTTTCAATATCCTGTATTGTAGTGAAGGACTTAGCTTCTCTTTTAATTTGCCTTTCTTCCCAATAATCTCTATTCTTTTGAGCCATCAGCACCAACTCCAAGTGGAGTATTCATATCTTTTTCTGCATTAATATCTTCTTCAGCTTTTATTTTTTCTAACTCTCCTTTTGCATCTTCTATGAAAGGCAAAGTGGATAAGATAGTTTCATGTGATACTATTCCTTGTAACTTTTGAGCTGTATCTGCTGCTTCAACTAAATTTTTAGGGACATTTCTAGTAAAGACTTTTTGAATATCTTTTGGAGTTATTTTTAAATTATAGAAATCTATCATAAGTTGTAGTCTTTGATTTAAAGCCTTTTTAAAATACATTTCCTTTTGTGCTGCTAATTGTTCTAAAGCTAACAACTTATAACTAAGTGCAACTCCTGAGCTATTTCCACTAAACTCCTTATCCTGCATATCAGGTATCATAGAAAATTTATGTATATCTTGATTAAGTCTATTTTTGTTATTTTGAGCATAGCTGTCATTAACTTGTTTAACTAGCCATTTAGCATCTCCTTGCTCATTAATAAGCATAGTTTTATTTTTATTCATTCTTTCTAGTTCTTCATCAGTAGTTCCACCCATGTTGACTAAAACTAAGAAAGCATCTGTGAAATCTTTCATATCATCAATAGCGGTTGAAGTTGCTTCATTGTATCCATCTATCAAAGAAATTACATTTTTAAAATCTCCATTTGCTCTCTTATTGTTTAAGAACTCTATGATTGGGACTTGATTAAATCCATGTAATTTAGTTTCTCCTTTTACTGTTGGAACTTCTTTTTTATCACTATCAGTTATATATTCATAAGTCGTAATATTTTTATTATCATAAACTTCCAACTTATAAACCCATTTATCTTCTTTATTTTTAGTTTTATCCCATCTCACAGCAGCAGTTATTTCCTTTTTTACTGTGTTATCTCTTAAAATAAAGCAATCCCTTGGGTCTACAACTACATTTCCAATAGTATTATCCACATTTTTATACCAAAGTTCATAAGATTTTCCAAACACACTCAAATTAGATGCATGTTCAAAGTTTTCTTGTTGCTCTTCTTCTGTTGCCAAATATTCAGATAATTTTTCAAAATCTTTTTCAAATTTATCGTCTTGCAAAGCATAAGAAATTGGTTTACCTAAAAAATAGGCTGTTGCAATAGTTGTAATATACTCAGGATAATTATTAATTAATTTAGTATCTTTTTTCTTATTACTTCTATCTTTCTTATTTAAAATATTGTGTTTTCCACTATAATAATCTTCCATTTTTTGTAATTCTGGTAATTCATTTTTTATAAAAGCTTCAAGTGCTTCTTTTAAATCTTCTACAGTCATCAAATCCTCCTCTCTTATCTTATTCCTAGGCTATTTCTATCTATTGTTCTTATTTCATTTCTATTAGTCATCTTTTCAGCAATACCAGTTAAAGTATCTGGTCCATCATCATGCTTGTTTTTACCTTCTTTTTGATAAGAAATAATATCTTTTGCAAATTCTGGCCATTTATTTTTCCAATCAACAGGCATATAAATATTTGCATTAACCCAAGCACTATTTGATAATATTCTTGCAATCTTATTTCCACTTTGATGGAACCATTTAACAACTGTTTTATAATTTGCCTTATCTCTTGTTATTCTCTCAACATTTCTTGCAAATGCTCTTCCACCATTATTACTTTCTATATCTGCAATATTTACATTAAATTTCTTATATGCTTCTGCAACAATAGGTTCTGTTATCTCCATAGCTTCTTTGGTATAGATAACATCTAGTATATAAGCACTATCTTTGCAATCTGCATAAATGATATTACATAGAAAATCATCTCCAGTATCTGCTGTATCACAGTAGGCAGATATTTTAACAATCTTTTCTTTTGGTAAATCTACATAAGTTTTAAACTCTCCATATAATCTACCCTTGATGTCAATAGGCTCTTGTTGATAGTTGGCAGAAGCAATTTCTGGTCCCATAGCTTTAGCTTTTGATAAATAAGATTTATAACTTAATATTTCATCACAAAGCATAGTACCTTTATCATCCTGAACTGCTTTCATTTTAATATGTTTAATCTTTTTACCTTCTGCCTTATAGTGTTCAATAGCTCTACCAGCTAAATCACCACTAACCCAACGAGTCATTATAATTATTATCTTTCCACCTTCTTCAAGTCTTGAAAGCATTGTTTGTGAATACCATTCCCAATGTTTGTCTAAAACATTAGCATTATAAGCTTCTTCTGCATTTTTGATTAAGTCATCTATTATCATAAGACTACAACCAAAACCTGTAGCAGTTCCACCAGGTGCAGTTGCTAGATAGTTATTGTATCCACCTTCTAAACTCCAAAGGTTCATAGCACCATCACCTTGTTTTATACTTACTCCAGGAAATATATCTGAAAAAACTATTTTATCTTTATCAGCTTTTATCTCTTGAATAGTGTTTCTAACATTCTTTGAAAATGTAGTTGATAAAGTTTCATTATAACTTCCTGTCATAATTTTTGCATTTATATCTCTACCAAGTAACCATTCTACTAAGTTTCCTACTGTTCTTGATTTTCCGTGTCTAGGTGGAAGATTTAAAATAAGTACTTCATCATCACTTGTAAGAAAGTTTTGTAAATCATTACATAAATCTATTAAAAATTGCCTTTCATATTTGTAGAAGTCAGGAGCTTTTAAATGGCAATAAAAAAAGAACTCACGCCTTGCAAGTTCCAGTTTTGCTCTTCTTATTGCTTCACTATTTATCTCCACCAAATATCACCTTTTTTAGTTCTTCTGTGGATAATCCTTTAAATGGATCCTCTGTTTTTAGTTCTCCTTTAACTTCTAGTTTTTCAGTAAACATCCCTAAGTGCCTACCTAACATCTCTAAGGCTTTTTCTTTATTATAAAATGTTACTTCTATTCCAAACTTAGTTTCCTTAACTCCAGATATACATGCTTTTTGTTCTGGACTTAACTCATCAAAATTTTTAATTATAAGGCTATTATTGTTAAGATTAACTATTCCAGTTCTATCTGTAAAAGCTAGATTAGCAATCTCTTTTAATACTCTATCTTGTGTTATTTCAGTTCTTTTTTCTCTTTCTTTCATTGCTGCTTGTATTTTTTCTTGAACCTTAGCATTTCTTAGCAATTTACTTGCATTAACAGCAGCTGTATTTTCATCTTTAACTTTATATCCTGCTCGGATATAAGCTTGTGTGCCATTCAAATCTTTTAAATATTCTTTTACAAATAAATCTTGCTTAGTCAATCTTTTTCACCCCCAGTTTATCCTCTATTTTGTTTATGCCATAAAACCTTATGTCTATAATTAGGTTCTAATTTCTCAACTTTATTTAATAATTTCTTATCATTAAAATGCTCCCAGTATATCGTTCCTTGTGCTAAGTTTCCAAATAAAACTTGCCCCTCAATATCTTGAAACCTCGTTATCTCTTTTGAATTTCTGTTTATATCTAAACTTTCTTCAACTGTTTCAAATTCTAAATTCAATCCTAGTACTTTATTTAGTAAAGTTGTATGTGTATCTATATAGCTTCCTATATATAATTTTCCTAACGCAAATAATACAGGTCCATCTCTAAAACCTATATCAAAATGTTTTTTATATGTTTTCATAAAAATCTCCTGAAATTAAAAAACTCCCACATAAGAACGTATCCTGCACATCTAAGTGCTGTGAGAGTATTGGCATTATTATGGCTGGAGATATTGGACTTGCACCAATGACATTTTGCTTAACAGGCAAATGCTCTAACTAACTGAGCTAATCTCCAATATGGCAAGACTTTTTTATAGTAGAGTCTTGAACTACTGTGGTAATTTATTTCAATAAGGAGGAAGTTCTTCTGAACTTCTATACTTTGCTACATGTTAACATACTATCACATAAAAACTGACAAAACAATACACCTCTTTTGACAAGGTTTTGACAAATCTGTATTAAAAATCTATCAATCTTTGTGTTTTAAAATGTAATTCTAATGCTGATAAAATATTATTCCTCATTCTATACGCTGTTCTGATATGGATATCTAGTTCTGTTGAAATATCTTCATAAGTCATTTTTTTAAAGTATTTCATCTCAATAAATTTATAATCCTCATGATCTTTTACCATATCCAATGCACTATCAATTCTGAATAATATTTCTTCATGTCTGCTAATATCATTGGAAATTCTTACTTTTAATTCTTCTATTCTCTCCGTATCTGATTTAATTTCCATAAAACCACTTCCAGAAATCTTTTCTACATTATAGCTTTTTAGTAGAATTGGATTATTGAAATATTCTAAATCCTTTTTTATTTTATTTATGTATTTGTTATAGCTGTATAATATTTCTTCCATCTTTCTAAAAATTATCTTTTGCCCCTGTGTTGCCATTATCTCACTCCTCCTTCATAAACACCAACCAATGTGTCTTAGCTCTCTTATTACCAAAAAGAGGCTTAACATCCGTTAGTTTTAATATTTCACTAAGTTTAATCTGTTCCTCATTCCATTTGAATATTAAAACTCCGTAATATTCTAATACTCTAAAACATTCCTTGAAACCTTTTTTCAAATCCTCTTTCCAGTTATTACCCAGATGGTCATACTTTTTAGCCAGCCAACTTTTCTCTCCAACTTTTATTAGATGTGGAGGGTCAAAAACTACTAGCTTGAATGTTTTATCTGGAAAAGGTATATTTCTAAAATCTGCAACTATGTCTGGATTTATTTCTAACTTTCTTCCATCACAGAGAGTATCTTCAAGCTCTCTATTATCCATATATACTGTGTCATCTCTCTCTTTCTGAAACCAAAACATCTTACTACCACAGCATACATCAAGAATTTTTTTCATTTTTATTCTCCTAACAATTCAGAATTTTCATAGATATTTCCTATAACTTCACATTTTTGAGCGACAAGATCCATTAAATCTAATGAATACTCTTCGTCTTCTGCTCTAAAACTCCCATTTTTAAAAACAACTTTATAATATTCTCCATATTGTTCACAAATAATATCACCTTCATAGATTTCTCTTCCTTTCACATCATTTAATCCTGTGTACTGTAAAAATGAATATCTATCTTTAGTATTTATTTCTACACTGTTATTATCAAAATCTATCCTTTCACTCGTACATTTTTTAGTATCTCCATATGATATTTTGTCCTTTTTATTTATAATGAATTTTTTTTCTTCAATATCCCAAATTCTAAATTTAATCTCTCTCATCTTCTTCCTCCCAATAAGCTATATGCTCCTCAACTATTCCAAAATTTAAGCATTTTGGACATACAAAACCTACAAACATATCTCCAGCAAAATTACCTTGTTCATCTGTCATTTGTCTATAATCTTCTATAATTTCTGTTTTACATTCTTTACACTTCCACATTTTCATCACTCCAAATTATTCTTAATCCTGGTTGACTTGTGGATAATTCCAATATTATTCCGTTTTTTTCCATTTTTATATAAATGACATCTCTTTCTTGAATTGAATCATCGTCCTCTGCCAATCTTATCTCTTTAACAATACCTGCATTTCTTACTATCCCAGATATATGACCATCAGGTTTCTCACCAACTATATATGTTTCATCATGATATGGCATCTTCACTTCTATCCCTACTATTTTGATTATTTCTTGTGTCATTATTCATCTTCTCCAATCTCTCTAGTAAATTTTTCTTTAAGTTCTTTTACTGTGTAATCTGCTCTAAATTTCCTGTATGTCTTACTTTCCCATTCTTCTAGTTTTTTGAAAAGCTCTGGATGTTCTTTATACAATACTTTCAATTCTTTCAGACTTTTAAGAGGGCAACACCAGCAAGAGACTCTGTGAAATTTTTCATAAAGTCCATTCCAATAAAAACCTCTATTATAACAATATTCTAGTGCCTCTTGTTCTGTTATATTCCATTCTGCAAGTGGGTACTTAATATTCTTTTCTCTATTTTTTTCCAGTCTTTTAATTTCGTCAACAGCTATCCCGTGATATTCTATTACCTCACAATCTTTGTATTTTTCTTTTAAATATTTTTTTATTGCAGATTTCTTAAAATATTGAGTACACCATCTATTCTTGAAATCAGGAAATGAGTAACCTTTTTGTCCTTTATTCTTACCTTTCTTTTTTTCATACTCAAGTAACATATATTCAAAGCTCTTCTCTGCTTTTAATCTTGTTACTTTATGATTTATGTACTTTTCAACTTTTTCAATATGCTCATACATTTCTGGAAACTCTACACCAGTATCCATAAATACAATGTCATCTATTTGTAATTCTTTTTCTAACATCATAAGTAACATTGCTGTTGAATCTTTACCTCCTGAAAAGCTAACAATATGCTTAATCATCTCCAATCTCTCCTGCTCTCACCTTAGACCAGAACTCTTGCCATTCTTTACTATCTATAACTTTTTGTGCTTCTTCTTCTGTTTTGAAATAGTTTCCTAGACTATATCTTAAATTACTATCAATATCTTCGTACTCTCCAATTTTTTCAATTTCTCCATTGCTTAATATCGTTAAGTATTGTCTTCTGTATTCTGCTCTCCATCTCTTAGGTATTCCGTATTTTTCATTAATTGCATTTACGATGTCCTTAAGATGTTCAATAATTTCATTTCTTATTAAAAAAGGAATATGAGGATAAATACGATTTATAAAAATTTTTCTATTATATAAATAATTTCCTCCAATATTAATCCATTCAAACAAATCGTTATTTCCAAAATCTTTTTTAATTTTTTTAACTGTTATAGCACTCCAATCATCATTAATTTTAGTTATTTCTATCTCTAAAACCTTTTCTTTTTCCATTGTTCCTCCATTATTCTATTGAATTTATTTCAAAATTTACTAATTCATCAATACTTTCAAAAGGCTCTTCTACACCAAGAGAGGCTTCTTCCAAATAATTTCTTCTAGCATCATAGTACCATTCCCACTTATCAACTTTTGCTCCTTGCAACGCTTGAAACATATAATGTGATTTTAATAATTCTTCTAAAGTTTCTCTATTAATTTCAAAATTTCCATTTTTTAATTTTTTAAAGAATTCCATTACTTCCTCCTCACAAATCTATAAACTTCTAACTTCTCTGCATTTCTTTTTATCTGTTCAAATTCAACTGTACTCAATTCACTAGCTTTAAAGTTTAATATTTTCTTTAAGGCTTTTTTATAAAATATCTCCATTTCTTTACTCATATTAACCTCTGTATTTTCCGACTGTTTCCAAAATAGAAATAGTCATTAATTTCTTGGTTTTATAAAACTTTAATTTCCACTCCTGTTCTAGCCTTATCAACTTCAAAACCTTTAAAAATTGGTATTACATTAGTAGAATCATCATCTTCTATATAGCCATATTCTTGCATTAGGTCAAAAATTATTTGTGCAACATTAATATAATCAAACCTCTTTTTTGTATCTCTAATAAAATATAATTCTATTTTATAAGGTTTTTCTTTGCCTTTCAGCATTTTTAAAAACTCATTTTTATTTACTAACCAATCTGCTTTTGAGTTCCTAATATAACTTTGTACTGTTTTAGAGTTTATTAATAATGTTTTACCAGTTTTTAAAGTTACAAATTGCTTACTATTTTTAGAACTTGGAGTATTTCCAGCTATAAATATCATTCTTTATTCCTCCCAAAAACTTTTCTTGTTGGGTTTTCTTTTAGAAGCCCAGACAAATTTAAATTGTTTAGTCATCTGATTAATTCTATCTAAGATTTTATCCGATTTTCTAAACTCTAAAAATTCTCTGAGTTCAAAAATATCTAAGTTTGTTGTAATTAGAATTGGCTTAGAAGCTCTATATCTAGCATCAATTATGGCAAAAATTTTTTCTTTTCCCCATTCATCTGACACTTTTTCACTTCCTAAGTCATCTAAAAATAACATGTCTACATCTTCAACTGCTTTTAAAAATATAGTTTCTTTGGAAAAATCATTTTTTAAAGTTCTTAGATAACTTCCCAAATTAAAACTTAGAACAGTGTAATTATGTTTAGTTAAGTAATTACAAATACAGTTTGCAAGGAATGTTTTGCCTGTTCCTGGTTTTCCTAAAAATAATAATCCATCATTAATTTTTAGAACTTTATCATACCCTTGCACATATTTTTTAATCTTGCTATATAGCTGTTTCTCAGCATCACAAGATAAAATGGCATTGTTAAAGTTGTCATTACCTGAGTTTCTATCAGTAATTGAAAGTTTTTTAAATTTTTCAATCCTGTAAAGTGTTTGTTTTTGCTTCTTACAACTACAAATATGGCTTATTGTTTCTCCATTTTCTAATGTTTCAAGTATTATTTCTCCACATTCTTCACATTTCCAAGTGTTGTAGTTATTAAGTTGCTCGGTAGTTGGTTCTTTAAAGTTCTTTGCAAGTTCTTCAATTTTATGAATCACTTCTTTCCACCTCCGTTAAGTACATCATCAATTGTTAAGTTATAATCCTTTTCTCCATTATGGTCAGGCGATTTTTCTTTCCTGTAGAGTTCATTATTTGCAGATTTTCTTTTGTCTCTGCTTATTTTTAGAGCTTCACTTATGCTCATACTGTAATCCTTTTCTCCTGCATTGCAGGGGTCAGCCGATTTTAAATTGCTGTCAAGTTTATAATCAGAAGTCTCTTTGCTTCTGTCGAGTTCTTTTAAGTTATAGTTTTCTTTAAGGGCAGATATTATATATCCATCTCCCTTGTTAGTTTTATTAGCATAACTAATAACTTCTTTTATTCTTTCAATGTTATTGCAGTACTTTAAAATTCTATCAACTGTTATTTTCCTTATTCCAATCAATAATCTAATCTCATTTCTAAAACTACTGCTGCACTCCATTGAGTTATTAGTATTATTCTTAATAGTATTATTCTTATTATTATTTATTCTTATTAGAGTATCGTTTAGGTTACTGGTACTAGTATCGTTTAGGTTACTGGTACTAGTATCGTTTAGGTTACTGGTTATGTAATACATAGTAGCTTTTCCATAAACTTTTTTGCTTTTTATCAATCCAATTTTCTCTAAATCTTGTATAGCCTTAGCTATTTCATTTCTTCTTGTTATATTTAAATCATCTGCAAGAGAGTTATAAGAATAATAAAAAAATATTTCTCTACCCTCATCTGTAAATTTATTTCTATTTTCTTTTAAACAAGAAATCTTATATCTATCTAGCATTAACATATATACAGCAAATGTTGTACTATTTATTTCTCCTGCTCTCCAGCTCCTAAAAAGGCTTTTAGGAACTTGGAAATAAGGTTCTTTTTCTTCCAAGCTCCTCTACCTCCTTTGTATTCCTATTTGCTTCTTAGGTCTGCTGGTTCTATCCAAGCAGAGATATATTCAAGGCAATCTTTTATATCCTTTCTTTTAATATCTCTATAACTTGCTACTCCAAATCTATCTTTTAAGTCTCTATATATAGCTTGGAATACAAATTTTTTATTTTCTATTAATTCTGGAACAATATCTAATCTTTGATACACTCTTGTAGCAACTGCCCTTTGTATTTTTCTTTGTTCTCCATTGTCTACCCTTATTTCATTGTCAACTTTGTTTTCTAATATTTCAACTCTATTAACAATCTTTTCTTGTTCTTCCAATGCAGCTATCATCATTTGCTGCACTGAAAGTTTTTTGAATGGATTTTTAAGTTGCTCTTCTAATCTTTCTAAAAAATGTATAACTGACTTTCTGACATATTTACTTTCTCTAACCAAAACTTGTCTTGCTTGGCTAAGAGTTAAGACAAACATTGGCTGTTCTCTATTCCATTGGTCTTTATAAGAGGTCGGCGAAATTTTTCCCTCACCTATTTCCTCAGAAAATTCCTCTCTTATAATTTTTAATAGATCCTTATGTTGTAAGTCTGTTCTATTTCCTTCTTCTTTTCTAAACTTATTTATTTCAGTTAATAATTCCAAACTTGTAATTTTATCTTTGTTTATTATTTCACTCATAGTTGCCTCCTTATTTGTTATCTTTAAATAAGTTTTGAGCTATGGTATCATCATAAGCACCTTTTTTATCTTCTTTTGGTTCTTCTATGACTTCTCCAGTTTCTCCATTGACAACCATTCCGTCATCTAGTACTATTATTTCTTCTGTTTCTCCTGTCTTTTCATCAGCAACTTTGAATGCCTTTTCATCTTTTGCTGCCATTTCAAGAAATTCAACTGACACTGGTAACCATTTTAATAGCTTTTTAACTACTGTTTTTTGTGCCATTTCTTCAAAATTCTTATTCCATACATCATTTTTATATGACCCTTTTCTGTACTTTTCTTCATGTTTTGTAATTTCATCTTTTGTCATATACTCAAATGCCTTAGCTCCATCTTTTAATATTGCTACTGCATAAAAGCCTTTTATTTCTCCTCTATCGGTAAAATTTGGCTTGTGTACTAATGTTCTTGATAATCCATACTCAATGTAAAACTCATCATTTTCATATACTGTATAACTGTATATATCAGATAATTGTCCACTTCTTCTTAATAATTCAATTAATCCTTTATAACCTATTTGAAACTGGCACTCAACAGTACCAGCTTTCTTATTTTCAAATGGTATTAAATAACATTGTCCTAAAGTACCAGGTTCTAAACCAAGTTGAGCAGACACCATTAATGCACCTAATAAGCTTTCTTGGCTACATTTAGCAAGTTTTGGGTTTTGTCTTATAGTTGTTATAGCAATTCTTACAAATCTATCTGAATTTATGTGTTTAGGTAGTGCAGTTGCAAATTGCTTTGCTCCTGATTGTATTACATCAAATATTGTTTTTCCTTTTTTTTCTGCTACTACTGATCCATTATTTGTTGTTAAACTGTTTTTAGCTGTTGTTGCTCCCATTTTATCTACTCTCCTTTTTATCTAACCATTAAAAATTTTGATGTTTTTTGATGTTTGCTTTCTAATTCTTTATATTGTTCCATTAGTTCTAAATTTTCTTTTGCCATAGCCTCAAAATCAGGACTTTTTTTGCTCTGAATATTAAATTTATGTTTCCCAGCAACTCCCTTTTGAGTACCATTATTTATAAGTTCCAACATTATTTCTTCTTTTAAAAGGTCCTGATCTTTCTTTAAAGAATTAATTTGTTTACCTAATTCTTTAACTTTTGCAGCTTTTTCTTCTAAATAATCAAACTCTATAACTTCATTATTTTCTATCTCCATTGCCTTTTTCTTTAAGTGGTCCATATAGGCATCTGAACCATCTGGCATTGGTGGAATCTTTTTTAATAAATTTTCTTGATAAAATTCAGTAGCTTTATTTCTAATAAGTTCTATATCTTCTTCACTTCTCTCTATCTTAAATTCTTTATATTGTTGCCCTCCAATTAATACAGCTATATATGCAAATTTATAACCTGTAAGCATTAAATAATGCTGTACTTGTGCATAATAACTTTGAGGAATTGTATCTTCTTCCCATTCTTTTTTGTTCCAAATAGAAGTTGTTTTAATTTCTAACACTCCATAATTTCCTGTTTCTTTATCTTTTAAAACACTATCTAAATTGGCTATAAAAAAATTATCTACAATAGAATACGGTGCTTCATATACAATTAATTCATTATGTTTACTAGCAAACTCTTTTATAACTGTTCCCTCTAACATATGTCCCCAGTGAGTAGCTTCATTCCCTTTAAATGTACTGCCCTCTGTTTTATCTATATAAACATCTATTATTGATTTATAAGGATTAACTCCTAAGATAGCTCCTATATCAGAACCACCTATTCTTTTTTCTCTTAACTTATGCCAGTCATCTTCATTATCATAGCCGTATACTTCACTATGGCTTGATAGAGAGGCTTTAAACTCCTCCTTAGACATTTCTATAACCTCTTGTTTAGAAACGGCTATAAGGTACTCTAAATCCTCTTTATTTAATTGGCTATATCCAACTAATCCTAATTTTTTTGCTTCTGCTTTTAATTCTTTTATATTCATTGTTGTTCTTCCTCCATTTTCACCTTATCTTTTTCAATATCTTCTAAAATAGTAGTCCAAACTTTTCCATTGCAGCTATTGAAGTTTCTTAGGCATACAAACTTAGTACCTTTATGAATCTCAATGTTTTTAAATTCATAATCTATTCTTATTCTGTACTCTCCAACAACCTTGTTAAGTTGTAGAGTATAAATATGTTTAAGTATTTCTGCATTACCATCTACATCTTTTGAATCCTTAAAGCAAACAGTAACTTCTTTGTTATCTATCCAAATCCTAGAAGCTTCTTCTTGCATAACTTCTAGTATTTTGTCTATAAATTTGCCTTTTAGCATCTACATCACCTTTAATCCGCTATGTGTTTATGTTCAAACCAAGTAAAGAACACTGGTTCATTTTTTGTTATTTCAGGAACTCTTAAATCAACAAAATCTAAATAAGTTCTAAATCCATCAGCATAATTTACATTAATAATAAAATCTGCTCCTTTTATTATTAGCTTTTCATTTATTTCATCTCTATTCCAGTTATAATTAGCTGCTCCTGCTAATTTATAAAATTTTTCTTTCCCAATGTTGTACTTCCCTATTACAAATACATCTGTAACATCTTCCCAAGTTTTATTGTTCTTTTCTAATAGATTAAGTGTTTCATTTAGTAGATTTTTGTTATTTTCCATTTTTCCTCCTTGATATTTTCTAATGTTTGTAGTAAAATCAAGGGTAAGTAAGGGTTTACCTACCCTATTTTTTGTTAACATCTGTACAACTTTGGTCGGGAGTAACAGATGTTTTTCTTTTATTTATAACTAATATTGCTGCTAAAACTATTGCTAATTTCTTCATAACTCTTCTCC
>ERZ773003.1043-NODE-1043-length-17766-cov-9.675287_pt1 | contig 17766 bp, 12 predicted proteins | sample MGYA00580668_ERZ773003 | MGnify/ENA primary metagenome ERZ773003 (study PRJEB29015, sample SAMEA2738002) | human oral metagenome | biome: human oral; feature: human-associated habitat; material: dental | place: China | collected 2126 ... | reverse complement strand
AGGAAGGTGACCGGTGGCCGAAGGGGTCCACCACGGGCTGTTCGATCCCACCAGGCCGCTCAAAGCGCCCAGGAGCCCTTCCAGAGGTACCCCGTCAGGCAGCAGCCGCCCCGGGGAAGGGGGCTCAAGAGGAACCGAGGACGAGAGCACTGAACCCGGCTCACTCAAACCACCACCACAGATACCGTCATCACCGCTGGCACTGATGCCGCTGCCGCAGACGCCGCCGCCGAGGCTGTACCCTCCGTGATTGTCGTTGTCGGTGCCGTCGTCGCCACCGCTGCTGCCGTCGTGATTTGTGCTTGCGGGGGTGGTGGGGGCTTGTGCGGGCATATGGTAGGCGGCCTGCTGGCTGGTACGCAGTGTTGAGAGGGTCATCGCGGTGATGGCATCGGCTCGCAGCTGACCCAGGGTGCGCTTCTCGCCGCAGGCCCGCGCCGAAGCCGCGATCGCGTCCAGGGTGGCGTCCAGCAGCAGGGCGTCCATGGCCGGCAGCAGAAGCCGGACTTGGCAGAGGCCCTCTCCCGCAGGCCGGGGGCGAGACACGCACCGCCGCTCGGTATTGTTCTGGCTCCGCTCGGCGTGGCCGTCAGGATCGATCTCCATCAGGGCCCGCTCCAGGTCCCTCCCCACCTGCGACACGCTCCGCCCAGGCGCCTGAGGCAGAACCTTGTCCTGGACCGCCAGCGCCACCGGAGTGGGCACGTCCTCCAGGCGGCGGGTCACCAGGAACGCCTTCGCCGAGTCCAGAACCCCGCAGCGCTCCATGGCCTCGACCGGGGCGAAGCCCATACTCATGAGGGCCCGACCGTGATCCACCATCTGACCGGCCCGAGTCCGCGAGACGCCCAGGCGGGCGGAGAGCAGGCAGGTGGCATTGAACCGCCGCTCCTCATAACCCACCACCGGCGAGACCTCACCATGCGGGCCCCACTGGCCCGGGTGACTCGACAACTCAGGGCACCCGGTCAGGCAGGCCGCCGCCAGAGCCTCGCCCCAGGTGGCCCAGGCCGCCAGACGGCGGCAGGCCGCGGCCAATTCCCCCAAACCCGAGGCCCCCAGGCCGATCAGTCCCGAAGTGCCGACCTCCTCCACGCCCATCGTCCGGCGCTGTTCGGAGGCGGCCACCAGCGCCACGTCAGTACCCGACTCATTGGTGAAGAGGGACGGCACGGCAGCCTTGGCAGCGGTAGAGCACTCGTCGTCGGCGTCCTGGGCAGCCACCAGCAGGCGGGCCAGCAGCCCCTCCACCACACCGGCCAGCGCCCGGCCCGCACCCAGGGACGCCAACAGGCCTGCCGTGTCCTCCGCCGAGACCTGCGGTACCGACGTGGGAGCCCCGCCAGGCGCACCCAGCATCCTGACCGCACCACCGGTCGGGATGCGAGGAAGCACACCACCTTCGAACATATGTACAGTATAGCAAGTGGTGCCCGTGCCCCGCACGCTGAAGCAGGCTCCAGAATCACTGGAACAGCAACGATTAGCCGCATATCTGGCGCCTTTATCGACGGCGCCTTCTCCTCTCGGAGCCGGCCTGACGGCCCGCCGAGACCGCTCGAACCTCGCTGGGCTCTACCGACGTGACCGGTCTCGCCCGCCCGTGGGGCGGACGCCGCCGGGCGCCACTGCTGGCGGGCGATAGGCTGTGCGCCAGCACCAGGAAGCACGAGTAGGAAAAGAGCGCTGCTGCGATGTCAGAGAGAACCGCACCGGTCGAGTCCGACACCCCCTTCCGCTACACGGCGGAGCTGGCGGACTCCATCGAGACCGCCTGGCAGGACCGCTGGGAGGCCGAGGGCACCTTCAACGCCGACAACCCCGTCGGCGCTCTGGCCGGCCCCGGGGCGGACAAGGAGAAGTTCTTCCTGCTGGACATGTTTCCCTACCCCTCCGGCAAGGGCCTGCACGTGGGCCACCCGCTGGGCTACATCGCCACCGACGTCGTCGCCCGCTTCACCCGCATGACCGGCAAGAACGTGCTGTACACCATGGGCTACGACGCCTTCGGCCTGCCCGCCGAGCAGTACGCCGTCCAGACCGGCCAGCACCCGCGCATCTCCACCGAGGCCAACATCGCCAATATGCGCCGCCAGCTGCGCCGCCTGGGCCTGTCCCACGACCCGCGCCGCTCCCTGGCCACCATCGACGTCGACTACGTGCGCTGGACCCAGTGGATCTTCCTGCAGGTCTTCAACTCCTGGTTCGACCCCGAGGCCCCGCGCCGCGACGGCCGCGGCAAGGGTGCGGCCCGGCCTGTGACCGAGCTGCGCGACAAGCTCGCCTCCGGCGAGGTCGCCGTCCCCGGCGGCCGCGACTGGGCCGGCCTGAGCGCCGCCGAGCAGTTCGCCTCGGCGCAGGAGGGCTACCTCAAGGCGTTCCTGGTGGCGGGTGTCGATCCCTACGACATGCCGGAGGCCGACTCCGCCCTGCACGCGCTGCGCAAGAGTTTTGTGGTGCACGTCTCCACCCGCGCCAACGCCGTTACCGAGGTGGCCGACGTGGTCTTCCCCGCCTGCCTGATGGAGGAACAGGCCGGGCACTTCCTGAACTGGGAGCAGCGCATCCGGCCTGTCGCCCTGGTCAACGAGGGAACCAGGCATCCCATGAGCGATCTGCGGATCCTCGCGGCCCTGGCCGACGCCATGGGGGCCGATCTCGGGTTCCGCACCTCCGCGGCCGCCTGGGCGGATTTCCAGGAACTCGGTGAGTGGGAGGGCGAGCGGGTCGCCGTCCCGCGCAAACTCGACGCCGGTGTGACCCAGGGCGGTGTCGTGGTCGCCTCCTGGCGGGAGGCCCTCGACGCCACCAGCGGCATCGACTTCGAGATCGCGCTGCGCAGGACCGCTCGGCCCGCCGTCGCCCGGATGTCGCCGGCGACGGCCGCGGCGTTCGGGATCGGCGAGTTGTGCCGCATCGAGGCCCCAGGGTCCTCGCAGTTGTTGCCCGTCCAGCTCACGGAGATGGTCGACGGTGTGGTGTGGGTGCCGATGAACCCCGGGGAACCCGGCCGTCTCGGCGTGGTGCCCGGTTCCATCGTGACCGTGGCGCCCGCCTCCAGCGATGAAGGAGATCAGGAATGAACGTGTTCTTCCAGGATCCGTGGTGGCTCATCGCCATCAAGGTCCTCGCCCTGTTCGTGATCCTGCTGGTGTGGACCATCTTCAACGTCTGGTACGAGCGGCGTCTCGTCGGCAAGATGCAGCACCGTCTCGGACCGATCATGAACGGACCCTTCGGTTTGGGCCAGGCGCTCGCCGACGGCATGAAACTGCTCGTCAAGGAGGATTTCCGTCCGAAGCACACCGACAAGTGGGTGTTCAACCTGGCCCCGATCCTCACCGGCATGGCGGCCTTCACCACCTGGACGGTGATCCCGTTCGGCGGTCAGGTGGAGATCTTCGGGGTCTCCACCCGCCTCCAGGTCACCGACCTGCCGGTGGCGGTGCTGTTCGTGCTGGCCATCGCATCCATCGGCATCTACGGCATCGTGCTGGCGGGGTGGGCGTCGAGTTCCACCTATGCCTTCCTGGGTTCGATGCGCAGCTCAGCGCAGATGATCTCCTACGAGATCGCGATGGGGCTGTCCATCGTCGGGGTGTTCCTGCAGGCGGGCACCATGTCCACCTACGGCATCGTCGAGGCGCAGCGCACGCCGATCATCTTCCGGTTGCCGTTCGTGGAGGGCGAGGCGAACATCGGGATGATGGGCTGGTACGCGCTGCTGCTGGCGCCGTCGTTCGTGATCTACGGCATCGCGATGGTGGGTGAGACCAACCGTGCTCCCTTCGACCTGCCCGAGTGCGAGTCCGAACTGGTCTCCGGCTACCTGACCGAGTACTCCGGTTTCCGCTACGCCATGTTCTTCCTGGCGGAGTACATCAACATGGCGACGGTCTCCGCGGTGTGCACGACCCTGTTCCTGGGCGGCTACCTGCCCTTCTGGCCGCTCAACCTCATCGAGCCCCTCAACAACACGTGGTTCGGCCCGATCTGGTTCGTCATCAAGGTGCAGCTGCTGTTCTCCGTGTTCGTGTGGCTGCGCGGCACCCTGCCCCGGTTCCGCTACGACCAGTTCATGGACCTGGGGTGGAAGCGGCTGATCCCGATCTCCCTGCTGTGGATCGTGATGATCGCGTTCGCGCCGCGCTACACCCTCGCGCTGGCCGTCGCGCTCGTTGCGATCCTGGTGGCTTTCGCGCCGAGGAAGAAGGAACCCGAACGGGTGCCTCCGGTGGATCCGAACGAGCCCTTCGACGCCTTCGCGGGCGGCTATCCGGTGCCGCCCAGGCCCGGGCAGGTGCTGCCCGAGCTGGCGGGGGTGATCCGGTCCGAAATCATTGCGCCGACCGAGAACGAGGAGAAGTAATGGGAATCTTCGATCCGTGGGCCGGATTCGGCATCACCCTCCACACCATCTTCCGCAAGACCTTCACGCAGGGCTACCCGCAGAAGGGCAAGGAGAAGGTGACGTTGCCGCGCTTCCACGGCCGGCATCAGCTCAACCGCTGGCCCGATGGCCTGGAGAAGTGCGTCGGCTGTGAGTTGTGCGCTTGGGCCTGCCCCGCCGACGCCATCTACGTCGAGGGCGCCGACAACACCGACGAGCAGCGGTTCTCGCCGGGGGAGCGGTTCGGGCACGTCTACCAGATCAACTACCTGCGCTGCATCTTCTGCGGGATGTGCATCGAGGCCTGCCCCACGCGCGCGCTGACCATGACCAACGAGTTCAAGCTCGCCGACAAGACCCGCGGGAAACTGATCTACGAGAAGCAGGATCTCCTGGCGCCGCTGGTGGCGGGTATGGAGCAGCCACCGCATCCGCGTCGCCTCGGCGACAACGAGAAGGCCTACTTCCTGGGGCTGCCGCCCACCGGCCAGCCCGACACCCGAACGGCACCCGAACAAGGAGCGGTGAAATGATTCCCCTTCCCCCGCTGACGGGTGAGGTCGTCGCCTTCGTGGTGTGCGCGCCGATCATGGTGCTGCTCGCCATCGGCATCGTCGTCGCTCGCAAACCCGTTCACTCGGCCCTCTGCATGGCTGGAGTGATGGTGGGGCTCGCGGTCCTCTACGCCGCCCAGGACGCCCCGTTCCTGTTCGTGGTGCAGATCATCGTCTACACGGGCGCCATTTTGATGCTGTTCCTGTTCGTGGTGATGCTGATTGGCGTTGACAGCCGCGACTCCGTGGTGGAGACCCTCAAGGGCCAGCGGGTGGCGGGCATCCTGGCGGTGCTCGGCCTGGCGGGTCTGTTGGTGTTTGCCATCGGACAGGCGGTCTTCGTCGGTGGTCCGGCGGGGCTGACGCAGGCCAACGAGGCCGACGGTAGCAACGCCCAGGGCGTGGCCGCCCTGCTGTTCTCGCGCTACGTGGTGCTGCTGGAAGCCACCTCGGCGCTGCTGATCACCGCGGCGGTGGGTGCCATGGTGCTGGCCCACGGCGACCGGCTCCGCAAGCCGAGGCACCAGGCCGAGCACATGGAGGCCCGTGTCGAACGCTACGCGGTCGGTGGCGTGCACCCGGGTCCGGACCCGAACTCCGGCGTCTACGCCCGTTCCAACGCCATTCACGCGCCCGCGCTGCTTCCCGACGGCACCGTCGCCGAGAAGTCGGTGAGCCACGCCCTGACCACCCGTGGCGCGGTGGTGGCGGTCGACGACCTGCGCAACCCGACGACCACCACCTTCGGTGAGATCGAGAAGGTTGCCGCTGAACTGGAAGGAGAGGCCAAGTGAGCACCGAAGCCTACCTGGTGCTGGCGGCGCTGCTGTTTGCCGTCGGCGCACTCGGATTCCTGCTGCGCCGCAACGCGATCATCGCCTTCATGAGCGTGGAGCTGATGCTCAACGCCGCGAACCTGGTGTTCGTGACCTTCGCCCGCCAGCACGGCAAACTCGACGGTCAGGTGGCGTCTTTCTTCGTCATGGTGGTGGCCGCCGCCGAGGTCGTGGTCGGCCTGGCCATCATCGTCGCCGTCTATCGCGCCCGTCGCTCGGCCTCCGTCGACGACGCGAACCTGCTGAAGTTCTGAGGAGGCTGTCGTGCTGTTGTTGGAAACCATGGCGACGGTACCCGCAACGGGGCTGTTCAGCCTCGCCTGGCTCCTGATCGTGATTCCCTTGGCCGGGGCGGCGTTGCTGCTGGTCCTCGGGCGTTTCTCCGACTCGTGGGGTCACTGGCTGGCTACCGCCTGCTGTCTGGCCTCGTTCACCATCGGGGTGCTGCTGTTCAGTTCGATGCTGGGAGCTAACGAGGGGCAGCGGGCCGTCACCGTTCACCTCTACGACTGGATCAACACCGGGTCCTGGAACCTCAGCTTCGGGATGTTGATCGACCAGTTGTCGATCCTGTTCGTGTTGCTCATCACCGGCGTCGGATCGCTGATCCACATCTACTCGATCGGTTACATGGCCCACGACGAGCGGCGCCGCAGGTTCTTCGCCTACCTGAACCTGTTCATCGCGGCGATGCTCACGCTGGTGCTGGCCGACAGCTACCTGGTGCTGTTCCTCGGCTGGGAGGGCGTCGGCCTGGCCTCCTACCTGCTGATCTCCTTCTGGCAGCACAAACCCTCCGCGGCTGCCGCGGGACGCAAGGCGTTCGTCGTCAACCGCGTCGGTGACCTGGGAATGTCGATGGCCATTTTCACGATGCTGTCGCTGTTCGGCAGCACCGCCTTCTCCGAGGTCAACGCCGGCATGCCGCGGGCCGACGTCGCCACCGCGACGCTGCTCGGTTTCCTGCTGCTGCTCGCGGCGTGCGGCAAGTCGGCGCAGGTGCCGTTGCAGTCGTGGCTGCTCGACGCCATGGAGGGCCCCACCCCGGTCTCCGCCCTGATCCACGCGGCCACGATGGTCACGGCGGGTGTCTACCTGGTGGTGCGCAGCCACACGATCTATGAGATCAGCGAGGCCGCGACCCTCGCGGTGGCGATCGTGGGTGTCGTGACGCTGCTCGCCGGTGCCTGGATCGGCACCGCCAAGGACGACATCAAGAAGGTCCTGGCCGGTTCCACCATGTCGCAGATCGGCTACATGATGCTGGCCGCGGGTCTCGGGCCGGTGGGTGCGGCCTTCGCGATCTTCCACCTGATCACCCACGGCTTCTTCAAGGCGAACATGTTCCTCGGCGCCGGGTCCGTGATGCACGGCATGAACGACGACGTGAACATGCGCAACTTCGGGGCCCTGGCCAGGGCGATGCGGTGGACCTTCCTGACCTTCGCGATGGGGTATCTGGCCATCATCGGTTTCCCGTTCACCGCGGGCTACTACTCCAAGGACCACATCATCGAGGCCGCCTTCGAACGCAACATCGTCCTGGGTGTCCTGGCGCTCATCGGAGCGGGTATCACCGCGTACTACATGACGCGCCTGATGATGATGACCTTCCTGGGGCGCAGCCGCTGGGAGGAGGACGTGCACCCGCACGAATCCCCGGCCGTGATGACCGTCCCGCTGGTGATCCTGGCCATCGCCTCACTGGGCGCAGGTCTTTTGATGAACAACTGGATCCAGGGCTGGCTGGCACCGGCCACCGGGTCGCATCCCCACGAGACCGGCCTGCTGGCCTTCAGCTGGATCGGTGCGGTCACGCTGGTCGTCGTAGCGTTGGGTGTCGCGCTCGGTTGGTGGCTGCACAGCGGCCTCATCCCGAAGCGGGCGCCGCGGACCCGCAACCCGCTGGTGCTGATCGGTCGCAACGACCTCTACGGGGACGCCATCAACACCTACGCGGTGATCTGGCCCGTGAGTGGCGTTGCGACCGCGCTGAGCCTCGCGGACCAGGGCGTGGTCGACGGTCTCGTCCGTGGTTCCGGATATGGGGCGAGAGGTTTGGCGGGTCTGTTGCGGAAAGCACAGAACGGCTATTCCCGCACCTACGGCCTCACGCTGGTGATCGGCGTCGTGATCCTCGGTGCCATCGTGGTTTTCGGGCAGCTGGTCTGAGGAAGGAAGAATTCACGTGATCAACGACTCGATTCCCCTCCTGAGCATCCTCGCGCTGCTGCCACTGCTCGGCGCCCTGGTCCTGACGTGCGTGCGCGGCGCAGCCGCCCGCGTCGTCGGCCTGTGTTTCGCGTTCGCCACCACCGCTCTCGGTGTGTTCGTCTTCGTCCTGGGGCTCGGCACCCACCTGTCGGAGACGCTGCCGTGGATCCGGGTGATCGGGGCCTTCTATGCCCTGGAACTGGACCCCATGAGTGCCGTCATGGTGCTGCTGACCGTGATCCTCACCCCGTTGGTGCTGATCGCCGAGTGGCATGTCGGCGACGCGGAGGGCGCCCGCTGGTCGACTCGGACCTTCTTCGCCCTAGCCCTGGCCCTCGAAGGGCTCTCCCTCTTGGTGTTCCTGGCCAGCGACGTGCTGCTGTTCTACGTGATGTTCGAGGCCACGCTGATCCCGATGTACTTCATGGTCTCGGGTTTCGGCGGGCCGGAACGGGCCGCGGCGGCCGTGAAATTCCTGCTGTTCTCGCTGGCCGGTGGGCTGGTGATGCTGGTCGGTGTCGCCGGGTTGTACGCGGTCTCCGCGGGGGCGGGGGAACCCAGCTTCCTGATCCGCGACCTGATGGCCCTCGACCTGGGGGGCGGTATCGGCCACTGGCTGTTCGCGGCCTTCTTCTTCGCGTTCGCGGTGAAGGCGCCGATGGCCGGTCTGCACACCTGGTTGCCGGACACCGCCGAGCAGGCCACCGCCGGTTCGTCGACGATGCTGGTGGGCATCCTCGACAAGATCGGCACTTTCGGGATGATCAAGATCTGTTTGACGATCTTCCCCGAGGCCTCGCACTGGGCCACGCCGGTCATCCTGGTGTGGGCGATGGTCTCGATGTTCTACGGCGCCCTCATGGCGCTCGGCAGCCCCGACCTGCTGCGGTTCGTGTCCTACACCTCCGTCAGCCACTTCGGTTTCATGGTGTTCGGGGTGTTCGCTCTTACCACGCAGTCGCTGAGCGGGTCGATCTTCTACATGCTGAACCACGGTTTCTCCACGGCAGCGATGTTCCTGGTAGTCGGTTTCCTCGTGAAACGCCGCGGCACCGCCGCCATCGAGGCCTACGGCGGGGTGCAGAAAACCGCTCCGGTGCTGGCCGGTTTCCTGCTGCTGTCGGGACTGTCGGTGCTCGCCCTGCCCGGCATGTCCAGCTTCGTCTCGGAGTTCTTGGTGATGGCCGGTTCCTGGCAGCGTTACCCGGTGCACACCGCGGTGCTCACCCTCGGAATGGTGCTGGCCGCGGCCTACGTGCTCACCGTCTACAAGAGAACCATGACCGGTCCCGTGCCCGACGACGTGCGCAAACACGTCTCCACGGACCTGAACCTGCGTGAACGCCTCGCGGTGGCGCCGTTGCTGGTGCTGCTGATCTTCTTCGGTTTCTTCCCGAGGCCTCTGCTCCAGGTGGCCGATGATGCGGCACGCAATGTGATGCAAACCGTCGGCGAGACCGATCCCGCCCCCACGATCCAGGGAGAGAACTGATGAGCCCGCTTGAGATCACCGTTCCGGTCATGGAGTGGATGCTCGAGGCACCCCTGATCGTGCTGCTGGTCGGCGCCACCCTGGGGGTGCTCCTCGAGGCCGTGGTTCCCCGCGAGTACCGCTACCCCGCGCAGACGGGGCTGGCGATACTGACGGTTCTCGCTGCCATGGGGTTCACCGCGTACAACTGGGTGGGTGGGGACTTCAAGATTGTCGCTCCCGGAAGCATCGCCGTGGACGGGCCGACGTACTTCTTCTGGTCGCTGCTGCTGCTGGTCGGCCTGGGCGGGGTTGCGTTGTTCGCCGAACGCGCCGTCGCGGGCGGGGTGTCGGCCTTCGCCGCATCCGCCGCCACCGTACCGGGGTCGCCGCTGGAGCGGGAAGCCGAACGCCAGCACCGCGAACACACCGAAATCTTCCCGCTGATCCTGTTCGCGCTGTTCGGGATGCTGCTGTTCGCGGCCGCCAACGACCTGCTGACGCTGTTCGTCGCCCTGGAGATCTTCTCCCTGCCGCTGTACCTGCTCTCCGGGATGGCGCGGCGCCGCCGTTGGCTGAGCCAGGAGGCCGCGCTGAAATACTTCCTGCTCGGCGCGTTCAGTTCTGCGTTCTTCCTGTTCGGTGTGGCGCTGCTGTACGGCTACGCGGGTACTTTCTCCTACGCCGGTGTGGCGCAGGCCATCGTCACCGATGAGTCTCCGCCGGTGCTGTTGCTGGCCGGCCTGGTGATGCTGGCCGTCGGGCTGCTGTTCAAGGTGGGTGCGGTACCGTTCCACACCTGGACCCCGGATGTCTACACCGGCGCCCCGACCCCAGTGACCGGTTTCATGGCGATCGCCACCAAGACGGCCGCCGTGGCCGCGCTGCTGCGGGTGTTCTACGTGGCCCTGGGTGGGGCGCGCTGGGACTGGCAGCCGATCATCGCCACCGTCGCGGTGGCGACCATGGTGGTCGGTGCGGTGGTGGGCCTGGTACAGCAGGACATCAAACGCCTGCTGGCCTACTCCTCGATCGCCCACGCCGGGTTCATCCTGGCGGGTTTCGTCGCCGCCGTGGGTGCCACGGCCAAGGGCGGTGTCTCGTCGGTCGGGTCGATTTCCTTCTACCTGCTGGCCTACGGCTTCGCGACCCTCGGTGGATTCGGGATCATCACGATGGTCCGGCGCGCCGGGGGAGAGGCGAACGGGATCGCCGCCTGGCGGGGGCTGGGCCGGACCAGCCCGTTCGTTGCAGGGGTCATGACCTTGTTCCTGCTCAGTTTCGCCGGTATCCCGCTGACCGCGGGTTTCGTCGGCAAATTGGTGGTATTCGCCGCCGCCTGGCAGGGCGGATACGGCTGGTTGGTGCTGGTCGCGGTGATCGCGAGCCTCGTGGCCGCCTTCTTCTACCTGAAGGTCGTGGTGGCGATGTGGTTCAAGGAACCCGAACGCGGCCAACAGGGCAGGGTGGCCGGGGCCTCCGGGTGGACCTGGATCGTTGTCGCCGTGTCCGCTGTGGCGACGATCGTTCTCGGTTTGGTTCCGGGTAGCATTCTTGATCTGGCGGCTGGAGCCGCCCAGTTCATCCGCTGACCCCTGGAGTCATCTTGACCCTCGACATCGAAGCCCTCTCAATCCGCTTCGAGGAGCAGCTGCGGCAGGTCGCCGTGGCTGACTCCCCGTTCGTAACCGAGGCCGCCAGCCACCTGATAGCTGCCGGGGGAAAACGGTTCCGGCCCCAGCTGGTGTATCTCGCATCGGGGTTCGGTGGTGAGGTGGATGAGGAGCAGCTACTCAAAGCCGCCCTCGTGATGGAGCTGACCCACGTCGCGAGCCTCTACCACGACGACGTCATGGACGAGGCCGATGTACGCCGTTCCGCGCCGTCCGCGAACTCCCGGTGGGGCAACTCCATCGCGATCCTGATCGGCGACTATCTGTTCGCGAAGGCGTCGATCCTGGTGGCGGACCTCGGCGCCGACTACGTGCGGCTCCAGGCGGAGACCTTCACCCGGCTGGTGCAGGGACAGATAGCGGAGACCCGCGGCCCGGGGACGGGTGAAGCGCCGCTGGAACACTACCTGCAGGTGATCGCCGACAAGACGGGCTCCCTGATCGCCGCCTCCGCGCTGTTCGGGGCGATGATCGCGGGCGCCCCGCAAAGCATTCGGGAAGCCCTGGCGGCCTACGGCGAGGAAATCGGGTTGGTGTTCCAGCTGAGCGACGACATCATCGACATCACCAGCGACGTCACCGGCAAAACCCCGGGCACGGACCTGCGCGAGGGGGTACCGACGCTGCCGACGCTGCTGCTGGAGGCCTCCCGCGACCCAGCGGACCAGCCCCTGAAGGACCTTCTCGCGGGGGACCTGAGCGACGACGCGGCCCTCGCGGAGGCGTTGGCGGTGCTGCGCGCCCATCCCGTCGTCGAGAAGGCGAGGGCCGAGGTCTGCCGCCACGCCGATCTGGCGAGGCAACACTTCCCGAGGGGGATGCTAAACAGCTGCTGCTCCAGGTCTGCGACGACCTGGTGAAGCGTTCCGCCTGATCCCGCCCGCAGGAAATCAGGCCAGGGCCCGGCTGGCCGGAGTCGCGGCACCGCCGTGGTGGCCTCGCGGTATCTCCTTTCGTTTCTTTCGTTTCGGCAACCTCGGCGAAACGATTTCTGAGGGTTGCCTAAGTCGATTGTGGCGAGTTCTCGAGATGTTCCCCGGGGCCTGGACGGCGAACGGCCGGACCTTTGCGTTTCAAGCGCCTGTTTCCGGGCTGTGACGCGACGGAGAAGATCCCGGGGTGGTCGCTCATGAGTGGTCGCCAAAAAGGCTTGTGTGTGACGAAAGCAAGGGTCCCGCCCAGCCTGCGAATGTCCTAATGGTGTGAATCCCGACCAACTTGTGTTAACGTTCGTCAGCCCCCGAGTGGTCAGCCGATCGGAGGACAAGAAGCACAAGCATGATTTGGGAGGGAAACTACGTGTTGAAGAGGATCAAACCTCGCAGCGAGTGGAGGCCGATGGCTTTCCTGCTCGCATTCCTGATCGGCGTGGCCGGTCTGGTCGTCGGGAGTCCTGCTGCGCAGGCCACCGAGGTGGACGCCATCGATCCGGGAAGCATCCGCATCACGAGGGTCGACGAGGAGAGTTCCAAGCTCTACCTCTGGACCGCCATCAGGATCGACGCGAACTGGAGGATTCCCGACGGCACCGGAAAAGCCGGGGACACCTTCAAACTCGGCCTGCCCGGAGAACTCGACGGCACCGTCGGAAGCTTCGAGCTGAAGGGCAAGGACGGCGATCCGCTGACCTACGGCACCTGCGAGGTGGCGAGGGGCGAGGTCACCTGCACCCTGAACGCCAACGTCGAGGGCAAGAACAACGTCGGCGGATCGCTGTGGGTGCGGGCCCAGGTGGTCAAGCGCACCGATGCTGACAAGCTCACCTTCGTCCTCCGCAACGGCGTCAAGGCCGAGGTGCCGCTTCCCGGTGGGCAGAAGGGCATCGGCTACAACCCCACGCTTCCCACCGTGACCTTCAAGTCCGGTTGGTTCCCCGGCGATGACCAGACCGCCATCCACTGGCGGATCGTGGTTCCCGGCTCCAAGGTCGCCGACCGTTCCCGTATGACCATCACCGACACCTACCGGGTGGAGGGCACCAAGTTGACCCTGGCCGAGGGCAGCCCGAACATCTATTGGATTCCCAACACCCCGGAGTGCTGGAACGAAACCTATGCCCCGAGCTGCCTCCACAAAATTGACAACTCCACCACCCCGTCGCTGACCCTCACCCACGACGAGGGCAAGAATGTGGTCAAGGCCGTCATCGACAACAAGGGCCAGAACTTCCAATCCGACCGGATCTTCATCTTTGACATGCGGGTGAAGACCGAGGGGACCATCGCCCCCGGGGCGCAGTACACCAACAAGGCCACCGTGGATGCCGAGCAGCGCACCGCGACCGCGGTCAAGAACGTCTCGGGCGGCGGCACCGGCTCCGGTGACACCGTCGGGCATCTCGCCGTGAAGAAGACGGTCGTGGGTGGCCAGGTCTCCGGCGACACCACCTACCCGGTGGCCTGGTCCTACCAGTACAAGGGCCAGACGCGCAGCGGCGAGCTGGCTGTGAAGGCCGACGGCACCCTCGAAACCCTCAACAACGTCCCGAACGGCACCGTGGTCACCCTGACCGAGAAGGTTCCCGCCGGCGGCGACATCGACTACGGCGACCCGGTGTTCTCGGGTCAGGGCGTCAAGGACGGGGTTCCCGACGCCAACAGCGCCCAGGTCACCGTCGAGGGCCTCAAGACCGTCGAGGTTTCCCTCACCAACCACGTGAACCCGAAACTGGCCCCGGTCGAGGTCACCCCCGGCGTGTGCAAGCCGGGTTCCAGCGAGCCCTCCGAACCCACCGTCAAGGTGGGCGAGACCGACGGCATCACCTATTCCGCCCCGAAGCTCACCACCTCCGGTGACAAGGTGACCGTCGAGGTCACCGCCACCCCCGCATCGGGCAAGGAGATCGATGACCAGCACCTGCCGGAAGGCTGGAAGGCCAACGGTGACGGCACCTACACCTTCACCACCACCATCACCCAGCCGAACTGCGTGAAGACCGTCACCCCCGTGATTCCCACCGTCGGTGCGCAGGTGTGCCCCGTCGACTCCACGACCCCGGTGCCGCCGTCGGTGACCGGTGTCGAGGACACCGACGAGATCGACTACAGCGAACCCCAGGTCACCAGCAGCAACGGCCAGGTCACCGTCGTCGTCACCGCCACGGCGAAACCCGGCTACCGGATCGACACCGACAAGCTGCCCGAGGGTTGGAAAGTCGTCAACGGTGTGGCCACCTACACCAAGACCATCACCCAGCTCGCGTGTGACCTCCCCGTGGCGCCCACCATCGATCCCGGCGTCTGCAAACCGGGTTCCACGACCCCGTCGCAGCCCACCGTCAAGGTGGCCGAAACCCCCGGAGTCACCTACGGCAAACCGGAGATCAAGGTCGCTGACGGCAAGGTGAACGTCACCGTCACCGCCACCGCCCAGGACGGCCACGAGTTCGGTGGCCCGATGCCGGAGGGCTGGAAACGGATCGACGCCAAGACCGCCGTATTCACCGGCGAGCTCAAGGCGCCCGTCTGCGATGTCCCGGCCGCGCCCACGCCGAGTCCCTCGGTCACCCCGACCCCCACGGTGACCCCGGCCAAGCCCGTTCCGGTGAAACCGGGTCTGCCGAAGACCGGCTCCTGATCCCGCGCCTGTGCTGATCGGGCCCCGATCCCCTCTGGGATCGGGGCCCGATCGCTTTGGAAACGACAACGAGAGTTTTCCCGGATGTCGCATCGGAATCTTGTTCTTCATCAATGTGCCAAAGATGGAGATGAGGGAAACCCGCCGAACCGCTACGCCTGCGCGGGTGCGCGGTACATCGTGCGATGCCGGGGATTTCTGCCCGGCGGCGCCACCCACGTCTGGAATCAGACCGGGATGAGCGGCCGATGGGTGATCGACGATCCGTTCCCGGCCCCACCCTGGCCGTCAAACCGGGCGAGGTGACCCTGTACCGGTTTCCCAACCACATCCCTTTGTGCTGGAACGCGACCTGGCGTACCGACTGCCGGACCGTGATCTACAAGCAACGACGCCGCCAGCACGGTCCCGGCTGAGACCGTGTTCCCCGTGGAATCCGGCTGCACGGCGGGCGGCCGGGCCAGGACCGGCAACCCGAACGTCAGGGCCGACGGTTGAGGCTGGTCCCACTGATGGGATCACGTATTCGGCTCCGGAGTTCATCAGGGCCGGGCAATCGATCCAGTCATTCGTCGACGTCCGTGCGCTTTGGCCCATGTCTTCGCAAAAACCCCAGTCATTTCCCATTCAACAGGCAATGAGCAAAATATTTGCTCATTGCTGTCGCTCCTCCAGATTGACTTTCGGGCCGAAAACACGGGGTTTCCTGGACGAACGGCCAGAGTTTTCAAGCGTCGCCCGTGCGGAAACGGATAACTTCTGTTAAGGTGCGTGCCGTTCAAAGTTTCAACTCCTTGGAGAGATGGGGGCGGGTTGAAGTTCGGGGGCAAACGCAATGTCCGCAGATCCGGTGGCCTTCCGGGAATGATCGCGGCCGGTGTTCTGGTTGCAATTTCGGTTGTCGGGACGTGGGTCGTCACCGAGAGCAGGATCGCTCCGGGGGAGGCGGAACGGCATGGGGAATCTGCCGCCTCGGGGAGCCGGCTGGATCTGTGGTTGAATCCCGTGGATACCGGGGAAAGACTCGCATCCGGGAACGTTGTTCGCGTCTCTCCGAGCATTCAATCCCCCCGGGTGGGTGGCGGTGAGTGCGACGTTTTCCAAAACCATCCGCCGGTATCGAACCTTCGGGCCGGCGTGGCCTCGGCGGGGAAGGCGTCCCGCGGCGGGTGGGAAACGAGTTCTTCCGGAATCCGGGGAGGGGAGCGCACTTTCCTCGTGAGTGGCGGGAGGATTCACTCCCGGGAAAATTCTTTTGTTCTTCCGGTTTCCGTGGCGAACGATTCCCCGGCTTCCGGTGTGCGTCAGGAGGCCGCGGCCGAATTGTTCTGGTTTCTCCTCCCCGGAACTGGCGAGCGGGCCGTGCCCGTCTCCCCGGGGACGGCCCCCTGGGTACTCGTAGCCAACCAGCAGGGGCAGGGCACCCCGGGCTCTCAGGGCGCGAATACCGAGGAACCGGCCCAGCCCGGTCTGGTGGCGGGGCTGCTGGGCGTGGTCGCGGTGGCCGGCGCGCTGGTCGGCAGGTACGCCGGATACCCCGCAGGAAAACGGGAGGACCGGAAATGACCCGGTCCGGTGTTGTCGCGGCATCCAACCCGGGGTTTCTCCGGAACGCAGATATTTTCTCGCCCCCGTACCGGTGCGGTGGCCCGGGGGTGTGGGGAAAAGGTCCGGCAGGAGCTCTTGCCCGGGTCAATGCCATCTTTCCCGGGGAAAGGCAATGCCGGGTGCGAAACGTGAAGAATCCAGTGCAAACGCGCACCCGGGGTCTGCCCGGCGGATGGTGCCATCCCTTTCCCCGCTGGGTCAGAATTATCCCGCGCAATTCATCCCCGACGGGAAGCCGTCTCGGATGACGCGTGGAATCCCTGAACCGTGACGATCGAGAATTGAAATCCCGGGAAGAGCGGGACTGTCCGCGACCATGACGATCCAATCCTGTCCCGGGAAAATGATTTCAACCAATGATTCCGGCTCCTCGGTGAGCCACTGGAACGGGGCGCCTTGTGCGCCCTGGGGGTGAAGAGCCGCGTCCCCCCGCGGCAGGCGGCGCAATGGCGCGTCGCGCCCCCTGTGGGGGGTGGGATTCAGCTCTGCCCGAGGAATCCCGCCCCTCCAACCGCTTGGCCGTTCGGCAAGTAACCGGTCATTGTCGTCCTTTCGGAGGACAAGTTTTCCTGATAGCTTCAACGCGCTGCCGATTCACGCGAGTGAGTTCAGGGGGATTCCGGGATGGGGAAACAGGCCGACACGTGGGGTGCGTGCATGGTCGCCATGGGGGTGGCCGCCATGCGTGGCCCGTCGACCGTCCTCGCGGGTGCACCGGTGGTTCACACGGGAACCGGTGGACCTTCGGAAAGGAACCTGAACGGCAGCGAGCCGGGGGCCGATTCTGGTTCTCCCGTCCGTTTTCCGGCGCCATCGGCATCGGAAAACGGACGGGAGACCGCGTCGGACCCACGGCGTAAATGACGCGGGGGTGCGTCCTGGAGGAGGGGCCTGTGGCTGGATGGGTCTGGCCCCTCCGCAAGTTTTCGTGTCAGTTCAATACTCGCTGAGCCGCAACCAGACCCGGGCCAGGGCGTCCGGGTCCTGCGCCCAGGTGCCGTCGAACCGGCGTTGGCCCCGCGTCGTGGCCTCCGCCAGGTCAGTGAGCAGCTGGGAGGCGAAGGGTGCCCCGGCCGCCTTGAGCCAGGCCGTGTCCTTCGCCAGCAGCGGCGAGGAAAGGACGCCGGGCCCGGCGTCCAGGACCCGCTCGCACCAGCGCCTCGTGGTCTCCGTCACCTGCGGCGAATCAACTGTCCAACTGGTGACGTCCCCGGGTTCGGGATCATCGGGGAGAGCGGGAAGATTCCCGACCCAGGATCGCGTCACCGCGTCCAGGCCCGGCCACCAGAGCCCACCCAGGGATCCGGGGATCCGGATCAGGCCTTCGGCCGATGCGCTCAGGCCCAGCAGTTGATTCCCGCGCGCCAGGCAGGTGACGAAGGTACCGGTGGCGGCGCCGAACAGTTCCGTGGCCAGCCCGGCCCTCAGCACCCGGGCGGCGGGA
>ERZ773003.1041-NODE-1041-length-17778-cov-23.190205_pt1 | contig 17778 bp, 15 predicted proteins | sample MGYA00580668_ERZ773003 | MGnify/ENA primary metagenome ERZ773003 (study PRJEB29015, sample SAMEA2738002) | human oral metagenome | biome: human oral; feature: human-associated habitat; material: dental | place: China | collected 2126 ... | reverse complement strand
TGATTTCACGGTAGACACTAATGAAGGCTATCCTATTAATCTAAATTCCGAAGGCATACCCTTCAACTGTAAACTTCTCACTCCAGAGCAGAAAGAATACCTTAAAGGTAAACTCCAAGAAGTAGAAAAAATGAATAATAAGCTTCTTGAGGTGAAAGACTCCAAAAAGAAGGCAGAACTCTCGATAAATCTACACTCTCTTAACGAAGAAATCCACGAATGGCGTAAAAAGAACACTATTGTAAAAGTGGAAGACGTAACAGCAGAAGATACAGAGAGCTAGTCAGCCCATAGAGCACTGAAGGACAGCTACTCCCTGATAACTGTCCCAGAATCCTGCAAGTCTAAGTCTTATTGAACAAAATATTGGCAGATTATACCGTCGGATGATCCCCTAATGCCCCACCAGAGTTTTTGGATTCTGCGGGGAACCGATACCTTTCCCTAGCGCCCCCGAGAAAATGGGTAGATTTGGAGACACAAGATACTTATATCTTCACAACCATCAAATATTTGCAAAGTAAACCTTAAGTCAAAATTTAGAAAAGTCTGAAATATGAAGTGAAGATGCGGTAGTGTGGTAATTGTACCCACTCACTGTAAGGAGTCTACTCACTGATGAGCGATAAGAAACAGTCCGATGCAGAGCAACGATGGTGGCACAAAGTATGTTCATGGATAAAGCGGTGGTGGTTTTCTGGAATCGTCCTCGTGGGGCTGGCGATAGCGTTCCTTATTATCTGCTTACCTTACTTATCCCCCGAACGCCGGATCACCAACGACCATACAGTTTTACTATGGTATCTAGGGAGCCTAGCTGTTACATGCGGATTATTCCTATGTCTACCAAAGATTGTTACTTCAAGCACTAAAAAATACTTTATTATCAGAGTTCTTGTCACTGGTATTACGGGTGGAGTACTTGCCCTTCTCCTACCAGTTGCTGTTAAAAGCACTACAACGGGTGTTGGCGGGCTACGGCACTCTATTCTATTAGCAACCGGTGGTCTTATCGCAATTTTTACCTTGGGCGAGACCCGCCGGAAAAATGATATCGACAAGAAAAAGAACAAGCAGGAAAAAAAGAAAAACGATAAGGATCACCGGCGACAAATTAGGGCAGAACGCCGAGAGCGGTACACCAAAGCAGTAGAACAGCTCGGAAGTAAGGAATCATCTGTCCGCATGGGTGGTGTATACACACTCGTTGGACTCGTGGACGAATGGCTTGAAGAAGAGAGTATATCTGAAGAGGAAAGACTCAAGGAAGGACAGGTTATCATCAATAACCTCTGCGCCTATATCCGTTCTCCATTCACTCTTGCTTCTCATTATGATGAGTTATCGCAAGATACCCCTAAAACTGAGATGGTTTACAAAGATAATCAACAGAAATCGTATAAGAAATGGCAGATTATTAGCAATAATCTGTATACTTGTATCCGTTCTCGGTTTAATTCTGCCTCTCGTTATGATGAGTTATCTCAAGATAACCCTACAGCTTTCTACAAAGATAAGGAACAAGAATTCTACGCAGATAAAGCGAAGTTAAAATCTGAAGCAGATGTTCGCCGTAGTATTATTAAAGAAATTCATGACCGCTTACAAGGTCCAGAAGAAAATACTCCGGGTAAATGGTCAGATTTTGAATATGATTTCTCTGGAAGCACCTTCTTCTACCCCATAGACCTCACGAACTCTTACTACACAAAACCTATTAATTTCGGCGGCTCTACCTATAAGGGTTTGGCTAACTTCAGCAAGTCTATCTATGAGAAAGACGTTATTTTCAGTACTTCTGAATCCCGCTCCACTTACGAGGGCGAGGCTAACTTCAGCGGCTCTACCTATAAGGGTTTGGCTAACTTCAGCGGCCCTACCTATAAGGGTTTGGCTAACTTCAGCGGTTCCACCTATGAGAAAGGCGTTACTTTCAGTACTTCCTACTTCAGCCCCTCCATCTACGTGGGTAAGGCAAACTTCAGCAACTCCACCTACATGAGTGAGGCTGACTTCAGTGGCTCCACCTACCTGCGTCTCGCTAACTTCGACATATCCACTTATCAGTGGGCGGAATTCAGCGACTCCATCTACTGTGGAAAGGCTGATTTTATCGTCTCCACTTATCAGGGGGCTGATTTCAGTGGGTCTATTTTCTACCAGGAAATTTATTTTGGTGAAGTTAGAGACAGCAGTAGCTTTTCTCGCTTCACGGAATGCGCCCCTATATTTTATAAAGAAAATTTTTATGGAAAAAAATTTTATGAAAAGATTTATAATCAGAAAACGTTTTTTGGGTCACTTGATAATAATTTCACCACTGAAAACGGTAGGGGCTATCCCATTTACCGCAACCTTGAAGGCTTACCCCTTGGCTGTAAATTCCTTACTTCAGAGCAGAAGGAAGACCTTAAAGGTAAAATCCAAGAAATAGAAGAAACGAATAATAAACTTCTTGAGGTGAAAGATCCCAAAGAAAAGGCAGAACTCTCGAAAGATCTACAGTCTTTTAACGACAAGCTCCACGAATGGCGTGAAAAGAACACCACTGTAAAAGCTGAAGACGTAGCAGCAGAAAATACGGAGAGCTAACTAGCCCGTGGTGCTGGGGCAGTTATCAAAAAATAACTGTCCCAGAACACTATAATTCTAAGTCTTCTTGAACGAAAGTACCGGCGGCTTATACAGCCGCTCACCTATAATGCCCCACTAGAGTTTTCAGGCTCAGTGGCGTACTAGTATCTTCACTAGATGTGCTCCAACCGCATCAAAATCAGGTTCTCGTACAAAAACCCAATACCCCCTGGTATGCACTATTGATTCTCTTGATAGATATAATCCTTGAAGTAGTCAGGGTCGCCGTCGCTGTCCAGCCAGAGCTCAAACCAGCCGAGGAAGTCCTGGCGCTCACAGCAGGGGCTAACGCCAACATCCGAAAAGCTCCACACCTCACCCGCGCACGGCCCGGCGGTAATCAGCTCATAGGTCATGCCGCACCCCTCATCCATGAGTTCAACCCCCTGGTTCCCCAGCTTACGTTCAAAGGACTCGTCGCTAAGCTGCTCTTCGTCCTCCTCATCCTCCCAAACCCAGCCGTCCGTGAGCGTCATGGGGAGGGAAAGGTCTTTATGCTCAATCTCTGCGAGCCGGTGAATGGGACTGGCGATGCCCTCCGCCGCCGGGTCGTTCCAGCCGTCACCAACCTCCAGTAGAAACAGCCGGTACGCCTGCGGCAGGCGGGTATTGCAGGCACGCTCAAAAGCAATAATGTCTGTCTCCGAAACGGTAGGCCCCAAGTCGATATTCTTCTGAGCGATTTTAGTCTTAATACGCTCGATCACGCTCGGGTATTCTTCTTGCTTGTAGATAGGCACAAAAACTCCTCAAAATAGGTTCTTCGGTTTCACAGGGTTAGCGCGAGCCTTTGTACAAGTCACCGCATGCTGTTGCTCTCCCAGCGGTCCTAAAGTTACAGGTGGGCTATGCCTGTCGCCCATCTGAATAACATCAATACTAGGGGTTGCTAGAAGAGGCAACCTGTCGGGATTTCCGACAGGTTTGCCAAGGGGTCGGGCAGGCTCGGCTATCAGCGTGCCTCTACTCCCCTACCAAAGTCTTCGGGTCCAGCGGGGTGCTCGTACCTTCCGCCAGGTGCTCTAGGCGCCTCAAGATCAAACCTTCGCGCAGAGCCCAGGGGGAAACGCGCATTGTTTCGATACCGAAGGTTTCCATCGCGGCCTCAGCCGCCATTGCGCCCGCGAGAACCTGGTCGGCGCGCATCCGGGAAACACCGGGCAGGTCAGCGCGTTCAGCGGGAGCCATAGCCTCCATGCGGCGAGTCCACAGGCGCAAATCCGTCACATGCATCTCACGCTTCACATGCGGCCCCGCAGAATACGGTGCCGCCCCGCAAATACGCGCCAGCGAACGGAACGTCTTCGAGGTGCCCACCACCATGTTCGGCTCGCCAAATGCCAGCAACCGCTGCGCTACAGGCTCAATCTGTTCGCGCACATACCTGCGCAGCCGTTTCGTCTGCTTCGGCGAAGGCGGCTGTTCATCAAAGAACTCGCGGGTCAGGCGACCGGCGCCCAACGGAACCGACATTGCCGCATCCGGCAGGGCATCCGTGCCCGTGGAGAACTCGAAAGACCCACCCCCAATATCAAAATTCAGGATGCGCCCCGCACCCCACCCCTGCCAGCGGCGCACCGCGAAATAGGTGATAGCGGCCTCTTGATCGCCCGAAATCTCGCTCAAACTCACGCCGGTCTTCAACCGCACATACTGCAAAACCTCGGCGCCATTACCGGCCTCACGAATAGCGGAGGTCGCAAAGGCGAGCAGATCTTCGGCATTATTCTCAATGGCGAAATCGCGCGCAGACTTCACAAACTCGGTCAGCGCAGCGCGGCCTTCATCAGAAATATCGCCCGACGGTGTCAAATACTGCACCAGCTGCAGCGGAATCTTATGCGAGGCATACGGCTCGGGTCGGGCGCCCGGGTGGCCGTCAAGCAACAGCAGGTGAACAGTATTTGAGCCAACATCAAGAACACCGAGGCGCACGGTGCGCTCCTATCCCCCAGCCACCGCCGGGATAACGTACAACTTCATTAAGTGTGGCACAAGTCGCCGCATGATGCGCGCAATCCACCGCCGGGGATGCGCGGGTTCGCCCGTCGCACATGGCTGCACACACAGGCCAGAAAGTGCGACTAGCAGCGAGCGCCTAAGGCTGTCGCGCACGGCAAAGTGAAGCGGAGCCGTCGTGACTGGTCGCCTTGTAAAGCGAGCGCAAGTCGCGCATCCATGTAAATCTTGCCAAGCGCAACAATACGGATACGTAGCCCACACTTTCGTGAGTAGCGCATCCGTATTGTTGGGAAGAAGAAAGGACTAGTCCTTCTTAGCCGCAGTCTTCTTTGCAGTAGTGGACTTTTTAGCGGTCGTTTTCTTCGCGGTACTCTTCTTGGCGGTCGTCTTCTTCGCCGCAGTCTTACGCTTCGCAGGCCCCTTAGCGCGCTTTTCGGCAAGCAGTTCGACGGCGCGCTCATGGGTGAGCGATTCGATGGTTTCCGAACGCGGCACCGTAATGTTGGTAACGCCGTCGGTAATGTACGGCCCGAATCGTCCGTCTTTGACCACGATATTCTTTTCGCTGTTCGGGTCTACACCGAGCTCGGCGAGCGGGGGCTTAGCGGCGGCGCGTCCGCGCTGTTTAGGCTGCGCATAAATATCGAGCGCCTGTTCAAGGGTGATCGTGAAGATCTCTTCCTCAGACCCAATCGACCGCGAGTCGGTGCCCTTCTTCAGGTACGGGCCGAATCGCCCGTTCTGCACGGTGATTTCGTTGCCTTCCGCATCGGTACCGAGCACGCGCGGCAGGCTCAAGAGCTTGAGCGCATCCTCTAGGGTTACGGTCGCCAAATCCATCGATTTGAAGAGCGATGCGGTGCGCGGCTTAGCGGGCTTGGGTTTCTTCTTCGGCTTGGGTTTGCCGTTCTTGTAGTATTCGGTGGGCTGCGCATCCAGGTAGGCCTGAATCTGCTCCTCCGTCATCTCTTCGATAACTTCGGTGACGTAGGGGCCGTAGCGCCCGTCGCGGGCGATAATCTGGTTCCCAGAGGCGGGATCGGTACCGAGCACACGCCCATCGGATTTGCCCTGCTCAAGCAGCTCTTTCGCCTTCTCAGCGGTCAACTCGTCGGGCGCCAAATCGGTGGGAACGTTGGCACGCACGGGGTCAGAGACTTCGCCGGTTTCGGTATTGACAGTGCCCTCAGCCTCAAGGTAGGGGCCGAATTTACCCACGCGCAGCACAATGCCGTCAGCAATGCGGATCGAGTTAATATCGCGGGCATCAATATCGCCCAGATTATCCACGATCGGCTTGAGCCCGCGTTTCTTCTGCACCCCGCCGCCGAAGTAGAAGTCGCCCAGCCACTCCACACGCGATTCTTCGCCGCGGGCAATGCGGTCAAGGTCTTCTTCCATCTGCGCGGTGAACTCGTAGTTCACATAGGGGCCGAAACTGGTTTCGAGCAGGCGCACCACCGAGAACGCAGTCCACGAAGGCACGAGCGAACCGGAACGCACCTGCACATAGCCGCGATCCATAATCGTTGAAATCACGGCGGCGTAGGTGGAAGGGCGCCCAATGCCCAGCTCGTCAAGAGTTTTCACGAGCGAAGCCTCAGTGTAGCGGGGCGGGGGCAGGGTCTCATGCCCGGCGACTTCAAGTTTTTCGGCGGTGAGCGAGTCGCCCTGCGCGAGCGCGGGCAGGCGTTTCTCGGCGTTCTTGGCATCGCGTTCTGCCAGGCGGGTTGCGTCTACACCTTCCTCATAGGCGGCGAGGAAGCCGCGGAAGGTGATAACGGTACCGGATGCTGCGAACTCGGCATCGCGCCCGTTAGATGCGGTTGCCCCTAGCCGCACGGATGCGGTCGAACCGGTGGCGTCTGCCATCTGTGAGGCGATGGTACGCTTCCAGATCAACTCGTACAGTCGGTATTCGTCGTTGGAGAGCGTGCCGCGCACGGCGTCGGGGGTGCGGAACGTGTCGCCTGCGGGGCGGATTGCTTCGTGCGCCTCCTGCGCGTTTTTGCTCTTGGAGGCGTAGGTGCGCGGCGCGGAGGGCACGTATTCGGTGCCGTAGAGTTCGGATGCTTGGCGGCGTGCCGCCTTCACGGCCTGGTCTGAGAGTGCCACCGAGTCGGTACGCATATAGGTGATGTAGCCGCTCTCGTAGAGGCGCTGGGCAACCTGCATGGTCACGCGCGATGAGAAGCGCAGCTTGCGCGCCGCCTCCTGCTGCAGAGTTGAGGTGGTGAACGGCGCGGCGGGGCGGCGTTTATAGGGCTTGGTTTCGACCGAGCGCACCGAGAAGGGAGCGGCGGTGAGGGCTTCGGCGAGGGTGCGCGCATCCGCCTCTGAGAGGTGGGTGACCTTGGTGGAGGTGAGGGTGCCGTCGTCGGCGAAGTCTTTGCCGGTGGCAACTCGGGTGCCGTCAACCGCCACAAGTTTGGCGTCAAAGCCCTCATTGCTGGTGGTGATGAAATGCCCGGTCAGATCCCAGTAGTTGGCGGCGACGAAGGCCATGCGTTCGCGTTCACGCTCAACAACAAGGCGGGTTGCCACGGACTGCACGCGGCCTGCGGATAGCCCGCGGCCGACCTTGCGCCACAGCACGGGTGAGATTTCGTAACCGTAGATACGGTCAAGAATACGGCGGGTTTCTTGAGCATCGACTAGGTGCAGGTCAATATCGCGCAGTTCCCCGAAAGCGCGTTCAATAGCTTCGCGGGTGATTTCGGGGAAGGTCATGCGGTAGACGGGAACCTTGGGTTTCAGAACCTCTTTGAGGTGCCAGGCGATCGCTTCACCTTCACGGTCACCATCGGTTGCGAGGTAGAGGGCATCAACGTCTTTGAGTTTGCGTTTGAGTTCGGCGACTTTTTTCTTTTTGTCGGGGTTAACCACATAGTAGGGGTCAAAATCGTCGTCGATATTGACCGCGAACTTGCCGACCGGGCCCTTTTTCAGGTTTTCGGGCAGTTCGGAAGGCTGCGGCAGGTCACGAATATGTCCCATGGACGAATCCACCAGAAATTCGTTGCCTAAATAACCGCTGATAGTCTTCACCTTCGATGGTGACTCAACGATCAGCAGCGCTTTTCCGTTCTTTGCCTTGGTGGGCACGGCTCTCCTCATATTTGTATGGTGTAGATGCGATACAACAATAGCGCACATTCTGGCGGTTACGCCTATTAGGTGCGCTTATCACGCATGTGTCTTATCACGTTTTACAGCTTGTGTTTGGATTAAGGGTGTGGATGCAACGATACCAGTTATTATGCACGTCTGTATCGAGTTGGCAACCGTAGATATGGATCTTAGGCGAGCTGGCGGGCGAAATTAGTTGTACGGAAAATATCCTTCGCCCTGGGCGGGAAGAAGCGGGTATTCCCGGCCGTACACTTTGCGCGGCACAATGCGCACCCACTGCATGAGGTGTCCGCTTTCGTAGTGGCGCAGACCGAAAGTGTGCACGAGCGGCGGGGTCATTTCGGGCGGCAGCCAGTGCGCCACGCCCTGCACGATCACGGAACGGATGCCGTTCTCTAGTTCCTCGTCGATTTCAAAGGAGACGCGGCGGCTCATAACCACGGCGGAGAAACGGTCGCCGCGGGTGGTGCGCAGGTAGATTTCGTGATCGGCTACCCCGTAGAGGACCGGCAGCACGTCTACAAAGTTGCCGTCGGTGAGTACGAGTCGCCCTAGATTGTTGGCCTGCAGGCGTGCCCAGCAGTCTTCGGCGCTCATTTTCTTGGTGGTGTCTGGGGTGTCTTGCATAGTCATTCTTTTAGTGTAGGGGTTTCTTCGTGCCGGGATTTGTGATGTTCGGCGCGGCAAAGGCGTGTTTTACGGGTCCGCCGCTGGGGTGCCGGGGGTTAGCTGTTTTCGTCTGCGAAGTGCAGAAAGCTTTTTTCGACGAGTTCTCGAATAGCGACCAGCAGGGTATCGCGCGGATGCTCGTTCTCGGTGCCGAAGGCGGCGCGCGCATCCGGCGTGTAGTCTTCCCAGCCGAGAAGCACGGCGAGCGCACCTAAAATCTGCCCGATGCTCAGCTCGCCGTCGCATGCGGAGACGAATCCGGCGGTTTCGGTTGAGAGCAGAATTGTGCGGCACAGCCCGGATCCGGCGCGCAGCAGAATTACGTTCGGATGCTCGGCGCCGGGGCGGCCGTGACGTTCTTCGGTCACGTCCTCGGCGACCACAAGGTGGGCTTCGGCGAGAGCCTGATCGGTCAGGGCGGTGAGGCGGTCGAAGCGTGCCACGGCCTCGGTGATGCTTTGCGCGATGGGCTGGGCTATGGGGTAGGTGATGTCTTCAAACCGGTTTAGGGGTGCGGTTTCGGTGGTGTGTGCCGGGCGGCGGAGCCAGAGCATCCCGAACCCAATAGAATGAACGTTCCGGTTTTTAAAGTCGTCGAGATAGGCTCGGTAGGTGTTCTCGTAGTGGTCGCAGTCGCGGTTTTCGCTCGCGTCTTTGAGCCAGGTTTCCGCATAGGATTCGGGGGTGAGCACTTCGCGCTGAATTACCCACGCCTCGCTCGGGGTGCCGGTGGCTGATTCGGCGAACCAGGTGCGCAGGCGCGCGTCCCAGGGCTGCGCCTCGCCGGTGTTGTCGCGGTGAATTTCCCAGTTGCCGAGCATTTGGGCGCGCCCGCCGGGCACCAGAACCTCGGGGATGCGCCGAATAAGCGTGCTGACAATATCGTCGCCGGGCAGCCCGCCGTCACGGTACGTAAACTGGTCGTCGCTGCTTTCGTCTGCGCGGCGCGGGGTAATGACGAACGGCGGGTTTGAGACCACAAGGTCAAACTGCTCCCCCGCCACGGGCTCCAGCAAAGAGCCTTGTCGAAGGCTGACGCGTGCTTCAAGGTTCTGCGGGTCGAGTTTCAGGGCCGGAGCGTTCAACAGCAGGTTAAATCGGGCGAAAGCGAGGGCACGCGGCGAAATATCGGTGGCCGTTACGTGGTCTGCGTGGGCGAGCAGGTGGAAGGTCTGAATACCGCAGCCGGTCCCCACGTCAAGGGCACGCGCCACGGGGGTGCGCTCGGTAATCTGCGCCAGGGTTAGGGATGCCTGCCCGATACCCAGCACGTGATCTTTGCGCAGCACCCCGGGTCGCTGATGCGCCCCCAAATTAGAGGCCACCCACAGCTCGGTGCCGTCATCAGCCGAATGCGGGCGCAGGTCAAACACGGCGCGGTACTGCGGTTCTTCGCCGGGGTTCTCGGAGGTGCAGGTATTTTCTGACTCCGCCAGTTCCACGAGATTTGCCGCGATAAAGTCATTCAGCGCGGGTTCGCCGCCGAGCGCATCGGCAAGTTCCATGCGGGTTAGAGTGCGTGCGAACAGGAAAAACCCGATCATGCGCGCCAGGCGGCGGTCGGGGTCGGTGGTGTTCGCATCATCAAGGATGTTCTGTACCCGCCAGGTGCCGGGCACAACCTGGTCGCGCGCCATTGCCTCAAAAGCGCGCTCACCCAGCAGTTCACGCACCCCGTCGTAGCTGTAGTTAAGCCTTTCAAGGGCGCCTCGGATGCGCTCAAGCCGGGCGGTATCGTCGCTTATGGGGGTGTCGGGGATGCGGGAGTACAGTTCATCAGCCATACTCCCCATTCTAAGCGCCTCGTTTCTTAACGCCGCGAGCAGGTGGTTTTTGGCTGAGCAGGTAGTATTTTCCTACCTGCTCGTACCAAAACCACCTGCTCGCGGTATTCCCACTCGATCTTGCAGGAACGGAACTCCGCTATGCCTTTACCGTCAGCGCGGGTTTGATGTCCTTCACAATGGATTCGAGCATGCGCAAGTTAAAGTCCACACCCAACTGGTTCGGCACGGTCAGCAGCACGGTATCTGCCGCCTGAACGGCAGCATCACGGGCGAGTTCTTCGGCAATCAGATCGGGTTCGCCAATATAGCTGCGCCCAAACCGCGAGAAGGTGTTGTCGATAATACCGGTGTAATCCTGCGAATCTTCCTGCGCGCGGCGGCCAAAATAACGCGCCGAATCGGCATCAATAATGGGGATAACCGAACGCGAGACCGAAACACGCGGCACGCGGGTATACCCTGCCTTGGCCCATTCCTCGCGGTAGAGGCGAATCTGCTCCGCCTGCTGCTGATCGAAAGGCACACCTTTATCTTCGAGCATCAGCGTTGAAGACATGAGATTTAGCCCCTGCTGTGCGGTCCATACGGCGGTGCTGTCAGTTCCCGCGCCCCACCAGATGCGCTCGCTCAGGCCGGGCGACTGCGGCTGCACGGGGGCGTACTTGCCCTGCACCCGCGCGGAGGGTGCCATGCCCTCACCCCGAATAGCCTTCATAAAGATGTCGAGGTGACGGCGTGCCATCGCGCTCTCATCTTCACCCTCAGCGGGGTAATATCCGAAGCTCTCGAAACCGCGGATAACGGATTCGGGCGATCCGCGTGAGACACCCAGCTGCAGGCGCCCGGCAGAAATCAGGTCGGCCATCGCGGCGAGTTCGGCCATATACAGCGGGTTCTCGTAGCGCATGTAGCGGTTGCAACACCCGTTCACGTAAGCTTGGTTGCATGGTCGAACTGGTATCGCTGAGGAAGACGAACGAGGTTGCGGCGTACGTCCGCGCCTCGATGGACCGCAAGGGCGACCGATGGACCGTCGAGACCCAGCTGAGAAAGATCAGGGCGCTGGCCGAGGCCAAGGACTGGAAGGTCGTCGAGGTCTACGACGACAACGCGGTGTCCGCGACGAAGAAGCGCCGTGCTGGCACTCGGTGGGCCGAGATGCTGGAGGACGCCCGTGCGGGCAAGTTCTCGATGGTGGTCGCCGTGGACATGGACCGGCTCCTGCGTAGCACGAAGGACCTGAACACACTGATCGATCTCGGCCTGCGTGTCGTCACCGTTGACGGCGAGATCGACCTCTCGACGGCGGACGGGGAGTTCCGGGCGACGATGCTCGCCGCTCTCGCCCGGTTCGAGGCACGACGCAAGGCCGAGCGACAAATCAGGTCGAACGAGCGCCGACGCGCCGAGGGCATCCCCACGTCCGCCTGGAAGGCGTTCGGCTGGACGAGGGACGGCGAGTTGATCGAGGAGGAGGCCGCCGCCGTACGGCGGGCCTTCGATGCGTTCCTCGGCGAGCCGTCCCTGTCGATCCGGCGAATCCGCGAGGACCTGAACAGCGCCGGTCACTTCACCGCGCGTGGGTCGGAGTTCTCCGTCGATGCTGTGCGCTACCTGCTCGCGAACCCGCTTTACTGTGGCTACATCAAGCACTACGCGTCGGGCGAGCTGTACCCGGTTCAGGGCGAGGCGTTCCCGCCCATCGTCGGCGAGCAGACGTGGCGGGCCGCGGTGGCGAAGCTGGAGGACAACGTGCGGAGGTCGGCGAGGCAGGGGAACCAGCCGAAGTATCTCCTGTCCACGATCGGGCTGTGCGGGAAGTGCGGCGCGACGCTCGTCTCGGGGACGAACAGCCGCAAGCAGCCGACGTACCGCTGCGGCGAGCAGTTCCATCTCACCCGCCAGCGCGAGCCCGTCGATGCGATGGTCACCGAGGCGGTGCTCACGCGTCTGTCCTCGGTGGACGTGCACGACCTCGTGATGCCACAGGAGGACGATGGGCCGGATCGCGAGGAGCTGCTGACGGAGCGGAACGCCCTGGTCGATCGGGTGAAGGAGCTGAGCCCGCTGCTGCGCGACATCCATCAGCCGGTCCTGGAGATAACGGCAGCGATCAACGACGTGAAGGCCCGCATCGACGAGATCGACGCGGAGCTGCTCGACCGTTCGGTGTCGGCGGCGGCGAAGCTGCTCGCGGACGTCGAGGAGCCGGTCGGCACCGCGGAGCGCCGCGAGGTGGTCGAGGCGAAGTGGAAGGTGTTGGACGTGGACCGCCGCCGGATGCTCGTGGACGAGCTGGTGACGGTGACCATCGAGCCCATCACGCCCGGTCACGTGAAATTCGACCCCGACCTGATTCGGATAGAGCCGCGTCGCGACTGACTCATGAGTCGACTCGTCATTGCAATGGTGAGTCGACTCGTGGGAGAATGGTTGCAGACAAGAAGATCCCACCGGGGCCGCGACTTAGAAGCGCGGGGTTCTGCTCCCGGATGAGTAGCCGGTCAAACAGCCCAATTACCGTGGCGGGGAACCGGAAGATACTCATGTCTGAGGACTTCCGATGTCTGTCGTTATCGACGTTCCCCGCGCATCCGCGCTCGACCGCCCTGGCCTCGATCAGGGCTCCACTCCTTCTCCGCAGGCAGACGGCCTCGATCCCGTCATCGCCGCCGCTCGTGCTGCTGGTCGTCTGGCCGGTGAACGCCTGGCTCGCACGCCCCTGACCCCGCGACAGCGCGCCGCGGTCGCCGCCGTGATGGGCGGTGGTCACTGATGAGCGCCAACTCCGCCGCCTTCGACCACGTGAACGGCTTCCGCTGGCGACAGGGCGACCCCTCCCTCGCCGAGTCCGAGGCACGTCTCTACGACCTCGGCGTGCTCCGCTCCGTGCTGGAGGAGTCCGTCGAGATCGCCGTCGCCGACGCCCGCGCCGATGGGGTGACCTGGGCGAAGATCGGCGACGCCCTCGGCGTCACGCACCAGGCTGTCATCAAGCGCTACGGCCGGGGCGGTGGTCGCTGATGCGCGCCGACGCACGCAACCTCAGCACCGCTCCCGCCGACCTGACCCCGCCCGGAGGGCCTGGCCTGGCACCCGCCGAAGGCGGGCTGCCCGTCGTCGTGATGACGGTCCGCAGCCGTGCTTCGCACTCTAAGAGTTTCGGGAGCCTCATTCGTTCCTACGGGCGCGGCAAGGGCTTGTCGATTGCCGCGTCCTGCAACAACGTGCCTGGTCAGCGGTCGGTTCCGCCCGCGCTCCGTCGCGTGGCCTCGTGGGATCATTTTGGGTCTCATTTGGGGGTCAATAGGGGGTCATTTAGGCGCCGCACTCTCTCTGAGGCCCTCCGCGCTGTCCGCGGCGGGGGTGGTCGCTGTGGCTAAGCAGGAGAACAACCCGACGAGCATCGGGCTCACGCAGTACCTCGATCCGTCGTACTGGACCTGGGCTGCCGAGGACCCGAACGGGGCCGCGCTGCTCCAGCAGGGAGCCGAGGCGATCCTCGCCTACGTGGTGCAGCGGCTCGAGGCCACCGGCTGCGAGGTCGTCGAGGCCTACGGCATCGTGCATGACAAGGACGAGCGCGAGGTCTGGAGCGACACGGAGAAGGCTCTGGTGATCGAGCCGAAGCCCGATCACCTGCACGCGGTCATCAAGTTCGCCAGCCGTGCGAAGAGCGCACCGCTGGATCGGCTCGCGTTCGGCATCGGCGTCGAGCCCCAGTACGTCGAGAAGCCGGGCCGCGGGCGGTACGCCTACGACAACATGCTGTCGTATCTGACGCACGTGAAGTACGCGGACAAGCACCAATACGCGCCTTCGGAGGTCGCTACGGTGCGTGGGCCTGACTACCTCGGGATCGACGCCCAGCGTCGGGAGACCTGGCTCAAGGGGCGCGCGCACGTGAAGAAGAAGGTCGTCGCCGAGAACTTCGAGGACATGCGCGAGCGCGTGCTCCAGGGCGAGTTCACGCGGGATCAGATCATGCTCACGGACGAGCTGTTCGACATCTACTCGCGGCATCAGCGGGAGATCGACGACGCGCTGTCGGCCTACGGCCAGCGCCGCGCATACCGGGCGGCGGCGAAGCTCCGCGCCGGTGAGTTCTCGACGCACGTGGTGTTCGTCCATGGGGATGCCGGGATCGGCAAGACCCGGTTCGCCACGGACTTCATCACCGAGGCGATCAACGCGGCGAACGCGCACGGCGAGCGGTGGCAGGTCTACCGGGCCGCGACGGGGAACCCGCTTGATGACTGGCGAGGCGAGGAGGTGCTGCTGCTGGACGATCTGCGGGCCTCGGCGATGGATGCGAACGACTGGCTGCTGCTGCTTGATCCGTACAACGCCTCGCCTGCGAAGGCTCGGTACAAGAACAAGGGCGAGGTGGCCCCGCGCCTTATCGTCATCACGGCGACGATCGAGCCTGTCGAGTTCTTCTACTACGCCCGCCAGAAGGGCAACGTGGACGAGGCGTTGGACCAGTTCATCCGCCGCTTGGCCTCGGTCGTGAAGGTCTATCGTGCCGACGACATCAATCGTTACCTCGTGCAGCACATTGGGAAGATCGAGCCCTACGAGTGGCACCAGTGCAGCATCCCGACCGCCGCACACACGCCCGGCATGTACGGCAACGCGTATCACCAGAACGTCGGGTCGCGGGAACTGACCTACGGTCCGGAGACCTCGGGGGAACATGACGCTGAGGGCGCGGTTGCTGAGCTGCTGGGCGGGCTCGCGGTGCGGAGCCCTGACGTGCCGCTGGCGCTGATCGGAGGTGCCGCATGAGCACCGAACGCGATGCGCTCTTCCAGGGGGTCGAGGGGGCCGGAGGCCCCTCGCAAGCAGCCGGGGAGGACATGAGCGCCAGCGAAATGTCCGACACGGCTACTGCTTGCCACTCTGGCGTACAGGTGGAGCAGCAGACCGACTCCCAGGTGAACACCGGTCGGGCTGATGCGGAGGCTGTGCGTCAGAGTCACGGCGGCGCGAAGCGTCGTCGTGGGGGCCGCGCGAAGCTCGATACCGACTTCGGAGAGGAGACGCTCGCGGCGCTTCGCACTCGTGCGAAGCGGCTCGGGCTGGCTCCGAGCACGTGGGTGCGGACCGTCGTCCGGGATGCCCTCCACGCCTCTCGGAGCGAGGAGTTGGACGCCGCCGTGGCCGCGCACCTGCTCGGGGTCGAGGCGCGGGTGCAGGCGTCGGCGGATGCTCGCGAGCTAGCCGCGCAGATTCGCCCGCTGGCGATCAACGTCAACGACCTCGACCGCCGGGCGCGGGCTGGTGAGTCAGTGGCGCTGTCGGCGGAGGTGCCCGAGCTGATCGAGTTGCTGCGCGAGGTCCGCGCCCTGCTCGGGGATCGGGCGGCCTCATGAGCACCACGCACTACAGCGCGAGCGCCAGCGCCGCCGACACGGAGCGCTATATCCGTGGCAAGGAGGACGAGCGGGGCATCGCGATCACGTGCGATGTGCCGGGAGGCCCCGGCGCGTTCTCGGCGCGCGCTCGGTCGCTCACGCAGAACACGACGCGCGAGGTCGAGGCGGTGCATTACCGCCAGTCGTTCAGCGACGAGGAGTTCGACCCGAAGAGTCCGGAGGACGTGCAGCGGGTGAACGATCTCGGTTATCAGCTCGCGAAGAAGATGCACCCGGATTCCGACTGCCTCGTAGTCAGTCATGTGGATGGGCGGGGCAAGAAGCCGCACAACCACATCTTGGTCATCAACCACAACAACCGGACGGGGAAGGCGCTCTCGGACTATCGCACGTTCCACGACCGCAAGGCCGGGAATCAGCGGGGCGTCCAGTCGGCGAACGACCAGCTGATGCGAGAACACGGGCTCTCGGTCGTGAAGCGGCTGGAGCACGCACCGAAGGACTGGGAGCTGCGCCGCGAGGACTTCGCCGAGGGATCGCTCGACCGCGAGATGGGCGACCGGATGAGCGCGGCGCTGGCCGATCCCCGGGCGGTGGACAAGGCCGGTCTGGTCTCGGTGATCGAGGAGCAGAACCAGCGGCTCGGCGATGACGGGGAGCGGGTGCCGCGGATGCGGTTGCACAGCCCCGTCAGCAAGAAGGGCAAGCGCGCCGGGCAAGAGACCTGGACGCTCTACATCGAGGATCGCCGCGGCGAGTCCGGCCGCGCCGAGCGCCGCAAGCGCGCGAGCGCCCTCTCGGCGGACTTCACCCCGGAGGGCGCGCAGGCGTTCTTCGACTACCACCAGCAGCAGAAGGAGAAGGAACATGAGCGCAGCGCTCGACAGGCTGAAGCAGCAGAACGAGCCCGAGCAGTCGCAGCAGCAGCTCGGCAGTCCGGAGACGATGGAGCTGTTGACCTCGATCCTCGCCGCCGTCGAGGCGCAGAACACGAGGATCGCCACGCTGACCGAACAGCAGAAGAAGCTCGCGGGGTTCGTGAAGGTCATGGACGAGGAGACGACGAGGCGGCTGGAGCGGATCACGGCCCCGGCGTCGACCTCCTCGCCCTCCAGCGACGTGTCCGCGAGGATCGCGAGTATCGAGAGCAGGCAGAACGAGATCGCGAGCACGCTCGGCGAGTTCGCGCAGAGTCTCAACGGCGAGAGCTTGAACGCCGCGTCGCGGAGCTTGGTCGCGGAGGCGCAGAAGAATCGCGCGGCTACGGCCTCGGCGATTGAGGGTCTGAAGGCGCAGGTCACAGCGAACCAGAAGCTCGTGAGCCAGGTCGGCGGCGCGGTCCAGCGGATCGAGAAGCGCACCGAGGAACGGGTCGAGAAGGCTGTCGAGCAGGTCGCCGGGGAGGCTTCGGCCACGATGACCGCGAGCCTCGACGCCTCGAACGCGCGGGCGGAGCGGATCATCGCCGCGACGGCGAAGCTGGAGGCGCGACAGCTCTGGTCCGCCGCCGCCGCGATGTGCCTCGTTCTCCTGCCGGTGGCCGTGGTCGTCGCCGGTCTCTGGATGGGCATCGCCGGGCTCATCACGGGTGTTCAGTGGGCGCTGGACGTGGACGGGAGCGTGTGGCTCGGCATCGGCCGGTGGCTCGTGGTCGGCGCTGGCCTCGCCGGGGCCGGCTACGGGCTCTTCGCGTCCGTCCGCTGGGTTGCGGGTCTCGTGGAGACCTGGAAGGGCCGCGGGATGCCGAAGTGGCCCCGCTGGCGCAAGAGGTGATCACGCCTCACGAGGGCAAGCGCGCGCAGCGCGTGCGGCAGCCGCGACAACTGGACATTAGGTCAGCGGCTGCTGTATAGTTCAGTGCATGCTGACCATTGCTTCGCGTCTTGACGTCATGAACCGGCTCGGCCGGGCCATGGCCGACCCGACGCGCTCCCGCATCCTGATGTCCCTGCTCGACAGCCCGAGCCACCCCGCGGTGCTCTCGCGCGAGCTGGGGCTGACCCGCTCGAACGTGTCCAACCACCTGACCTGCCTGCGCGACTGCGGGATCGTGGTCGCCGAGCCCGAGGGCCGCCAGACTCGCTACGAGATCGCCGACCCGCACCTGGCTGCGGCGCTGACGGCACTGGTCGATGTGACCCTCGCCGTGGACGAGAGCGCGCCGTGCATCGACCCGGCCTGCTCGGTTCCGAGCTGCTGCGCCGCGAGCAGTTCGG
>ERZ773003.1031-NODE-1031-length-17950-cov-7.627829_pt1 | contig 17950 bp, 11 predicted proteins | sample MGYA00580668_ERZ773003 | MGnify/ENA primary metagenome ERZ773003 (study PRJEB29015, sample SAMEA2738002) | human oral metagenome | biome: human oral; feature: human-associated habitat; material: dental | place: China | collected 2126 ... | reverse complement strand
TTAATAAAAATATTAAAATTTTTTGAAAATTTAAAAGAATACTAGAAATTATTGTTATTAAAATGTTATAATAATAGAAAATTATGTTGATATTATAATTTTATAAATGAAAAAATATAACTTATAGGCGATTGTAAAAGTAATAATACAAAAATTTAACTAAACACAGTATTTTAATAAAAATATTAAAATTTTACTGTAAAAATATTGGATAAAAATAGTAAGAATTAGAATTATAAAAGTATTGTAATTATTTGAAATTTTAAACTTTTACAAATGACTAATATAACTTAAAAAAGGAGATAAATGTCGTGAAAAAAAAGATTTTTTATAGAATAGTTTTGTTTACATTAATTGGAAATACAATATTTGCTGCAGGAAAAAATGAAAAAAGAATAACTCCTCAACAATTTGAAAATGGTGTAATTGAGGCAAAAGAAAAGCTTGAAAATAATTTAAATAAGGCTGAAGAAAGTGTAAAAACTAAAAAAGGTAAATTAAATAAGTTTATTTCTAAAGTAAAAGGTAAAAGCTGGAAATTAGTTTGGGATGATGAATTTAATGGAGATTATTTAGACAGTACAAAGTGGGCTTACTGGGAGAATGGAAATCCTTGGAATGCAGGAAATTATATTGATGAAAATGGGAAATTAGTAAACCAGTATGGATTTGATGCAAAACACTATTACTTGAAAGATAATGTTAAAGTTGAAAATGGAAATATGGTTATAACATTGAAAAAGGAAAATGATAAAAAGGTAAATGTGGATGGTATTGAAAGAAAAATTCTTTATAGTTCAGGAGCGATTCATACAAGAAACCTTTATAATGTGAAATATGGAAAAATTGAAATGAGAGCAGCTATGCCTAAGGGAATCGGAACTTGGCCTGCATTCTGGCTATGGCCTGAAGGATATTCTCAATCTGATGGAAAACCTGCAATTGGTGAGATTGATATAGTGGAAATTGATGGTGGTGAGATGAATCGTGTTACAGGGACAGCGCATGTTTTAAGAAGTGACAATACTTATGAATCATTTGAAGGCAGTGACTATAAAATAAGTAAATGGTCTAAAGAGAAATTGACAAATTTCAATACTTATGCAGTAGAATGGGATGATAAGGAAATAAAGTGGCTATTTAATAACAAAGTATACAAAAGATTTAGTTACAAGGAATTAGAGAAAAAAGGGTTGCAAAATCCGTTTAATCAACCATATTTTATAATGATAAATGTGGCTTTGAGCAAAAAAACGGGAGAAGATGGAGATGTAGATTTTCCAACAGAAATGAAAGTTGATTATGTAAGAGTTTATCAGAAAAAATAATTCATACTAAACCCCATTTAAATAATGAATATATTATAAATCTTTTTAGTAGTTTAAACCTGATATTTATTTTCAAATAATTAAAATAATCTTTCACTTTTTAAATGGGGGATAGTATAAGTTTATAAAATATACCAGTATGTACTAAAAATATATTATTTTTATTTATTTTAAAATTCCTAATAAATAAACAAGGAAAAATATTGTAAATCCTGCTAAATATACAATTCCTGCAACTGACAAAAACCATAGCCAAACAGGTAATTTACTATTATCCTTAACAAGTGAAAAATTAAGGTAAGAATAAACAGGAGCTGAAACAAATGAAAATATCATTGCAAAATTCATCATCGCAGCCACATTTCCAGCAAAGAAAAATACTATAATCATTGCAAAAATCACAGTTACAATCATCCATATATTAAAATGTGCAGTTGTTACTTCCTTTTTTCTAAGAATTAAACGTAAACTTTCAGCATTAGCACGTGAATAACCATCCACAACTGTAATTGTCGTACCAAAAATACACATAAATGCAATAAATGCAATAAGAAGTCCTGACCAATTTCCAATTACACTTGAATACATTTTTATAAATTGAGCAATATAAGCTGCACTTGCTCCTTTAATCGCAGTTCCTGTACCATATTGAATCAATGCTCCAAGTGCCAAGAATACAAAGGCTAATACTGTTGTAACAAAATAACCTACGTTAAAGTCAAGCATTGCAATTTTACGAGGCACTTTCATTTCTTGCTGCTTTTCAACTGTCCACATTGAATTAATTGCTGAAATTTCAATTGGTGCAGGCATCCATCCCATTAATGATATGATAAATGGCAATGCCTTTAATTTCCATGGAGATGGAGCTACAAAATCTGGTGCCATTGGATGATGCTTAAATAATGCTATAATAACAGCAATAATTGTTGCTACTGTCAATGAAATAACAATAAATTTTGATGAACTGTCTAAAAGTTTATAACCTCCAAATATCATCATTGCAAGTGATCCCACAAGAACAATTGTAGTGAGCATATTAATCATTGAAGCCATTGCTGCAGGAGTAAGACTAGGTAAAATCGTCAGTTTTAAGATGTTTGCCAAAATTGCTGCTGTCAAAATACCTACTGCTGCAATGTTAATAATTGCTGAAAATATATTCATAATGAAAAATACCCATAAATAGATCTTTCCTTTTTCTTCATAACCTTCAATTAATGAATGCTTACGTTCCAGCGTATATTGAGTTCCAAAACGGAAAAATGGATATTTAAAAATATTTACTAAAATTACAATAACTGCTAACTGCCAGCCATATAATGCTCCTGCTTGTGTAGATGCTACAATATGAGAACCCCCAATAGCTGCCGAAGCCATAAGAATACCAGGACCAAAAGCCTTAAATTTACTATACCAGCCTGCTTGAGTCTTTGCCATAAAAAATACCTTCCTTTTCTTTTATTTATTTCAAAAATTATAGTAAATTTCCCAAGATTTAAAGGTTATAACTAAACTCTAAATTTATATAATTTCTATTGAACAAATTAGTTCTAATTATAGAAGTCATAGACTTACTGTTAAATTATGTTAAAATTTTATAAGTTTAAATATATTTTGATTACCAAATTTTTGAAATTATATAGTTATTATAGCACTTTGTCTTAAATATTCAAAATTTTTTTGCTTAATTTCAGTATATTTTTAGATTCCTTTTAATATTTTTAAAAAAAATTTTATCCTAACTTAAATACTTCATCTTCAAAATGCCGTATCATTTCTCCTTTAAAAAATTTCTCCATTTTTTCCATCATCAAATCCACAAATAGATATTCACTTTCAAAATGTCCAATGTCAACTAAAATACGTCCTTCCTCTAAAGCATCCAAAGCCTCATGATATCTCAAATCTCCAGTAAGAAATACATCTATCTTATTCGCCACTTCATACATAAATGAACTTCCGCCACCTGTAACAAGTCCAATTTTTCTAACATAGGAATTTTTATCCCCAACATATCTCACATAACCTATTCCAAGAGAGTCTTTTATTCTTTCTATTAAATCCCCAAGTTTCATTTTTTCATTTAATATTTTAATTCTAGCAAGTCCACCACAAACATGTTCCATTTTATTTTTTATTGGATTATAATCTTCAAATTCATGTTCATTAAAAATTATTTTTTCACCATTTAAATTCAGTTTATCCATTATAAAGTCATTCAATCCATTTATTGCAAAATCTGAATTTGTATGAATTGAATAAACCGCTATTTTATTCTCTATTAATTTTAAAATTTTTCTTCCATGCACAGTTTCGTTCGTAATTTTCTTCAATCCTGAAAAAATAACTGGATGATGTGAGATTATCAAATCTACATTATTATCCAGAGCCTTCTGTACAGCCTTTTCCGTCACATCCAGACAAAATAAAATCTTGTTTATTTCTCTTGTGTTATCTCCCACAAGAAGCCCTACATTATCCCAGTCTTCTGCTATTTTAGGACTGAAAATTGTCTGCAGTTCTCCCATTATTTGCCATAATTTCATAATTTTTACCCTTTCATAGTTCTTCTATTTTGTAATTTTCCCATCTATTTAATTCTTATGCTAAATATTCATAAAAATCTTATTTTTTATTTTTACAAAAGATATTTAACTTATCAAATTCTAATTTATGAACAAGACTATTAATTTACCGTATAATTTACCTCTTCGCTATTTTCCACAAAATCATTTCTCATCATATCAATGGAAAGTTTATTAAGTGCCTTTTCCTTTAAGATTTTCACATTATGTTTTGCAATGTTTAACGACTTTGCAATTTCCTTTTCTGTATAAACTTTGTCATCAAGCCCATAAGTCATAACTAAAATTTGTTCATCCAAATAATTTAATTTTTTTGGAATATTTTCTAAAATATACATCTGTGTGATTTTATCTGCTTTTTCAAATATCTGTGTATTTTCCATCAATTCTTCAGGCTCAACCTCGTCAAATAACATTTCCAGCTGTTCAATATATTCTGTTGTAACATTCATTTGTCTACTTATTTCTTCCATTGAAAGTCCCATACTTTTATCCACTTTTACTTTCAAATATAAAATATATGATAATTCTGAGGATTTAATATCCTTTAATAATTCCTTTTGATATTCCAAAATATATTTTACAGCAAAATTTTTTATAAAGAATTCAGGTTCTTTTGTAATTTTTGTAATTTGACTATAATAACTCAGCCCCGACATAATTCCGAGCGTAGCCTCCTGAACTGTATCTAAAAATGAAAATCCATATTTTGAATAAAGCAGACTTTCCCTCACAGCAATTTTTAAATATTTATCAATTAATTCCTCTTTTTCCCTTTCATCATCACTCTTTTTCTCAAATTCCTCGTATTTTTCCTTTATATTTTCCAAATATGATTTTATCGTATCTTTTTCCGCAATAAAAATATTTTCATCCTCTAGCACAATAAAATCACTTCCATCAGTCGAATTTCTGACTTCAGGAATATTTTCCAAATGAACAAATTTTAGAAATTCAAAAAATTCATCATCGCTCATTGTATAATGCTCAATAATTTTTTCAAAACTAAAACTTCCCTTCTTCCTAATATCTTCAAAAATTTTTTTTAACATTTATTTCTCCTATTTTTTATTTATTTTAGACATAAAACTTTAATAATCATATTTTATATACTAAATATATCTAAAAGGAGCTAAATAACAACTTTAGCTCCTATAATCTTCTAGTTTTTTTCTTCTACTCGGATGTCTTAATTTTCTTAATGCTTTTACCTCAATCTGTCTGATACGTTCTCTTGTTACATTAAAAATTTTTCCTACTTCTTCCAAAGTCTTTTGAGAACCATCATCCAGTCCATATCTATATCTAAGTACCATCTCTTCCCGCTCATTTAATGTTTTCAGCACATCATTAAGCTGTTCCTTTAAAAGAACTCTCGTTGTTGCATCATAAGGATTTGAAAATTTGTCATCTTCTACAAAATCTCCCAGTTCACTGTCTTCTTCACTTCCAACTGGTGTTTCCAGCGAGATTGGATCTTGATTCATTTCAAGAATACTTTTTACTTTTTCTACAGGTAATTCAAGTTTTGTAGCCAGCTCTTCTGCAGTCGGCTCTTTTCCAGTTTCCTGAAGAATTATTCTACTCTCCTTTTTGATTTTATTAATCGTTTCAATCATATGAACAGGTATTCTTATTGTTCTTCCTTGATCTGCAATCGCACGTGTTATAGCTTGTCTAATCCACCAAGTTGCATAAGTTGAAAATTTAAACCCTTTCTCATATTCAAATTTTTCCACAGCCTTCATAAGACCCATATTCCCTTCTTGAATTAAATCCAACATTTTCAACCCACGATTAGTATGTTTTTTTGCAATACTGACAACAAGTCTTAAATTTGACTCAATCAATTTTTGTTTAGCTTCCTCTTCGCCATTTAAAACCCTCTGAGCATAATCAATTTCTTCTTCATAGCTAAGTAGTGGAATCTGACCAATTTCTCTCAAATACATCTTTATCGGCTCATCCACATCCATACTTTCTGCCATTTTCAATAGATCTGTCTGCAATAACTTATCCACTTCCGAATCGTCAATTTCATTCTCAACAAACTCATCATGCGAATCTTCAAAATCTGATAATTCCATTTTCTCAATTTCTTCCATGGAATCAGGAATTTTTAATAAATCTTCTTTTTCTTTTATAGTATCTACGATTTGAACACCGTCATCAGTCAATTTTTTTATTAGCTGATCAATTTTTTCAGTTGAAAATCCAATAGATAAAACAGAATTTATTTCTTCGTAACTTACAACTTTTTGCTCTCGTGCCTGTTTTATAAAATTTGCGAGACTATTTTTTAAATTTTGTTTTTTATCAGACATAACCCAGTCTCCTTATCAATATAAATTCATCATATAATTTCTTTATTTCATCAATTTTATTAATATTTTTTATTTTTAACAACAATTTTCTTAACTCAATTTTTTTTATTTTATTATTTTCTTCTTCTGACTTTTTACTTTCTTCTCTTATTTCACGCTCAAACCATCCAGAATAAACTTCCATAAAATATCTATCTTTAAAATAGCTATCCTTGTACTTAATATCCTTATCAGCTCGTAATTTCAACTGTGTTACAATTTCCCTGCTTTCTTCATTAATACCATTTTTTTCAAGCCGTACTATATCAAAATTTACAAGTTTCAATTTTTCTATTAACTCATTAAACAATGAATGGCTAAATTTCTTATTTAACAATTCTTCACATCTTTTCCTTTCAGAATCATAAAATTCTAGAATGTACATAAGCGTCTGCTCTTCCAATTCAATATTCAAGTCTTCCTTTAATTTTTTATACTGAACTTTTTGACTTCCATAATTTTTTCTTTTTTTTCTTCTTAAAGTTTCACTTGATATATTTTTTAACGATTCTTCCAATACAAATTCATTGATTCCAAAATTGACCGATAATCGTTGTAAATATAAGTTTTTACTAAGATTATTTGTAATATTTGAAAAAAATGGCTTTAATCTTTCAATAAAATTTTTTTCACCATTTATATTATTCAGATCAAGATCCTTTGAAATTTCCTTCGTTAAAAAGTCAAAAATCTCTTCCGATTTTTTTACAACTTCTATAAAAGACTTTTTACCATTTTTTCTCAAAAACTCATCAGGATCCTTCTCACTCCCATCCATAACTAGGCATTTTACATCAAAATCATATCTTTTCAAAATATACCCAGCTTTTATAACTGCACTTTTTCCTGCTTCATCATTATCATATGAAATCAATACCTTATCTGTATATCTTCTTAAAAGTTCTGCCTGCTCTTCAGTAAATGCCGTTCCAAGACTTGCTACTGCATTTTCAAACCCATTTTTCTGGGCTGTCAGCACATCAAGATAACCTTCCATCAGCATCGCAAAACCTTTTTTCCTAATATTTTCCCCTCGATATTTTATCCCAAAAAGCTCATTTCCTTTTTTAAAAATAGGTGAATCTGGAGAATTTAAATATTTAGGCAAGTTAGTATTTTTCTCAATTATCCGTCCTCCGAATCCAACGATTTGGGCATCTGCATTATAAATTGGAAAGATTACTCTATTTCTGAAACTGTCATAGATTTCTCCGTTTTCATTTCTTTTGACAAGTCCCAGTTCCATTATTTTTTCTTCTGGAAAATCCTTTTTTAGTAAATATTGAAATAAATCATCTCGTGAACTTGAAGCAAATCCGATTCCAAACTTTTTTACTTCCTCCAGCGAAAAATCCCGTTCCTTCATATATTCCAACGCTTCATTATGCTTTTCAATATTTTCTTTAAAAAATACTTGAGCTTCCTTCATTATTTCAAAATATTCTCTATTCACAGTCTTTTTCTTTTCAATTTCCTGATTAACTGTTTCATATCTCCTATTTTTTTTTAATGGAATATTATATTTCTGTGATAATTCCTCCACTGCTTGAACAAATCCAATGTCATTAATTTTCATATAAAATGAAATTACATTTCCACCAATTTGAGTACTGAAATCTTTAAAAATATTTTTTACTGGACTGACTGTGAAGGAAGGAGTTTTTTCTTCCTTAAAAGGAGAAAGCCCCTTATAATCTGAACCTGCCTTTTTCAAATTAACATATTCACCAATCACTTGAACAATGTCCAGATTGTCAATTAACTTTTGTATTTCTTTTTTACTGTAAAACATTATTTTTTCCTCCGCAAAACAGTCATAAAAAAATACTTACACTATTAGTATAATTTATTTTTTTAAATAGTCAATACTTTTTAAATAAATTTTTTAAATTTCTTCATTTTTTTCATCATTTTCTCTAATAATTACTACTTCATCTTCCATAATGTCCTTAAAAACTTCATCCATTATTTCTGATTTTGGTTTTCCTTCAGCAAATTCTTTTTTTGCAATTTTTCCTGAAATAATTGCAAGTTCGTATTTATTAGGTACTTTAGTCAATAATTCATCTATTGTTATTTTTTCTTTTTTCATTTTCTATAATTTCTCCTGTTATTTTAGAATTTATATTAACTTTAGGAATTAATAATATTTATTAATTCTTTACAAGATTCCTCAATGTCATTATTTATTATTGTATAATCATATTTTTTTTCATATTCCATCTCTTTTAATGCATTCTTTAAACGTGTTTGAATAACTTCCTCTGTATCAGTATTTCTATTGCGAAGCCTTTTTTCAAGTGTTTCCATATCTTTTGTACGAAAAAACACCAAAACAGCGTCATTTTTCTTTTTCTTCGCAATTAATGCACCTTGAACATCAATTTCCAAAATTACATTTAACCCTTTATTCAAGTTGCTTTCCACAACTTCCTTTAATGTTCCATAATAATTGCCGTGAACATTTGCATATTCATAAAATTCATCATTTTTTATTTTTTGTTCAAAAGTTTCCTTAGTTAAAAAGAAGTAATCTTTTCCGTCGATTTCTCCATTTCTTGGCTTGCGAGTTGTAGCTGATATTGATAATGGGATATTTAATCTATCTTTTACTAATTTTGTGACTGTTGATTTTCCTGAGCCTGAAGGCCCTGAGACAATAAATAGTTTTCCTTTCATTAAAAGACCACCTTTATTCTTAAGCGAATAAGGGGAAATTCATATTTATAAATCCCCCTATTCATCCAATTTATTTTTCCTTTTTTTAATTATGTACTATCTTCTATTTAACAGTATATTTTCTTGACAAGAATCTGAAAATTCTTACTAATTAACTAAACTATAATTTTTATTTTTTTATAAAATTTAGTATTTAATATTTTTTATCTTTGAATTAGTAACTGACAAATTGATTTAATTTAAAAAAATTTTTGCCAGCCACTTCACTTAATTCAATTTTTATTAAACTTCTGTTCCTTCTGTACTTTCTACAGTTTCTACAAATTCATTTTCTTCATCTGTATTAACTTCTACATCCACTTCAGATTCTTCTATAATATCACTTTTCAAAGTTGCATCCAAATATTTATAATCTTTGAAACCAGTACCTCCTGGTATTTTCTTACCAATAATTACATTTTCCTTAAGCCCTTCAAGTCTGTCTGTTTTTCCTTCAACTGCAGCATTTGCAAGAACCTTTGTTGTTTCTTGGAATGATGATGCAGAAATAAAACTTTCTGTGTTTACTGCTGCTTTTGTGATACCTTGTATTACAGGTTCATAAGTTGCAGGACGTTTTCCATTTGCAATAAGTTTTTCATTTTCACGTTCCACGATTTTCTTATCAACTAATTCATCTTCAAGGAATAATGAATCTCCAGCTTCCTTAATCTTAATTTTTTGGAACATTTGTTTTACGATTATTTCAATATGCTTGTCATTAACTGCAACTCCTTGTTCACGATAAACTTGTTGTACAGACTCAAGTATAAATTGCTGTGCTTCTACAAGCCCTTTAATTTTTAAAATATCATGAGGTGAAACCGGTCCATCAGTAATTTTTGCACCTTTTTCAATTAACATTTCATTTGTCACAACTAGATGTTCTCCAACTGGAACTGTGTATTCTTGAATTAATTCCCCTGTTTCAGGATCTTCCACAAGAATTAGGCGCATTCCTTTTTTCTTTTTATCCGAAAATACGATTCTACCAGATACTTCTGACAATATTGCTTTTCCTTTAGGATTTCTTGCCTCAAACAATTCCTGTACACGTGGAAGACCTCCAGTAATATCCTTGTTTCCTTCCCCTGTTTTCAAGATTTTTGTTATAGTTTGACCTTTTTTAACAGTATCCCCTTCATTTACCATCAAATATGCACCGTATGGAACTGCATATTCTACTTTTCTGCCATCATCTGTATAAATGATAATTCTAGGGTTTACATCATTACTTTCAACTGGTTTAATTGCAATTTTTTCAGTAACACCATATTTAACATCAATATTTTCTTTCACATAAATATCTCTAAATTCTACTTTACCTTCTTCAGATGTGATAATCGGTGTTTGATAAGGATCAAATTCAACAAGCACCTGTCCTTTTTTAACTGTATCTCCATCTTTTACATGTAAAGTCGAACCAGACTGAATTTCATATCTATGTTTTCCAATTATCAAACGTCCATTTTGTGAGACAACGATTTCTTTTCCTTCTTCATTTACAAGTGTTTCAATATTTCTAAATTTAACTTTTCCAGAAACATCCGCTTTATAGTCAGATTGGACTGAAGCTGCTGTGGCAACCCCTCCAGTGTGGAAAGTACGCATTGTAAGCTGTGTACCAGGTTCTCCAATTGATTGAGCCGCAATTACTCCAACTGCTTCTCCTTTCAAAATTTCCTTATGATTAGACAAATCAAGTCCATAACACTTTCTACAAACACCTTTTTCCAATTTACAAGTTAGAGGTGTTCTGATTTCCACTTCACGAATTTCCAATTCTTCGATTTTCTTAATCAATTCATCATTAATCAAAGTATTTCTAGTTGCGATAACTTCTCCGTTATGAACCAAATCTTTTGCAAGTGTTCTACCATAAATTCTTTCACTTAATTTTTCGATAACTTCCCCAGCGTCCATCAAATCCGATACGACAATTCCGTGTTCACATCCGCAGTCATCGTGATTTACAATAACTTCGTGCGAAATATCAACTAATCTTCTTGTCAAATATCCTGAATCCGCCGTTCTTAATGCAGTATCCGCAAGTCCTTTTCTCGCTCCATGCGATGACATAAAAAATTCCAGAATGTTAAGCCCTTCTCTAAAGTTCGCTTTAATCGGCATTTCGATAATTCTACCTTGTGTATCTGCCATAAGTCCACGCATTCCACCTAATTGACGCATCTGTGCAATTGACCCTCTGGCTCCTGAATTTGCCATCATATAAACTGGATTAAATTCATCTAGATTATCCATCATATCCTTTGTCACTTTTTCAGTCGCTTCTGCCCAGATACTTACTGTTTTTCTATATCTTTCTTCATTAATAATTTCCCCAGCTTTATATTGCTTTTCAACTTCTGCCACACTTTTTTCAGCATTTTCTAGTATTTCTTTTTTAGTTTCAGGAATTTTCAAATCTTCAATTCCAACTGTAATTCCAGCAAGTGTACCATAATGGTATCCAAACTCTTTAATATCATCCAGTAATTTTGAAGTTTTTTCGAATCCATATCTCTTATAAAGTTCAGCAATCAAATTTTTCAATTCTTTTTTACCAAATGTAATTCCATAATTTCTAACTTCTTTTGGCAATATCAAATTAAACATTAATCTTCCAGGTGTTGTTTCAATAAGGTTACCATCTACTCTAACTTTTACTACAGCATGAACCGATACTTTTCCACTTTGGTAAGCAGTGATTAATTGATTTCTGCTAGAAAATAATTTCCCTTCTCCTTTTGAACCTTTTTTCTCTTTTGTCATATAATAACAACCCATTACCATATCTTGCGATGGAACTGCTATCGGTCCACCATTTGATGGAGCTATAATATTATTTGTAGCAAGCATAAGTAATTTTGCTTCCATTTGTGCTTCTTGCGACAATACCAAGTGAACTGCCATTTGGTCACCATCAAAATCCGCATTAAATGCAGAACATACAAGCGGATGAAGCCTAATTGCTTTTCCTTCTATCAAAATCGGCTCAAATGCTTGAATTGAAAGTCTATGCAATGTCGGAGCACGATTTAAAAGTACTGGGTGATTTTTAATAATTTCCTCAATCAATTCCCATACGTTTTCATCTTCTTCTTCAACCATTTTCTTAGCAACTTTAATATTTGAAGCCAATTCCCTTTTTACAAGCTCTCTCATCAAGAATGGCTTATACAGCTCAAGTGCCATTTTTTTAGGAAGTCCACATTGATTCATTTTCAGACTTGGTCCAACGACAATAACCGATCTTCCTGAATAATCCACACGTTTCCCCAATAAATTTTGTCTAAAACGTCCTTGTTTCCCTTTTAACATATCAGAAAGTGATTTTAATTCTCTGTTGCTTTGATTAACAACTGGCTTTCCACGTCTACCATTATCAATTAACGCATCCACAGCTTCCTGCAACATTCTCTTTTCATTTTTTATGACAATTTCAGGTGCTTTTATTGACATCAATTTTTTTAGTCTAATATTTCTATTAATTACTCTTCTATACAAATCATTCAAGTCAGAAGTAGCAAATCTTCCACCATCTAACTGAACCATCGGTCTTAAATCAGCTGGAATAACTGGCAACACAGTTAAAATCATCCATTCAGGTCTATTTCCGGCTTCTATCAGATCTCTTACTACTTTTAATCTTTTTATAACTTTTCTTCTTTTTTGTGTAGAGTGTTCTGTATCCATTTCATTTTGAAGTTTAACTTCCAATTCATGCAAATCAATTTCTTCAAGTAAAGCTAAAACTCCTTCAGCACCCATTTTCGCTGTAAACTCTCCTTTAAATTGACTTTCATGCAATTTATATTCTCTTTCTGTTAAAATTTGTCCTTTTTCAAGCTCAGTTTCTCCAGGATCAGTTACGATATATCTTGAAAAATACAAAACTGATTCCAATTCCTTCGTACTAATTCCCAACAAAAGGCTCATTTTATTAGGCGTACCTTTAGAATACCAAATATGTGCAATTGGTGTTGCAAGTTTAATGTGTCCCATTCTTTCACGTCTAACCTTTGAAGTTGTCACTTCAACACCACATTTTTCACACACCATACCTTTGTAACGCATTCTCTTATACTTCCCGCAGGCACACTCATAGTCCTTAGACGGTCCAAATATTCTCTCACAGAATAATCCGTCCATTTCAGGTTTTAAAGTTCTATAATTTATTGTTTCGGCTTTTGTAATCTCACCATACGACCATTCCAAAATCTTTTCTGGTGATGCCAATTTTATTTGAATACTGTCAAAATCTCTTATACTCATTCGTTAAGAGCCTCCTCAATTCTTTATTCCACTTTTTTTGAAAAGTAAAGTGGGAAAATCTTTTTTTGATTTTTAATTACCAATTTTCTATACATTTTTAGAATCCTGAATTATCAACTAGCCATTTTCCATTAACATTTTTCACTTTTACTTTAACTTTAAAAGTAGGCCCTTGCAATAAAACATTTCCATTTTTAGAGTTATAAGAAACAATTTTCCATTCAGTGTCAAAATCTTGAAGTCCTAATACTGGATCTGCTCCACCACCATCTTCTTCAGCATAATTTGCAACTATCGTTTCTAATAATTCATTTCTATATCTTTTTGTTATCAAATTAGTTGATTCTAAATAAGAATATCTTGCATCATGATTTCTATAAGCAGGATTCAAGTCACCTAAGTAACTTTCTAATACTCGAGTGTATTCTTTTATAAATTTTAATGCGACTTGTGGTGCTTCTGAATTTATCTGGGTTGACGAAGTATTACTTCTTTTACTACTCGACTTTTTACTTGCAGAAAATGTATTAACATTCACAAGAACTGCTAAAACAATCGCTAAACAAAATATTTTTTTCATATTCTCTCCCAAAATTAATTTTTATTTTTATTAATTTTCGTAAATCTTTGACAAGGGGTCAAGACCCCTTGCTATTTTATATTTAATTTTACTAAGCATCTACATTTTTATCTAATTCAATTTGTTTTCCATCTTTATCATAAAGAGCCACATCTAGTCCAAGTGACTGGAATTCCTTAATTAACACTCTAAATGATTCCGGAGCATCTGCTTCTGGCATTTCTTGCCCTTTTACGATGGCTTCATAAGTTTTTGTTCTTCCGCTGATGTCATCTGATTTAACTGTAAGCATTTCTTGAAGGATATTTGATGCACCGTAGGCTTCCAATGCCCAAACTTCCATTTCTCCAAGTCTTTGTCCACCAAACTGAGCTTTTCCTCCAAGTGGCTGTTGTGTTACTAATGAATATGGTCCAATAGCTCTGGCATGCATTTTGTCTTCTACCAAGTGGTGAAGTTTTAACATATACATTCTTCCAACTGTCACAGGATTGTCAAAAGGTTTTCCTGTTCTTCCGTCAATTAATTTTACTTTACCAGTTCTACTGTACCCAGCTTCTTCCAAGTAATTTTTTACATCTTCTTCACTTGCCCCATCAAATACTGGCGTTGCAATATATTTATTAATATCTCCAATTGCAAGTCCCAAGTGAACCTCTAATACCTGCCCGATATTCATACGAGATGGCACCCCAAGTGGATTAAGGCAGACATCAATTGGTGTTCCGTCTTCCAAATGTGGCATATCTTCAATTGGCAACACTCTTGAGATTACCCCTTTATTTCCATGACGTCCAGACATTTTATCCCCAACCATTATTTTTCTTTTTTCAGCGATGTAAATTCTGATTAATTTGTTTACTCCAGCCTTCAAGTCATCTCCATTTTCTTTAGACAGCTCAAGCACATCTACAACAGTACCTTTTACTCCGTGAGGAAGTCTTAATGAAGTATCTCTTACATCTTTTGCCTTTTCTCCAAAGATTGCACGTAATAATTTTTCTTCTGCTGGCGGTTCAGTTTCTCCTTTAGGAGTTACTTTTCCGACAAGAATATCATCAGGAGTTACGTGTGCTCCAATTCTTATAATTCCATTTTCATCAAGGTTTCTCAAGGCTTCTTCAGAAACATTAGGAATTTCTCTTGTAATTTCCTCATCACCTAATTTTGTTGTTCTTGCTTCAATGTCAAATTCTTCAATATGGATTGAAGTAAATACATCATCTTTTCTAAGTCTTTCTGAAATAAGGATTCCATCTTCAAAATTATATCCTTCCCAAGGCATAAATGCTAACAGGATATTTTTACCTAATGCTAAATCCCCACCTGCAGTAGATGGTCCATCTGCAATAATATCTCCCTTTTGAACTTTATCTCCCAAATCAATAATCGGTTTTTGATGTAAACACATTGACTGGTTAGATTTTTCAAAGTTTAGTAATCTATGAGAATATTCTTTCCCATCTTCATCAGTTACAATAATCTTTCTTGCATCTACAAAAGTTACAGTTCCAGTTGCCTTTGAAGTAATAACTGCCCCTGAATCCACGGCAACTTTTCTTTCAAGTCCAGTTCCAACATAAGGTGCTTCTGTTTTTAATAAAGGCACCGCTTGACGTTGCATATTTGATCCCATTAATGCACGATTGGCATCATCATGTTCCAAAAATGGAATTAATCCTGCTGAAACAGACACTAATTGTTTTGGCGAAACGTCTAGAATATCAACTTTAGATTTATCAATATGCACAATTTCATCTCCATAACGGCAAACAACTTCATCAGTCAAGAAGTTTCCATCCTTGTCAATTGGAGTATCGGCTTGGGCGATAAATAATCCTTCTTCTTCATCAGCCGCTAAATATCTAATATCATTAAAATCAGCTTTTCCATCATTTATTTTTACAAATGGAGTTTCAATAAATCCATATTTATTAACTTTTCCATAAGTTGAAAGTGAAGCAATAAGTCCGATATTTGGTCCTTCTGGAGTTTCTATTGGACAAATTCTTCCATAATGCGAGTTATGAACGTCCCGAACCTCAAATCCTGCTCTGTCTCTTGAAAGTCCTCCAGGTCCTAACGCTGAAATTCTTCTCTTATGAGTTAATTCCGACAATGGATTTGACTGATCCATAAATTGTGACAACTGTCCACTTCCGAAAAATTCAAGAATTAATGCATTTAACGGTTTCGTATTTAATAAACTTTGTGGAGTTAATGTTGTAATATCTTGAATTGTCATTTTTTCTCTGACCATTTTAGACATTTTAAGCATTCCACCTTTTATTTGGATGGAAAGCAGTTCTCCAACACCTCTTACACGTCTATTTGACAAATTATCAATATCATCTGTAAATCCTTCTCCACTTACAAGATTTTTCACATATTCAATAGTCTGTAAAACATCCTCTTTTGTTAATACAATTACATCTGCTGGAACTTCTAGTTTTAACCTTTTGTTGACTTTATATCTTCCAACATCTGCCAAATCATATCTTTGTGGATTAAAGAACATTTGTTTAACAAGCGATCTGGCACTGTCAACAGTTACTAAATCCCCTGGACGCAATTTTCTAAATACTTCTATAACTGCCTCATCACTATTTTTAGTACTATCGTGTACTAAAGCATTTGCAATTATCCTGTCTTCAGGTTTTACTTCCCAAATACTTAACTTTTCTACTTTAGCATCTATTATTCTTTGAATAACAGGCATATCAATAATTTCTTCAGCTTCTGCAACAAATTCTCCAGTTTCTTCATCCAAAATATCTTCTCTTACAAAACTTCCTTCGAGTCTTGAACGTAAAATTTCCTCCAGTTCAGTATCGCTATATTTTGAATAAAATTCTGATAATTCTGCTTCCTTTGGCTCAAAAAACTCATTCATAATTTCTTCATTGCTGTGGAAAAAATCAACTGCTTTAAGGAAAACAGGTAACAAAACTTTCTTTCTTCTATCAATTTTTACATTTAAAATATCATTCTTGTCAGTTTCAAATTCAAGCCATGTTCCTTTATAAGGAATAATTTTCCCAATAAACACATCTTTTCCCGTTTGAATATTCAATTCCTTGTTAAAAGTAATTCCTGGTGATCTGTGTAATTGGGAAATAACGACTCTTTCTGCACCATTTATAATAAATGTTGCCTTATCAGTCATAAGCGGTATATCTCCAAAATGAACTAATGTTTCTTGAATTTCTCCTGTTCTTTTATTAGTTAATTTTAATCTAACTTTTAATTGACCAGAATACGTTTTACCTCTTTTTTTACATTCTAATTCATCATTTAAAGGCTCATCATTATCGTGAATTTCATACCATAAGTATTCTAACTTTAATAATCCATTACTGGATTCAATTGGAAAAATTTCATTAAAGATCGCTTCAAACCCTTTATTTTCTCTTTTTTGAGGTGGTACTTTTGTCTGCAAAAAATCTTCATAAGAATTTATTTGAAATTCTAAAAAGTGTGGCATCTCTCCTCTATCTACTATTCTTCCGAAACTATATCTTTCAATAAGTTTGTTCATTTAAAAAATTCCTCCCTATAAAGAACACATTTTTCTTTAATTCAAATCAAAAATTAAACTTTCATAAACTTTTAAATTTAAACTTCATCTAAAAATGTTCTCATAATTTCGATTTGTTATTTTAATAAAATTACATTTATCATATTATAAAAAACTAAAAAATAGACTAAAAATACTTCAGTTTTAAACATTCGAACCTCTATATTTAGTCTTAGAGTTATTATACCAAAACTACTTTTTCTAATTTAATTATTTGAAATAATCAAATTTATCTAAAAAACAATCTATTTTTTCAATGTCCATATTCTTATACAAGTAGCTTTACCATATTATAATTATGAATTTGTTTTGATTTATTTTCATTTCTAAAAATTAATACAAAAAAGAATAAATTGTCTATCAATTTTAAAGTTTTATAGTGGAAAAAGACACTCTCTACAACGTTTAAGAGTGTCTTCACTATTGATTTGATTTTGACTATTTAACTTCTACAGTTGCTCCTGCCGCTTCTAATTTACCTTTAATTTCTTCAGCTTCTTCTTTAGATGCTCCTTCTTTAA
>ERZ773003.1023-NODE-1023-length-18057-cov-5.899011_pt1 | contig 18057 bp, 16 predicted proteins | sample MGYA00580668_ERZ773003 | MGnify/ENA primary metagenome ERZ773003 (study PRJEB29015, sample SAMEA2738002) | human oral metagenome | biome: human oral; feature: human-associated habitat; material: dental | place: China | collected 2126 ... | reverse complement strand
TTAAAAGAGAAATTTTACGGAGTGAACGTGAACAAAGTACAAGCTCCAAGCCCGCACCATTATCTCCGGAGGATGACGACGATAAAGAAGCTAATAAATTAAATCACATCTTTAACAAAAAAGAGCATAAATTAGATGATTTTTTAAATAAATTTAAAAATAATCAATAACAAGCTTATAATGCTATAATTAAAGAACTTGAAAGAGATATGGCAAATGGTAAGTTGCTAAATAATTTTACTAATGGCTATAAAGTTAATATTAAAGGCTATGAAATTAATGTACGTGGAGTTATAAAAAATGGAAAACCAAAAATCGGAACGATGTTTATCCCTCGATAATTTTACAGATATTGCAAATATCGAAGCTGAAATTATTAAGCTAATAAGTGATGATTTAGGCGATTATGCGCTTTATGAGCAGTTTAAAAATTCAAAAATTACAAAAAGAGAAGTAAAAGTGGGAATCAGTGATGAAACTTATTATGAAGTAACTTCTGGATTGAGCTTAGGAGATAATATAATTTCTATTGTTGACGAAACATTAAAAGATGGTCAGAAAATAAAAATTGCCGATCCAAAAAAACCTAAAAAAGACAATAAAAAAATAATAAAATCACAAGATGTAGAGAGTGTACCAGCAGGCGAGGCAGCACCAGGAGGTCCTGGGCCTATGTAAAATTGTGTGAAAAATTTAAAATTTGATAAAGGAATTATAAATTTATGATAGATGTAAAAAATATTGTGAAAACGTATAAAAATGGGAATTTGGAATTAACTGTATTAAAGGGGCTTAATCTATCAGTTAAAAAAGGAGAGCTTGTTGCATTTATGGGTCCAAGTGGAAGTGGGAAATCCACTCTTATGAACATTTTGGGGTGTCTTGACAGCCTGACTTCAGGAACATATATTTTAGACGGTCAAGATGTTTCCAGAATAAAGGGCGATGCACTGGCAAAAGTGAGAAACGAAAAAATTGGGTTTGTATTTCAGACTTTTAATTTGCTTCCTAAAATGAATGCTGTTGAAAATGTTGCACTTCCAGCACTTTATGCAGGAGTGAAAAAGTCTGAAAGAACAAAAAGAGCAATAGAAGCACTTGAGAGTGTGGGACTTGGGGATAGAATCCACCATAAGCCGAATGAGATGTCTGGAGGACAAAGGCAAAGAGTTGCAATTGCAAGAGCCATCATTAATAATCCAAGTATACTTTTGGCAGATGAGCCAACTGGAAATTTAGATTCCAAATCAACTGAGGAAATTTTGGAAATCTTTAAAAAACTGAATGATAAAGGAACAACGATTGTAATGGTAACTCATGAAGAAGATGTGGCCGAGCATTGTAAAAGAATTATTAGATTAAAAGACGGCGTGATTGAAAAAGATGAAATTGTTGTAAATCGGAGAGGAGGCTAAATGGATTTTTTAGAGTCGTTAAAGTTGTCTTTGTCCAACTTGCTTAGCTATAAAGTGAGGTCATTTTTGACGATGTTAGGTATAATAATTGGGATTGGAGCAGTTATTATGATGTCATCGTTAGGAGCTGGAATGAAGCAAAATATAACAGGGGACTTGAATAAGCTGGGAGTGGGAAATTTCAATGTTTCAATTGACACTTCTCCTGGACAAACTTATAAAACTGAAGATTTGATGACGGAAAAAGATATTGAAAATATAAAAAAAATAGAAGAAGTTGAAGCGGTTAGTCCAACTTCCAGTGCTTTTGCCAGAATTGAAGTTGATGGAAATACAAAAATGTTTATGGGAACAGGAGTTACGCAAGATTATTTTAAAATATCAAACTTTACTATAGTAAAAGGAAGAAAATTTTTACCAAGCGAGTATAAAAAAGATGGAAGGTTCATAATAATTGACAGTTCTACAGCAGAGCAGCTGTATCCAGATGAAAACCCGATAGGAAAAAAGGTAACTCTAAACTTTAAAAAGAACAGATATGAATTAGTCATTGTCGGAGTGTATAAAGATCCCTATTCAAGTCTAAATTTTGGAGGTGGAGGAGGTGCTCCATCGAGCGGACTTATACCAAATCAGTTTTTAGTATTTATTAACGGAGGAGAACAGAATAAATTTGAAGAATTACAAGTAAAGGCTACTTCTGCAAATTCATTAAATATTGCAATGGCGGAAGTTAAAGATTTAATGTCAAGAAGAGGAAGTTCTTCTGATAAGTATAATGTGAGATCAGAAAGTTCGGGATTAGATCAATTTAATAATATTTTAAATATGGTAACTTTATTTATCAGTGGAGTCGCTGGAATTTCATTATTTGTAGGAGGAATTGGTGTAATGAATATTATGCTTGTTAGCGTTACGGAACGAATAAGGGAAGTTGGTTTAAGAAAAGCATTAGGAGCCAGAACGAAGGATATTCTTGTGCAATTTTTGATTGAAGCGGTAATTTTGACATTTTTTGGAGGTATAATCGGAGTTGCAATTGGGTATTCTTTGGCACTTCTAATTGGTATGTTTATTAAGACATCTCCAGTATTAAGTCCAGGTGTTGTATCTGTGTGTATATTTGTTTCAACAATGATAGGACTTGTATTTGGAGTTTATCCAGCTAAAAAGGCAGCAACATTAGAACCAATGGAGGCATTGAGGACTGATTAATGCTTGATTGTAGTTTAAAATCTAAATAATTATTAAATAAAAATGGATTATTCTAAAAATTAATGGGATAATCTTTTTTTTTAAATTTTTGAAAAAAGTATGATATAATATATTTGAATTTTTTTAAATGTATTGATAATTTTACTTTTTTGATGTGTCAATGTTCTTTATTTAAAAAAATTATAAAAATTAAGAAAAGTAAAAATTGAAAAATATTATATTGATTTAATTTTGAAAAAAGTCAAATACAAAAATATAAAAGGAGATGATAAAAATGTCAAAAAACAAATATATTAATATGGATATAACAAATTTGCCAACGCCAGTATTTATAGTGGATGAGAGATTACTTAAAAGAAATCTTGAAATGTTAAAAAGTGTAATTGATAGGACAGGATGTAAAATATTGCTTGCACAAAAGGGATTTTCGATGTTTTACTTTTATCCGCTGATTGGAAAGTATTTGAATGGAACTACTGCGAGTTCGTTATTTGAAGCACGGCTTGGATATGAGGAAATGGAATTGAAGAGTAAAGATAGAAAATTAGAAACTCACATTTTTAATCCGTCTTACAGGGAAGATGAATTTGATGAAATTATGAAAATTACAAATCATATTGTATTTAATTCATTTAATCAATGGAAAAAATTTAAAGATAAAGTAAGAGAATTTGAAGAAAAAAATGGTAAAAAAATTAGTTGCGGACTTAGATTGAATCCAGAATTTTCTGAAGTTGAAACAGAAATTTATAACCCAGCGGGAAGATTTTCCAGATTTGGAGTGACACTTGAAAATTTTAGGGAAGATGAACTTGAAGGGCTAGAAGGATTTCATTTTCATGCACTTTGTGAGCAAAATTCAGATGCTTTGGAAAATGTTCTAAAGATTTTTGAAAAAAAATTTGGGAAATATTTGTATAATATGAAATGGTTGAATTTTGGGGGAGGACATCATATTACAAGAGCAGATTATGATGTTGAAAAACTTGTAAAATGTATAAATTATATAAAGGAAAAATACGATGTGGAGGTTTATTTAGAACCAGGAGAAGCAGTTGCACTAAATACGGGATTTTTAGTTTCAGAAGTTTTGGATATTACAAAAAATGAGATGGATATTTTATTGATGGATACTTCGGCTTCTTGTCACATGCCAGATGTAATTGAAATGCCATATCGTCCATTTATTTTTGGTTCAGGAATGCCAGATGAAAAAAAATATACCTATAGATTGGGAGGGCCTACTTGCCTTGCCGGAGATATAATTGGGGATTATTCCTTTGATGAGCCAGTAAAAGTAGGGGATAAACTGATTTTTACTGATATGGCACATTACAGTATGGTAAAGACAAATACTTTTAATGGGATAAATTTGCCTGCGATTGCGGTTTATACTGAAAAAGGCGGAGTTGAGGTTATTAGAAGATTTACATATAAGGATTTTAGAAATAGATTATCATAATTTTTTAAATAAATAATTAAAAATAAATATAAAAAAAATTAAATATAAGCGCAATAGACAAAAGGTATAATAAATGATATAATAAGTAAATTCTGACTGAAATATTTAATAAGGAATAAAAAATAGTGATGAAAAAAATGATTATAGATAGAAGAAAAAGTATAATGCTTGTGATGACTTGTATTATTTTTATGATGACTTATTCAAGTTTGATAGGAACGCCTAGTTTTAGCCATAAATTAAGTGTTTTTGTAAATGAGAATAATTTGAGCCATGAGGATATTAGGGATCTGATTGTGAAGATTAATCAATTTAAAAGTAGAGATAACAGGCGATTTACAGAAGAATTGGAAAAGATTGGGAAAAGGAAGGAAAAAGAAAAAAATAATAATAACTTGTTTTTTTTGTTTAAAGGAAGTCAAGATGTTATTTATTATGGAAATAGAAATTGTCAAAGCTATGATAAAATTTTTGAAAATTCCCAAGATATTTATGCTTTTTTTAGTAAAAAGAATGAGAATAATTTGAGAATACGTGAATAGAAATTGAATATTTTATAATAGGGCAGATTTGATCTGTGATTTAAAAATTTAATATACGAAAGGAAAAAATTATAAAATATGTTAAAAAAATTAGGAGAAAAAATATTTGGTACATCAGATGATAGAGAAATAAAAAAAATGCAGAAATTAGTAAACAAAATTAACGAAATTGAACCGATTTTTGAAAAACTGACAGATGAGCAGCTGCAGCATAAAACAGTAGAATTTAAAGAAAGATTAGCAAAGGAATCGCTTGATGACATATTAGTGGAAGCATTTGCGACAGTGAGAGAAACTGCTAAAAGACTATTAGGAATGCGTCATTATGATGTTCAGCTTATTGGTGGAATGATTTTGCATAAGGGAAGCATTGCGGAAATGAAGACAGGGGAAGGAAAAACTCTGATGTCAACACTTTCAATCTATTTGAATGCGTTGACAGGGAAAGGTGTGCACGTTGTAACGGTTAATGATTATCTTGCAAAGCGGGATAGAGATATTATGGCGGGACTTTTTGAGTTTTTAGGACTAACTTCAGGAGTTGTTGTTGGGAATATTACGCCAGAACAAAGAAAAAATGCGTACAACTGTGATATTACTTATGGAACTAATAATGAATTTGGATTTGACTATTTGAGAGATAATATGGTTGGAGAACTTGATGAAAAGGTTCAACGTGGGCATAATTATGTTATTGTCGATGAAATAGATTCGATTTTGATTGATGAAGCAAGAACGCCGCTTATTATTTCGGGAGCTGCTGAAGAAACTACAGAGTGGTATAATACTTTTGCAGAAGTTGCTAAAAAACTTAAAAGAAGTTACAAGACTGAAGAAATTAAAGATAAGAAAAATACAGTTATCCCTGATGAAGACTGGGAAGACTATGAAGTTGATGAAAAGTCGCATACGGTTACAATTACTGATAAAGGGATTAAAAATGTTGAAAGAATATTGAAAATTGAAAATTTGTATTCGCCGGAATATGTTGAACTGACACATTTTTTGACACAGGCATTGAAGGCAAAGGAATTATTTAAATTAGATAGGGATTATATTATTAACGATGATAATGAAGTTATTATAGTTGATGAATTTACTGGACGTCTTATGGAAGGAAGACGTTATTCAGATGGACTGCATCAGGCTATAGAGGCTAAGGAAAAATTAGAAGTTGCAGGGGAAAATCAAACACTTGCGACAATTACACTGCAAAACTATTTTAGAATGTATGAAAAACTTTCAGGAATGACAGGGACTGCAAAAACAGAAGAAGATGAATTTAAACAAATTTATAAGTTAAAAGTTATTGTAGTGCCTACAAATAGACCTGTAGCCAGAGTTGACCTGCCAGATGTAATTTATATGAATAAAAATGCTAAATATAAAGCGATTGCAAGAAAAATAGAAGAACTTTATGAAAAGGGACAGCCAGTTCTTGTCGGTACAGCTTCAATACAGCATTCTGAAGAAGTATCAGCACTTCTTAAAAAGGCAAAAATTCCGCATGAAATATTAAATGCAAAACATCACGAAAGAGAAGCGGAAATTATAGCGCAAGCTGGGCGTTTTAAAACAGTAACGATTGCAACAAATATGGCAGGACGTGGAACAGATATAAAACTTGGTGGAGATGCAGAGTCTTTTGCTACAAAAGTTGCAGTTAAGGGAACACCAGAATACGAAGATGTTTATAAAACTTATGCGAAGGAATGTGAAGAGGATAAAAAACGGGTTATTGAAGCTGGAGGGCTGTTTATTTTAGGAACTGAAAGACACGAAAGCAGACGTATTGACAATCAGTTAAGAGGACGTGCTGGACGTCAAGGAGATCCAGGAACATCTGAATTTTATTTGTCGCTAGATGATGACTTGATGAGATTATTTGGTGGAGATAAGTTAAAAGCAATGATGAAAATGTTAAAAATTGATGAGGATGAGGAAATTCGTCATAAACAAATCAGTAAATCTGTAGAAAATGCACAAAAACGTATTGAAAGCAGAAATTTTTCATCAAGAAAAAGTCTTATTGAATATGATGATGTAAACAATACTCAAAGAGAAGTTGTCTATGAACAAAGGGATGCAATTTTGAAAAATGAAAATCTTAAGGAATTGATTACTGGAATGATTTCAGATACAGTGGATGATATTGTAAATTCGGCTTATGTTGGTGAAGGCAATGGAGAAAAGGATTTTAATTTATTGGCAGACAAATTTCAAGAAACATTTGAATATGAAATTTCAGAAGATTTACAAAATGCAAGCGCTGAAGAAATTTCTGACAAAGTTTATGATGACTTAATAAAAGTTTATGATGAAAAGGAAGAAGCTATTGGAAGTGAAGTATTTAGAAGAATTGAAAGATATATTATGCTTGAAGTACTAGATTCTAAATGGCGACAACATTTGAAGGATTTGACAGAATTGCGTGAAGGAATAAGATTACGTTCTTATGGACAAAGAAACCCGATTCACGATTATAAAATCGTAGCTTTTGATGTTTATAATGAAATGATAGATGCGATAAAACGTGAAACAAGTTCATTTATCCTTAAATTAAGAGTTCGTAGCGAAGAAGATACAAATAATTTGACACATGAAGAAGTTTCAAATGTAAAATACGAACATAATGAAAATGAAATGATTGGTGACGATGTTCCAAATGATGCGGCAAACAAACCAAGACGTCCACTTTCACGAAGAGAAAGAAGAGAACGTGAAAGAAGGAATGTATAAAAATTCTTGATTAATATAAAACTACACCCGAAATCTTAAAAGAACAAGATAGAAAAGTGTAGTTTTTTTATATTTTTTATTCTATTATTTCTAAAATAGCTTTTGGTTTTTCAACTTTTTCTTTAGTCAGTTCAAAAGCCTCCAAAACCATATTTTGAGATTCGTTAATATTTTTATTGTCATTATAATAAATCTCAGCAATTTTTTCATTTTTTTCAATTTTTTCTCCCACTTTTTTAAAGATATTTATTCCTACTGAATGATCAATTTTATCTTCTTTTTTAGCACGTCCAGCACCAATAATCATTGCAGCCTTCCCAATTTTTTCTGTTTTTATTCTTTTTATATATCCTGCATTTTCAGAAAAAATTTCTATTTTATATTTGGCTTTTGGAAGCAAATCGTAATTATTTACAAGTTCCTTATTTCCACCGCTTTCTCCAATAAATTCAGCTAATATCCGTAATGCGTTTTCGTTTTTTATAACTTTGTCTATTTTTTCATAAGCCTCGCAAAGTTCTGATATTTCCCCTTTTTCCTTTAATGCAAGTCCTACAATTGTATAGACAACTTCTTTCACATCATCAGCACAATTTCCTTTTAGAAATTCTATTGCCTCAATAATTTCATTTGCATTTCCAACTGCATATCCTAGCGGCTCATCCATATTGCTAAGCACAACCTTAACTTTTCTGCCTGCTCCTTTACCAATTTCCATCATTCGTTCTGCTAATTTTTTAGCTTGATCCAAATTTTTCATAAAAGCTCCATCTCCAACTTTCACGTCTAGAATTATAACATCCGAATGAATAGCCAATTTTTTACTCATAATGCTGCTTGCAATTAGTGGAATACTTGGAACAGTTGCTGTAACATCACGTAAAGAATATAGTTTTTTGTCAAGTGGGACAATTTTATCGCTGTAACCCATAAGACCGATTCCAGTTTTATTGGCAATTTTTGCGAGTTCTTCTCTTGTTGTTGAAAATTTGAAGCCTTGAATTGATTCAAATTTATCAATTGTTCCGCCAGTATGACCAAGACCTTTTCCAGATAGTTTTACATTTCCCATTCCAAGTGCTGATAAAATGGGAGAAAGAATGACTGTAACTTTGTCACCAACTCCGCCAGTGCTGTGCTTATCAACGAGAAATCTATTTATTTCATCAAATTTTATAGTATCTCCAGAATCTCGCATTAACATTGTAAATTTTAATAATTCGTTTTTTGTCATATCGTTAAAATAAACAGCCATAAGAAATGCCGTCATCTGATAGTCAGGTATATTTCCCGATAAATACCCATTTAATAAAAATTCAATTTCCATTTCTGAAAGTTCGTTATTATCACGTTTTTTTTGAATTATATCCACAGCTCTCATAAAATCATCTCCTATTTAATTCTAAATTTTCTAATAAAGAAAAGGCTGTAAAAGAATGATATTTAATTTTTATATCAATTCTAAAACAGCCGTTGGTAATTTTTTGAATTTGAAGAAATATTTGTAAATAGTAATTACATAATTATAATTTTTAATTACTGGAATTATCAAATATCAAATAATTTATTTGATTATATTGAAGGTTTTACTACAATTTTTCCATCTTTAATATCTTGTTTAATTTGTTCAAGACGTTTGATATTTTCTTCACCAATTTTATCTTTTGTAAATTCAAAGTCTGTGGTTCCTACTCCATTTTCCTTGATTCCAAAAGTTTGTACTTTTGCTTGGAATTTTCCTTCGGCAGTAGTTTTTATAACATCAAATACTGCATTGTCAACATATTTCATCATAGAAGTTAAGATTGTTCCAGGATACAGGGAATCTTGATTAGAATCTACACCAATTCCATAAACATTTTTTTCTTTAACTGCTTGGAATACTCCAAGTCCACTTGCTCCAGCTGCGTGATAAATTACATCTGCACCTTGTTGAATTAATGTTTCTGTTTTTGCTTTAGCTGACGCTTGATCGTTGAAAGAATTGCTTCCTCCGATGTAAACAGGTAAAACTTTAATACTAGGTTTTACATATCTTGCTCCTTGTGCATATCCAGCATAAAATCTGTTAATTAGTTCAGATTCATTTGCTCCAACGAATCCAATAGTTCCTGTTTTATCCATCATTCCAGCTAATGCACCTACAAGGAATGACCCTTCATGTTCTTTAAATAAGATAGAAGCAACATTTGGAAGGCCAGTTACAGTTTCATCAATTATTGCAAATTTTTGATCTGGGAACGCTTTGGCTACTGCAACTAACGAATCTTTCATTGTATAACCAACTGCAATAATTAAGTCAAATTCACCAGTTTCTGCAAATTGTGTCAAAGCATTTTTTGCTTCTGTCGCTGGGTCTTTTGGCTCATATTCTTTAAAAGAAATCCCAAGTTCCTTCTGAGCCTTTTGCAATCCTCTAAAAGTTGCATCATTAAACGATTTGTCACCTTTTCCACCTGTAGAGTAAACTACTGCAACAGATTTTTTAGAATTTGTTGAATCAGTAAAAGTTTTTCCATCTTTTACCTGCTCTCCAGTAGCTGGCTTATTTCCACAAGCTGCGATTAACATTAGTGCAAAAATTACACTAAAAATTGTTACAATTCTTTTCATTTTCTCCTCCTAAAAATTTTATATTTTTTTCTATAATTAATTATACCTTATTTTTTTGAATTTTTAAATGATTTTTTTGAAAAATTTTTTTGTAGTAAATTGCAAATGTAAATATCACTTTTTATGAAATATATAAGAAAAATAAATTGGAAAAAAATAGCAAATTTGCTATAATATAAAAAATGAAAAAATTTGGAAAAATGGAGAGAAAATTAAGTTGAAACATGAAATAGATTTTGATAAAAAGAGAAAAATGAGTATTCTGGCACCAGCAGGAAATTATGAAAAACTGGTTGCGGCGGTAAAGGCTGGGGCTAATGAGGTATTTTTTGGTCTGAAGGGATTTGGGGCTAGAAGGAATAATGAAAATCTGGCTATGCAGGAGGTATTTGACGGGATTGACTATGCTCATTCACGTGGGGTTAAAACGCTTATGACTTTGAATACGATTTTAAAGGACAGCGAAATTAACAGTATGTACAATAATGTCAAAAGGGTTTATGAACACGGGATTGATGCTGTTATTGTGCAGGATTTGGGATTTGTGAAGTTTTTAAAGGAAAATTTTCCAAATTTGAAGATTCACGGAAGTACACAAATGACTGTGGCAAATCATGTAGAAGCCAATAAATTAAAGGAACTGGGTTTAACTCGTGTCTGTCTTGCAAGAGAGCTTTCTTTTGAAGAGATAAAAAGTATCCGTGAAAAGACTGACATAGAGCTGGAAATCTTTGTTTCAGGTTCACTATGCATTTCCTATTCTGGAAATTGCTACATAAGCAGCTTTATTGGGGGAAGAAGTGGAAATCGTGGACTTTGTGCATATTCTTGCCGTAAAAAGTTTACAGATGAAAATGGAGACAGTGCATATTTCCTAAGTCCAAATGACCAGCTTTTGCAGGAAAAGGAAATTAATTTACTGAAAAGCATTGGAATTGATGCGATAAAAGTTGAAGGGCGGAAAAAATCGAGCGAATATGTTTATGAAACTGTAAGTTATTACGATAATATTTTAAAAGGTACTCCACGACCGACAGAAAGCTACAAGCTCTTTAACCGTGGGTATTCAAAGGGATATTTTTATTTAGATGATAAACTTATGAACTTTAAATATTCTTCAAATTTTGGATATTTTCTGGGAGTGAGAATTGGTGAGTCAAATAATTTTAAAATTGATGACGAATTAATTTTAGGAGATGGAGTTCAATTTGTAGATAAAAATTTTGAACAGATTGGCGGAGAATATGTAAATAAAATTCGGGTTATTGAGGCTTATAAGAGTGGAAATGGCGAGAATAGAGAGTTTGGAAAAAAAGATTTTGAAAAGAAAAATAAAAAACAGAATACAGAAAGTAAAGATAAGGAAAATGAAGATAAAAAAGTTAAAGGAAAAACTTCAAAAGCTGATAAATACGATATTGTTTCCATTGGAAAATTGCCAAAAGGAACAAAGTACATTTATAAAAATTATTCTAAAGAGATTAACGACAGAATTATTCATAATATAAAGGTTTCAAAAAGACATGCGGCTGTTAATGCAAAATTGCTGGCAAAAAAAGGGCAGGAAATTGAACTTACACTGGAAATTGAAAACTTGAAAAATGAGATAATTTCTGCTACGAAAAAAGGGAATATTATCGATCAGGATGCCAGAAAATTAATTACGAAGGAGCAAATTGCCGAAAAAATTGGAGAGTTAGGGGATACAACTTTTGAGCTTGGAAAAATTCAGATTGACTATGATGGAACTTCGTTTATTCCCTTTAGTGAACTGAAAAATTTGAAAAGGGAATGTGTTTCAGAACTTTTGGAAAAATTGCTGGAATCATATAAAAGAACAGCTGCTGAGCGAAAAAAATATGATTTTGAATTAAATAAAAATTCTGAAATCAAGGAAAATAAAAATACAGAAAATAAGAAAAGGCCAGTTATTTCAGCACTTGTTGCAAATGATGAGCAGGAAAAAGCCTGTCGTGAAACGGGAATAACAAAAATTTACCGAAAACAGTTTGATGTTGCCAAAGAAAAGAACTTGTCCAAAACAGATAAAATAAAAATTGGAACAAATTTAGTTTCTAACCTTTATCAGGCAATTATGGGAGAAAAAACTGGAGCAAGAGGGCAGTCCTTAGATTGGAACTTAAACGTTTTCAATAATCATACAATTGAAATGTTTTCTAACTTTAAAAATTTAGAAACAGTATTTTTATCGCCAGAATTAAGCTGTCGACAGTTAAAAAACATAAAATCTGATAAATTGAAAAAGGGTCTTGTGATTTACGGTTATCTAAAGGGAATGTATATTGAGCATAAAATTTTTGATGAGAATTACAAAGAATTGGAAGGAGAATTTTATGATAAGTATAAAATTGTGAAAAATGAGCTGGATAACATTGAGCTTTATTTGGATAAACCAATGAATTTGATTCCAAGGCTAGATGAGATTTATGAACTGGATTTGGATGAATTGAGGCTGGATTTTACGTTTGAAAATGCTGATGAAGTAAGAAAGATTATAAAAAGTGTTGATACGAAAAGTGGGAAATATACTCCTTATGCTTTTGAACAGGGAGTTTTATAAATTTTTAAAATTAAAGGAGGAACCTTGGAAATTGAGAAAAGACAGAAATATCTGGAAAAGTTATATTTACTTTTAGGCGCATCAATTTTTGTGCATTATGCTCTAGTTATTTTATTTAGCATTTTAATATTAGTAAATATTTTTACAACTGGAGAATATAAAAAGATATTTAAAGATAAATCGCTTATTACTGTGGGAATCGTTCTTGGATTTTCCCTTATAACATCTGCCTTTTACAAAAATATTTTGGGATTAATGGCAATTCCAATATTTTTGTGCATTATAGTTGGACGTTATTATACATTGATTGTAAATGTGGAATTTAAAAAAAATAATCTGGAATGGATGGCAAAATTTTCTGGAATATCGCTTTTTATTGGAATTGGAGAATTTCTATTCACGCATAACAGAGTAGGATATTTTGCATATTTTAATCCAAATTATCTTGGAAGCATTATGATGATGTCGGCAATTATAAATTTATATTTTACTTTTGAAAAAAGGTCAAAAATTAATTTTGTCATATTTATTATGAATATTCTGACAATTTTGATAACAGGCTCAAGATCATCATTAATTGCAGTAATTCTTGGAATGTTTGTACTTTTTTTCTATTTTTTGAAAAGACGATATTTTGCAGGATTAATCTTAATGCTTGTGTCATATATTTTTGGAGTAATTTCAGGAGTTTTTCCATTTTTGCGGGAAAGTACGTTAATAGAATATTTTTGGTTAAGAATAGAAATCATTGATATGGCAATTAGAATTTTCAAAAAAACAAATCTTTTATACGGACACGGGAACTTTTTTTACTATAAATTTACGAATTACGTGTATCCACATTCGCATAATGCATTGGTAGAATTGCTTTTAAGCTATGGGTTAATTGGAACAATAGCTTTACTTACTGTATTTTTACGATATTTATACGATATTTTGAAAAATGACAGGAATAATGTTATGAAAATTGCTTTAATTGCTGGAATTGTAGTTCATAATTTTACTGACTTTGCAATTTTTTGGATACAGACTGTACTTTTATTTATTATGGCTTTGGCTTATAAGGAAAAAAATGAGAAAATACGTGGCTATAGACAAATACAAAATAAATAAAAAAAGAGGAAGGAACAAAAAATGAGAGATAATATATATGTGGGACTTGTCCACTATCCTGTATACAATAAAAATAACGCAGTTGTAGCGACTTCCGTTACAAACTTTGATATACACGATATTTCTAGAACATGCAGAACTTATGATATAAAAAAATATTTCATAATTACTCCAGTTGATGCCCAGAAGGAGCTGACAGGCAGAATAATCGGCTACTGGACTGAAGGAAACGGAATAGAATTTAATAAAAATCGAAATGAAGCCTTTGAAAATACAGAACTTGAAGATTCTGTCCAAAGTGCTATAAAAACTATTGAAAAAATTGAAGGAAAAAAGCCAAAAATTATTACAACTTCAGCAAAAATTTTTCCAAATACTGTTGGATATGCTGATTTAGGTAAAGAAATCATTGAAGATGATACTCCATACTTAATTTTATTTGGAACTGGATGGGGACTTACAAACGAAATTATGGATTTATCCTACAAAATTTTAGAGCCAATTCGTGGAAAAACTCAATATAATCATTTATGTGTCAGAAGTGCTGTTTCAATAGTTTTAGATAGATTATTAGGTGAAAATTAAATTAAAAATATGTAGAAAATCTGAAAGGAGAAAATAAGCGGAAATATGAAAGCAAAAAATAAAGGATTAGTAGGAATTGTAGTAGTCAGCCACAGTAATACACTTGCAGAAGAAGTTATTAACTTTGTAAAAGTGTTCAAGCAAGAGGATTTTGCCTTGGAAAATGGGGGTAATGCGAAAAGGGAGGTTTATGGAACAAATGTTGAAAATGTTAAGCAGGCCATACTTCGTGCAGATAAAGGAGCAGGAGTGCTTGTCTTTGTCGATATGGGAAGTTCTGTATTTAATGCAGTTAAGGCAATAAAGGAATTGGAAGGACAAGTTGAAGCTAAAATTGCAGATGCTCCGTTTTTGGAGGGGGTAATTTCAGCAGTTGCAGGTAATTTTAATGGAATTGACCTGAATGATTTGAAAATAATTGCTGAAGATAGCAGAAAATTTACAAAATTAAGAAAGGAAATTTAACCAAAATTAAAAATAAAGCAAGGGGTCTTGACTCCTTGTCAAAATGAAAAAATTAAGAAAGTGAGAAATAATAGTAAATAATGGAAAACTTAGTAAATATAGGAACAATTGTTGGAACACACCATTTACGAGGAAGCGTCAAAATTAACTCAATTTTTGAAAACATTGAACTTATCCAAAATGAGCGTGTTCTCCTTGAAAAAAATGATAAAAAAAGATTGCTTGTTGTAAAAAATGTAAAAAGATTAAACGACAAGAAAGTAATTTTAGATTTTGAAGGAATTGACAATGTTGATAGTGCAAAGGAATTAAATGGCTATAAAGTTAAAATTCGACGTGATTTATTGCCAGAAAAAAGTGAGGATAACTTTTATATAAAAGATATATTTGGACTAGAAGTATTTTCTGAAAATAAGAAAATTGGTGAAATTGTTGATGTAATGGAAACTGCTGCCCATAATATTTTAATTATCGAAGATATTGATTCCAAAAAAGAAATCATGATTCCACTAATTGATGAATTTGTAACAAAAATCGATTTTCCAAACGGGAAAATTGAAGTAACTCTAATTGATGGAATGCGAGAATAATAAAATCTAATATAATTTTATTAGATTCGTTGTAAATTTAGATTGTATGAGCAAGAGGCTTTTTCTCTTGTTGTTAAATAAAAAAATATAATAAAGTTATTTATAAAAGGGAGTAAAATCAATGAAATTTAACGTACTCACACTATTTCCAGAATTATTTGAGCAATATTTATCACAAACAATTCTAAAAAGAGCAAGTGATAAAGATATCATCAATTTTAATATTGTAAACATCAGAGATTATGCCAGAAATAAACACAATCAAATGGATGACATCCCTTTTGGCGGTGGTGCAGGAATGGTTCTAAAGCCAGAAGCCTACTGGAACTTCTTTTATGAAAACTACGATTTTTATAATAACGAAAATAAAAATTCAAAAAAGCCTTACGTAATTTTTTTATCTCCACAAGGAAAACAGCTAACCCATAAAAAAGTTACAGAATTTTCCAAAAAGGAGGAAATTGTCCTTATTTCAGGTCGTTACGAAGGATTAGATCAAAGAGTAATTGACAAATTTGTAGATGAGGAAATTTCTATTGGTGATTATGTCCTAAGTAGCGGAGATTTGCCATCCCTTGTAATTATGGATTCTGTAATTCGTATAAAAGAAGGAGTAATAAAAAAAGAATCTTTTGAAACAGATTCATTTTATAATGGACTATTGGGATTTCCACAATATACAAGACCGGTAGAAATTGATGGCTTTACTGTTCCGGAAGTTCTGCGAAGTGGAAATCATGCTAAAATTGATGAATATAGGCGATTTCATTCAATTGAAAAAACTATGAAAAATAGAATGGATTTATTTGAGAAAAAGTTGGAAAATATTAATGAAGATTTGGAATTTAAAAAGATTTACAAGAAGTATTTGAAAAATAAAAATTAGTTTGTATATCTGAAAATAATAGGATATAATAAAATAAAGATGTAAAAAATAGGAAATAAGTAAAAATTTAGGAGAGAGGTATCTATGATAAAAGATTTTGAGCAAAAATGGTGGCATAAATCTGTTGTATACCAGATTTATCCAAAGAGTTTTAATGATACAACTGGAAGTGGACAAGGAGATATAAAAGGAATTACACAAAAATTAGATTATTTGAAGAAACTAGGAGTAGAGGTTTTGTGGTTGACACCGATGTATAAATCACCTCAAAATGATAATGGATATGATATTAGTGATTATTATAATATTGATGAGAGTTATGGGACAATGGAAGATTTTGAGGAAATGTTGAACGAGGCTCACAAAAGAGGATTGAAAATAGTGATGGATATTGTCATAAATCATTCTTCGACTGAAAATGAGTGGTTTAAAAAATCTGAAGCTAGAGATCCAGAATTTGAAGATTTTTACATTTGGAAAGATCCAGTTGATGGAAAAGAGCCTACAAACTGGGAATCAAAATTTGGTGGAAATGCTTGGCAATGGAGTGAAAAGAGAGGACAATATTATTTACATCTATTTGATGTGACTCAAGCTGACTTGAATTGGGAAAATGAAAATGTTAGAAAAAAATTGTATGAAATGATTAGATATTGGTTAAATAAAGGAGTAGACGGATTTAGATTTGATGTAATTAACTTGATTTCAAAAGATCAAAGATTCTTGAATGATGATGGAACTGATACTAGATTTGTGCCTGATGGAAGAAGATATTACACAGATGGGCCTAGAATTCATGAGTTCTTGAAAGAATTACATAAAGAGGTATTTGGAGAAAGTGATTTATTGACAGTTGGAGAAATGTCATCTACTGCCATTGAAAATTGTATAAAATACTCAAATCCTGATGAAAAAGAACTTGCTATGACATTTTCATTCCATCATTTGAAAGTGGATTATCCAAATGGTGAAAAATGGGTAAAAGCACCGTTTGATTTTGTGCAATTGAAGAAAATATTATCTAAATGGCAAATTGGAATGTATGAAGGGAATGGATGGAATGCAACTTTCTGGAATAATCACGATCAGCCAAGAGCATTGTCAAGATTTGGAAATGATAAAAAATATCACGATGAATCAGCAAAAATGTTAGCGACAGTTCTTCACGGATTACAAGGAACACCTTATGTTTATCAAGGTGAAGAATTTGGAATGACAAATCCATATTTTGATAAAATCGAGAAATATCGAGATGTTGAATCGACTAACATTTATAAAATTTTGTTGGATAGAGGATGTTCTGAAGAAGAAGCTATTGAAATTTTAATGCAAAAATCAAGAGATAACTCAAGAACGCCTGTTCAATGGGATGACTCTAAAAATGCAGGATTTACAGAAGGAACACCTTGGATTTCAGTTCCAGAAAATTACAAAGAAATTAACGTGAAAAAAGCGTTGGAAGATCCAAATTCTGTATTCTATCATTATCAAAATTTGATTAAATTGAGAAGAAATGAAGAATTGTTGATAACTGGAAGATATGAAGATTTTGATATTGAAAATGAAAAGGTTTATGCTTATAAGAGAGTTGGAGAAAATGCTGAATTAATAGTAATTTCTAATTTCTATGGTGAAACTTGCGAGTTTGATGTTAAAGGATTGGATTTAGAAAATGCGTCAATTTTATTGTCAAATTACATTGAAGGGCCTAAAATTTCAAATGATAAAATTATTTTGAAACCTTATGAAAGTATTATTTTTAAAAAATAAAATAAATACTATAAGTATAGATAATGTTACACTTGAGATGGGCTTCCCTATTAACTGGAGAGATTTAGCTAACTTGTAATA
>ERZ773003.1021-NODE-1021-length-18079-cov-3.499001_pt1 | contig 18079 bp, 10 predicted proteins | sample MGYA00580668_ERZ773003 | MGnify/ENA primary metagenome ERZ773003 (study PRJEB29015, sample SAMEA2738002) | human oral metagenome | biome: human oral; feature: human-associated habitat; material: dental | place: China | collected 2126 ... | reverse complement strand
TGTGTCCGGTGTTGCACTTCCTAGTACTAATATTGTGTTTTCATCTTTAGAAATTGTCCAAGCCTTTTTAGCATTTTCCAACAAATTTTGAGTTCCCAAAATATTAGTTTCCAGGAAAATTTGTGGTTTTTCAATCGATCTATCAACATGCGATTCCGCTGCAAAATTTACCACAAAATCAACATCATTTTCAGAAAAAACTCTCTCAATTTTTTTCCTATCCCTAATATCAACTTTTTTAAATTCCACTCTTGCATCTTTAATTTCCTCTTTAATAGTCCCCAAATTTCCTGCATAAGTCAATACATCAACAACTATAACTTTTATATCTTCTTTCCCCTCATACTTTTTCAAAATATATTTCAAAAAATTTGCCCCAATAAATCCCGCTGCACCTGTTACTAAATATGTTTTCATCTATTTTCCTCCTAATAACTCATATTTATAATTATATCACCTTGAATTCAAAGATCAAAATTTATATCTCCTCTTTTAAATACTAAAAATAGCATAAATATTAAATTAAAAATTTTATAATCTAATACTTATGCTTGAAATGTTTTAATACTCTGGATTTAAAACTTCTTATTATTTAATTCTCTTTAAAATATCTTTCTCTAGTTTCATCATTTTTAATTTTTCGCTCTTTATCAAAAAACCATCCCCATTTGTTAAAATACTTAATAGCTGATTTTACATGAAACATCATCATTTTTCTCGATTTATACGAAGCCTTCCCATGCTCATGAAATATCTCGACTTCTGGATAATAAACAACTTTATATTTCTGTCCAATTCTTCGGCACAAATCGTAATCTTCCATATACATAAAATATCTCTCATCAAATCCACCGATTTCCTTTAATGCCGAAACTCTTAAAAAAATAAAACACCCAGAAAGTATCGGAACTTCCATTATTTTCTCAAAATTTGCCCATCTCATTTCATAATCATAATCCATTTTATAAACAATATTTTTAAATGGTAAAAACCTTCTAAATACAAGATTCGAAGGTTTTGGAAACAATCTGCAAGTATAGCTGAAATTCCCTTCTAAATCCCTAATTTTAGGACCAATTTGCCCAATTTCACTATGTCTTTTCATGTACTCAAAAATTTTCTCAACTATATTTTCCTCAAAAAAAATATCCGCATTAATAATCAAATGAAATTCAGATATTTCAGAACTGTTAATCAATTTATCAATAACCACATTATGCCCAGCCCCAAAACCTTTATTTGAATTATTAAAAATATATTCTATTCGGTTATCATCTATTTCCTTAAAAAAACTTTTCAAATCATCTTTTTCAGAATTATCTGAAATCCATAATTTAAAATTTAATTTAATTTTATCTAAATTAGTATCAACTTTTTTATTATCTAAGGCAATTTCATAAATTTTATTTGTACTTTTATCTTCATCAATACCTAAATATAAATCAAAAGTACCATTAGATTTTTTATATATTTTTAAATTATTAATAAAAATTCCTTCTTCCAACTCAAATTCTAAATTGAAAGTTTTAAAGTTGTTATCATTGCTAGTACTTTCAGAATAAAAATAATATTCAGGACTTCTGTCTGATTTCTCATAATTTTTAGTATTTAATAAAATGGGATAATTTTGCTTTAAATACTCTGCCATTTCAAACGAAACTTTATCAGCTCCAGCAAGTGAAACATGTCCATTATCCAAGAAACAAAGTTTTTCAAATTTATTACTCCCATCATTGAAGTCAATGCTATCAATATCATATTTATTCATCAACTTTTTTAAAGAGGGGCTATATAATATAGCTAGGGTATCATGATCTCCTACAATAGGAGGAGAAGTTAAAATAATTTTAATTCCTTTTTTCTTACCAATTTTAAAGATATTTTCTAATAATTTTAGGGAATCTTTTGTTATAAAAGAAGAGTTATCAAATTTTTCCTTATATTCTTTTTCATAAACCATATAGTTATTTCCTTAAGAAATCCTACACAGGGGGATTCATAAAGAACCTACCTAAGTCCCTGATGAATAAACCCTTAAGATGTAGAATGTATTACATTAACTATTTTCGTGCTTCCAAGTTTCCAAAAATTCATCCTTATTTTTAAGGTATAAAGGATGCTCAGCTTCTGGATTTTTTTCGTCAAACTCAGGAATAACAATTGCACGGCCTTCAAAATATTCCAAGACCTGATCAAGGTGGTTCCGAGACACTTCCATACCGTAAAGTACATGCGGTGGGTCGTAGTCTCCATTTCCGTACCAGGAATGCCGATACCGTAAGTCATTATCTGCGCTTTGTAGAATCTGTGCCATCCACTTTGCCTGCAAGTATTCAGGGCCTTTATCGTCTCGGAATAACGTGTCATAGTCCCGCAAGACCACGAAAACTCCTTTACTCAAATCCAGCCAATGCAAATCTTCCATGTACTCATAGATCAAATTTACTGGATCATCAGGCATTCCATAAGGATATTCAATAGGCCTTAAAAGCTCCTTAAAATATTCATTCTCGATCCTTGCCTGGACAAGAGCAGAGCAAGAAAACTCAATAATTTTCCATCCCCGTTGCCGCAACAGGTCCAACTGCCTTTGAAGAACGTTATCGTCCTGTATATAGATCAGTGGGAAGAACGTATCATCATGACCATCGCTATAAAAACCCATTTTCTACTCCTTGATCAACACAAACTTCTCGTAATGTGTAGGGGTATAGAACATACTCCCATTACTAGCAATCACCAAGCGGTGTGATCCTTCCTTACCGCTTGACCCGGGAACGTTCACCGTGGCTTCATAATAGTCAACCTTCGCGCCATTTTCAGCATGTGTAGGCAAAGGGCTGTAATAGTGCGTTAACTGTTCACCATCCTCTGTTATAGTAATCACTTTACGGCTGTTATCGAATTTTTTAAAGCGCAAACTATCTGAGGTAATATCAATATTTCGATTTGTGAGCAGCTCTTCACCATTATCAAATACTTCACGTGGAATTTCTCCATGGTACTCCTGCGGATGCTGAATAATATATGTTTTCTTCCCAGGATCACCCCCAGAACCGCCAGTACTATAGTCCAGCTTTGCACGGGTGCCATCCGCATTCACAAATTTCTCATCATGAAACATCCGTAATGCTGGTTTTTTCGGAGCCTCCGGCACAGGATGAAGCTCATACCCCGGAGAACCAGCCTGAACACCATCCTGTTTAGCCTTCAGATCTATCTCACGATTCCGATCCAGGGCTTTATCACGAACTGTAATCTCTCGCTTATACTTCTGCGTCTCTCGTTTTACTTTATCCACTTCATCATAATATTTCAGGTTCGAGTCGTTATACTCCTTAACCCGGCGCTCCTCAATAGTACTCCAGCCTTTCCTCTGCTGCTCTAGATAACTATCAGGATGTGGACCATGTTTGAGCCCCCGTCCATAGTAGCTAGTGCCACCTGCAGGCATGCCCCTCTCAGCAAGCTCAGGAACCGCCTGACCATGAGCCGTAGGCACCAAATGCTCATCACGCGTCACACGTTGAACCTGTGCGCTATCAAGACCTTCAACCTTCGGTTCCTCAACAGGTTTCAGCTGCACCTCAGGCTCACGCACACCACCAGCAGAACCACGAGCCGCCACAGCATCATCAGCCACACCACCAGGCTTAACAGCCTGCATACCAGCAGCACCAGACCCAGCACCCGAAGCAGGCGGAACCTCGCCCACCTGCGGAGCCTCCACAGGCTTCACCGGAACCTGCGAAGCACCACGAGAAGCACCAGAACCCTCCACCGGAGCAACCTGCGGAACATCAACACGCGACACCGCAACCGGCGGAATCTCCGTCGCTGAACGAGCACCACCAGCACCAGCAACAGGCTTAACCTCGATCTCCACCTTCGGATAGCGCAAATGACGCAACTCATTGACAGTCCTAGCACCCTCAGCGCCATCACGATACAACCCTGTCAAAGGAGCCTTTTCTTGAGATTTGAAGAAACCACCAGCAAAAAAATCCTGAAAGCTAAACTTCTTCGGACCCTTACTAGCCAAACGAGGAGCATTTATACTCATCTGTGTAGCTTCAAGACGCAGCGCGACACCACCAGCACTCTGCAGTTTTTCTAAACGCTGCAAGTACAAAATCGTACCGAAACCAGTTATCCCACCAATAAAGCCGTCAAAAGTTAACTGGCTTGGATCGATCCGTCCAGTTTCCCATTTCTGCACCAGAGCAGAAAACACCATTGACGTCACGATTGCCGCGCCCACTCCCTGAGCACCAGGGACGAATAAAGCAGCGATACCTGTCGCGAGCATAAGCCCAGCTATTATATCTTTGTAATGGTTGCCTGCCCATTTGCCCGGATCCTTCTGAAGCTCTTCAATCGATTTTTTCCATTCATCTACCGAAATAAAGTCATCCCATTTACGACCAAGCTCCTTCCGAACAGCTTCCTCTAGATCATGTTCGAACTGATCCGACTTGATATAGTCTGTATATTTGCGCATCGCTTCAATGGGGATGGGCTGTAGTCCTGTGGGGTCGTGCAGGTTCACCGGATCACCCGACGCAAACAGATACGACGCACCCATATACCCCGACCCGGCCACAGGCTCCACGGGGTCCGGCGACAAAAACCCAGCCGTCACAGGATCATACAAACGCGCACCCATCAACTCACCGCCAACGGTTGCTAACGCACCCTGATCCGTCAAACCCACATCAGCAGGCAAACCCGGCAACCCATTACCAGCAGCTGCAGTGGTGTTGCTTCCCCAAGTTACCGGGGAAGCGGTACCGAAGATATCCGTGCCAAAACTATATACTCCCGCACCTGTACCGGTGAGGATACTATCGCGTCCACCAAGCACAGACCCCGCCGAAACCTCCTCGGTAACACCAACACCCACCAACGAAGCAGCATCAGGTACTGTCGTATCCCACACCAGTGGCGAGACAACAGGATCCTGCCTACCCTGCTGACTCCCAACAGCTACCGGCATATTCCGAACCGACGATGCCGCAAACCACACCGCCGAGTTACCATCGCTGGCAGCGGACAAATGACTGCCTAACAGGGAGTCGGAGCTGTGGTTGATACGCTCCACCCGCTCTAAAGAGCCCAGAGCATCCCAGCCCCACGTCACAGCAGCACCAGTATGATCAGTCTCCCCGGTACGGAAACCCCGCACATCATAGGAATACTGAACCGACCCCGTACACACCAAAGATGACGTATCTAACCCGGTTAGATCCTCCACCACACCCGCAACAGGTGCAGCGGAAGAACCACCATCCTCCAACGCCTCATACAGGCGTACCGTCTGTACCCGCTCCCCCGCATAGGAAAACGCACGCACCCGAACCAGGGCACCTTCCTGGTGAGTTTCTTCCCTCATAAGCAACCCGACCGGATCATACACCCACACCACCGACACATCATCCGAGCTCACCGCACGAATCAACCTGCCGGAAGCATCATAGGCGTACTCACACCAGGAACCCTTAACGGTATCTTCCACCCGAGTAATCTTCCCCGCAGGATTCCGGCGTACCCGCACACCCTGCACCATACCCGACGATGAACCACTAGGCTCGTCGGCCTCACCGAGAACTTCCTCGGTGTACCCCATAACGGCTCCGGACGTATCACGCACCCACGAAGAGACACACTCCCCAACCTGAACACGTTCCAAATACCCCAGCGCATCATAAGCAAACTCAGCCACGCCAGGCTTATCGCCAACACTCGATGAGTCCTCTACCCCGATACCGGCAGGGATCTGCTGCGTAGACCTAATACGCCCGCCCGGAGAATACCCATACACGGTAGAACCATACGGAGTAGTTCGCTGAACCACATTCCCATCAGCATCATAGGAGTACGCTAGACTCCACGCACCCGTAGATGCGAACACCTCAGCCGCAGAAGCATTTTCGGCAGCGGATACTCGATTACCCGCTGCAAAGAACGCCGTATCAGAAACCTCATCCCCGAGTTTCGGGGCAGAATCCACCCTCACCAAACGTCCCAAAGCATCTGAGACATAGGTCGTCTGAACATGCACATCAGCTTCGGATTCCACGCCATCCGAGAAACCGATAGAAGACCTACCAGCAGCCGTTGTTGCACTCGCGTTAGCAGAACCAACGGTGGTTGTTGCTGTAGCGACCGTAGCAGCTGCAGACCGCTGAGCGCCTAGCCGTGCCAGATTCTCCCCCGCCAGATAATCCTTCACCGTCAGGCACCGACCGGCTCGATCCCGCACCCACTCACAAGCCAACCGACCCAAGCGTTCACCTGGCTTAGCCACATGCATACTCGCCACCTCGCCGGTGCCATCATACGCATACGACACCCGCGAACCATCCGGATTCATGACTTCAGTGCACCGGTGCGCGCCATCATACGCATACTTGGTCACCGCCCCGAATGGGTCCGTCACCGACACCACATTCCCCACCGCGTCATAGGCATACGAGGTTGTCGCAAAACCCTCAGACGTAGCCACACGCCGCGCTAGCAAACGCCCCGCACCGTCATAATCAAAAAAGCATGTTCCACCTACGCCGGAAACAGCCTTAACCACACGCCCACACGCATCATAGGAGAACGACCGGGTGCCCCAAGCAGCATCCACACACCGCACCACACGCCCGGCAGCATCATAGGCATACCTGCCCACCAGCTTAGTCCCAGCACGACGCTCCAACACACGCCCACACAGGTCATACACAAAAGACTCCACTACCACGCCAGCACGAGTCTTCGCTACCAAACGCGAATCCGCATCATACCGGTACTCAGTCATCACCCCATCAGCATCTGTCACTGAGGCAACCCGACCACACGCATCATACGAATACTCCGTCACAGCCCCCGAGGCACTCACCTGCCTGAGCACCCGCCCAGCAGCATCACATACCTCACCCGACACCTGACCAGCAGCATCAGTACACGTCCGCAACGCATGGGCACCGGGAACCCTCACCAGCTTCTCGGTCGGATCCTGCACGCGAACAGGCTCTGAAGCACCCTGATGATGCGCGGGCTCCCGATCCCCTTCACCCGAGGAGGCAGTCGTGATGTTAGTCAAAAACTGATGCGCCCACGACGTGACTGCCCCAGACGGGTCAATACTGCTCATCACCCGGCCCAGCGCATCAAACCCCACCGTCGCGGTGTTCCCAACACCGTCCTGATGCGTGATCTCACCGGCAGCACTATCTCGACTTACCCGTGTGAGCACACCCGTCGGATCGGTATGCTCCACCAAAGTATCAGCAGCGTTATACCGGCTCGCCCACACATTCCCGGCTGGGTCAATCTTTTCTGTAACCCTGCCCATACCATCATGAACAAACTTCGTCACATGCCCTAACGGGTCAGTCTCAGCAACCGTGTATCCCAGCTCGTTGATCTCACGCACGGTACGGGCGCCATCAGGTGCCACCTGCGCAACCAGTTCCCCAGCGGCGTTGTACTCAAACCGGCGCACGCCCCCAACCGCATCCGTGATACTGGCGACTTTACCCGCAGGAGTATATGTATACACACTTGGGTTCCCCGCCGGGTCAATCACCCGAACAGGACGCGAGGCAGCGTCATACTCCACACGCATAGTTGCCCCCGATGGAGAGCTCACCGCCACCGGTCGATCCTGGGCATCATACTCAACCTTGAGTATGTCGCCCACAGCATTAAGCACTCCGGTCAGATTCCCCCGAGCATCATAGGAAAGCCGCGTCACGACCCCTGTCGGATCTATCACCGACAATATCTGCCCGGAGTTCAAAACCCTATATGCCATATGTGCATGCGCATAGAAGAGCGGCCCTTCGGTCATGGTGACCGGAGAGCCGCTCGATGGGTGAAGCTATGTTTTAGGGTCAGCGCAGCAGCCAACCATAGATGCGTCTATTTCGTGCTTGCCTCGCGGGCTGCCTCTTCGACTGCCACCCATGAGAGCATCGCACATTTAACGCGGGCCATAAACTTTGAGACCCCAGAAAATGCCGCCATATCGCCGTATTCTTCCTCATCCAGGGTAATCTGACCGCGCGAGCGCAACATCTCGCGGAACGCATCCACATGGTTCTGCAGCTCCCCCACGGTCATACCCGGTGCCATCTCGGAGAGCACCGATGCCGCCGCCATCGAAATGGAACAGCCGTCGCCTTCCCACGAGACCGATTCAACAACCTTTTCGCCGTTTTTCTGCTCATCAGAAAGCACGAGGCGCAGGTTGATTTCGTCTCCGCAGGTGGGGTTGTACTGGTGGTTGTCGGCGCTGGCGTGCCCGGCGGGTACCTCCACCAGATGTTCACCGGTGCGCTGCTTTGAGTGTTCCAGAATAATGTCTTGGTAGAGCGATTCTAGGGACATGAATTATCCAATCCTGTGTATATGAGTAACGGCTTCTTTACAGCCCGAAGTAGGGGCGTACCTCGGCGAGCGCGGCAAGGAATGCATCTATGTCTTCGGTGGTGTTGTAGAGGTATGCGGAGGCGCGGGTCGAGGCCGTCAGCCCGGCGCCGCGGTGCAGCGGCTGGGCGCAGTGGTGACCTATGCGCACGGCGATACCTTTCGTATCGAGCAGCTGCCCGGCGTCGTGCGGGTGTACCCCGTCGATGCCGAGGGAGACGAGCCCGGCGCGTTTGTTCGGGTCGGTGGGTCCTAGCAGGCGCACGCCCTCAATGTTCTGCACGCCGGCCACGAGCCGCGCACCGAGTTCTTGTTCCCAGGCGTGTACGTTGTCCATGCCGAGGTGCTGCAGGTAGCGTACTGCCTCGGCAAAGGCGACGACTTGGGAGACGCGCTGGGTTCCCGCTTCAAATTTGATGGGGGCGGGCATATAGTCGGCGTCTTGGAGTTCGACGCGGGTAATCATGGAGCCGCCGGTGAGGAATGGGGGCAGCGCGTCGAGGAGTTCGGCGCGGCCGTAGAGTGCGCCGATGCCGGTGGGGGCGAGCATTTTGTGCCCCGAGAATGCGGCGAAATCGACACCGAGTGCGGGGAAGTCTACCGGCATGTGAGGTACGGATTGGCAGGCGTCCAGGACGGTGAGGGCACCGACTTTTTGGGCGAGTGAGACGAAGCGCGGCACATCCGCAATGGCACCGGTGACGTTGGAGACGTGGGTGAAAGCGAGGACGCGGGTTTTCTCGGTGACGAGTTCGGCTGCGGCTTCGTAGTCGATCTGTCCGTCGTCGGTGGCGGGGATGTGTTTGAGGGTTGCGCCGGTGCGTTGGGCTAGAATCTGCCAGGGTATGAGGTTGGCGTGGTGTTCGATTTCAGTGGTGAGAATTTCGTCGCCGGGTTTCAGGGCAAAACGCTGGGCTTTTTCGCCGCCGAGTCCTTGGGATGCGTTGCCTATTGAGTAGGCGACAAGGTTGAGCGCTTCGGTGGCGTTGGAGGTCCAGACGATGTTTTCGTCGCGGGCTCCTACGAAGGCGGCAACGGTGGTGCGGGCCTGCTCGAAGAGTTCGGTGGCTTCAACGGCAAGGGTGTGCGCGCCGCGGTGTACCGCAGAGTTGGCGTGCAGGTAGAAGTTGCGTTCGGCATCGAGAACTTGGAGTGGTTTTTGGCTGGTGGCGCCGGAATCGAGGTAAACGAGCGGGTTTCCGTTGACGATGGTGTTGAGAATAGGGAAGTCTGCGCGCAATGCTCGCACGGTGTCATCGTTGAGCGGTGTGTTGGCGGGGACTGAGTATTCTGCCACGGTTGTTCCTTTTCTCTTGACCGGTTTCAGGCGCGCCGCATGGCGTCGAGACCCCTGCTGCTGGCACGTTAGGTCGGGGCTGCACACCCGGGCTTAATGTCTGTGGGGCTATAACGTCATGCTTTTCTAGCTTATTCCTTGGCGCGGGCAAAACCTAGTTAGGTGTGTGCAATAGCCTAGGAAATCTGCCTAACCATAGCTACGGGCGTAACGGGGCGTCATGTTTGCTGCTGGGCGCACCCGACAGATGTAGAGGCACCGATTTGTGCGGTTTGTCGAGTGCCCGTGCCCTGCGCATATTTAGGATGCGCTGTGAAAGCGCTGCTGCGCCGCCGTCAACCCGTCGGTGATAAGCATGGCGACCGCATCAACGGAGTTGTCGATCAGGAACGGCAGGTCTTTGACTTCGGCTGCCGTGAAGGGTTTGAGCACGTAGTCGGCGGTGTTCATGCGCCCGGGTGGGCGACCGATACCAGCGCGCACACGGTAATAGTCTTTGGTGCTCAGCGCCTTGGTAATATCGCGCAGGCCGTTGTGACCGCCTTCTCCCCCACCGATTTTGAGTTTGATGGTGTCGAAGGGAATATCAAGCTCGTCGTGCACCACGATTATGTGATCGGGGTCGATGCCATAGAATTTCGCGACCGCAGATACGGGCCCGCCCGAGGTGTTCATATACCCGAGGGATTTCATGAGTACTACCTTGGGACCGCCTATACCTAGGCGACCTTCGACAACTACGGCGGATGCTTTGGAATGCTTCTTGAAGGTGCTGCCCATTTCGTGGGCGATTTTATCGAGCACCATCTGCCCGATGTTATGGCGGGTTTTCGCGTATTGCGGTCCGGGGTTGCCCAGGCCGACGATGAGCCACGCATCAGACATGTTCTCGTGTACCTTCCTGCAGATTATAGGGTGAGAAATAAAAAATGCTCGGTAGAGATTACTCGGTAAATCGGGTAAAACTATGGGCGGATTAGACGGTTACTGGTCGGCTATCTCGAATCTGAGCCAAACGGTAAAGATGGGTGTACGCCGTAAGTTGGCGGGAAATATGGAGACGGCTCGCACCCGCCAGAAGCAGATACGAGCCGTACCGTAGCCGAAAAACCTCTAAAGCGGGTTCCGGCGTAAACGTTGATGCGCCGTGCGCTCCTTCGTCTACCTAACCTTAGTCGACGAACAGCAGGTCGATGTGCTGCAGTTCGGGGCGGATCGGGTGACGCTGAATATCCTGCACGCGAGTCTTAAACTGCTCACCGTCAACCTCGATCACCAGAACGACGTCCTTGTTGCGAACAGCCAGGGTGGTCGCGTGGCCGGGCAGGGTCACGTGCTTAGGCTCTTTGCCATTGCCGTAGATAACGGCGGGGATATCACCAACAGCGCGGATGCGGCGTGCATAGCCCTTACCGAAATCGGTGCGGGGCTCGGCAGTAATTTTAATTTCAGACATGGTAATCTCCAATCTTTGATCATGGGTAATGCGCCAAGAGAATAATGGCGCAAATCATGGGATTCCATGCGCCACCTCGTCGATAACGGCAGAACCTGCCCTCGCCTTGGCTAACACTATATTCTTACAGATTTTCCAGATACGAGCAAGGATAGTTTTTCCTAGTTCCAGACTCGCACCCCAGCACCAAGTACTGCTGAGGGTCCCCAGATGCTCGGCGAGCGCTCCACGGTAATCGCAAGATCGTCTGAAAAATTAAAATATATTAACAAACCGCCCTCGTCCCCATACATATTCAAGATGTGGCTGACTGCGTTTTACGTTTTGCAAAATACATATTTGGAATTTCGAGAACACTCTCATTTTTAGAGTTTGAACTGAAAGAGAAAAAATACTACCCTGTTTTCAAATGACGTTGAATAAACGACTTAAAACCCAATAAAAACAACTAAAACCCAAGAAAGACAACTTAAGGAGACAGCATCATGGCAAAAGATTTGAATGTGTTCGATAAAGAGTACGGTCTTTTGATTAACGGCGCGTGGACGAGCCCCGGCACGCTTTTGGATTCCTACAATCCCGCCAACGGCGAAGCACTGGCGAAATTTACCGACGCGTCCGACGCCGATGTCGATGCCGCCGTCGCCGCCGCGCAGGAAGCGTTCAAAACATGGCGCAAGACCACCACAACCGAACGCGCCGCCATACTCAACAAAATCGCCGATGTGATTGACGAAAACTTGGAATTGTTCGCCTTGCAGGAAACGCTGGACAACGGCAAACCCATCCGCGAAACCCGCGCCGCCGACATCCCACTGGCTTCCGACCATTTCCGTTATTTCGCCAGCGTCATCCGCGGCGAAGAAGGCACCGCAACCCAACTTGACTCCGAAGACCTGTCCATCGTATTGCGCGAACCTATCGGCGTCGTCGGTCAGATTATTCCGTGGAACTTCCCCTTCCTGATGGCGGCTTGGAAAATCGCACCCGCGCTCGCCGCAGGCTGTACCATCGTCATCCACCCGTCTTCCAGCACTTCGCTGAGCCTGTTGTCGCTCGCTCAAAAAATTAACCACCTGCTGCCTAAAGGCGTGCTGAACATCATTACCGGACGTGGTTCAAAATCCGGCGAATACATGCTGCATCACAAAGGCTTCAACAAACTCGCCTTCACCGGCTCGACCGAAATCGGCCGCCGCATCGGTATCGCTGCCGCCGAAATGCTCATTCCCTCTACCTTGGAGCTGGGCGGCAAATCCGCCAACATCTTCTTTGACGACATGCCGTTCGACAAAGCCCTCGAAGGCGCGCAAAAAGGCATTTTGTTCAACCAAGGCCAAGTGTGCAGCGCCGGTTCGCGCATCTTCGTACAAGAAGGCATTTACGACAAATTCGTCAACGCCTTGGCGGAAGAGTTCAAGAAAATCAAAGTCGGACTGCCTTGGGAAGACGATACCCAAATGGGTTCGCAAGTCAACGCCGGCCAGCTTGAAACCATTTTGAAATATGTCAAAATCGGTGAGCAGGAAGGCTGCCGCATCATCACCGGCGGCAAAAAACTCGAAGGCGAATTGGGCAAAGGCGAATTTGTCGAGCCGACTTTGATTGAGGCTGACAACAACAACGCCCGCGTTGCCCAAGAAGAAATCTTCGGACCGGTTGCTACCGTGATTAAATTCAAAACCGAAGAAGAAGTCGTCAAAATGGCCAACGACAGCGAATACGGCTTGGGCGGCGCAGTTTGGAGCAAAGACATCAACCGCTGCCTGCGCGTCTCCAACGCACTGGAAACCGGTCGTGTCTGGGTGAACTGCTACAACCGTCTGCCCGCAGGCGCGCCGTTCGGCGGCTACAAAACTTCAGGCATCGGCCGTGAAACCCACAAGATGATGCTCGCCGCCTACACGCAGGTGAAAAACATCTACATTTCCACCCGCGAAGAGCGCGAAGGGTTATATTAATTGCCTGCTGAACGCTGATTGATATGGAGAAGAGGTCGTCTGAAAATCCGGATTCGGGTTGAACTGCCCCCATCTTGGACGCTCATAAAAACCTCTTCAGGCGCTCTGCATAAGCTGGGTTCTGTATGCAACAGAACCCAGCTTTTTCAATTTCAAACTGCAGCGCTCCCGCAGCCCCCCCCTGCGCTACATGCTTTGAACCATGAAATGGTCGGAAAGTAAGTTCCTATACCCTGGCGTACGATATAGTACGCCTTGGTCGGAGTGCAGCATCGTTCCTTTGTCGGCAGGCTTTGTGCAGCATTGTCCCCACCATGTCGCTGTTGGCCCTGCGGCTCACGACGTAAGCGACGATTTCGCGGTTGAACAGGTCCACTACCGGTGAGAGATACAGTTTGCCGTCGCTTTGGCCAACACTACATTCTTACAGATTTTCCAGATTTGAGGTGGGTGCGCAAGGAATCCCAAGGATTTCGCTTTTGCTCCTCTGCGCCTGCCGCGCGCCGCTTCACCGGCAGCGCCGCCGAGGCGAGCATCAAAAGCACACAAACCCAGAAGATGACCTGCAGCTGATTCTTATAGGGTGCATCATAGGTCAAATTCACCTCATATGTTCCTGCGGGCAGAACCGTCTTGATGTATCGCCCCGGCCCGGCAGACAGCGCCATCGCGTGGCATTTCTGGGTGTTTTCAGCGTCGCAGAGTTTGCCCGTCCAGCCGGTGTAATACGATTCGTTCAGGGCGACTTCGGTTTGATGCTCAACCTCAACCCGGTACGATATCTTGCCGAACCTGCTGTACGAGAGTGGGGTGTACTCTAACCCTGCGCAGCGGCCTTCCTTGAGACATGCATCGGAAAGATCCGCGAAGGACCCGCCCGAAAGCGGCACCACGGCACCGGCAGCAGCATAGAACCGAATAAAGTCATTACCCTTTTCGCCTTTAAACGCCTTATGCTGTTCGCGCAGTGCCGAGCTTCCTTGAACATTGGCGTATCCGCTCAGGGAATCGGTGCAGGTGAAGGCGCCTCCCAAGGCAATATTATCGTGGTCCCAGTCTTTGACGGGCTGATCGGAAACGCGACGTTCAGGGCGACGCGTGTAGTTCTGCTCGCACGCCTGGTTTTGGTGCATAAGCTGCGAAATCTCAGCCCCGTAGTGCCCGACCTCAAGTCGCTCACGCGCCGAAGCCCACGTGCTTGTCACCGAGTAGGCGAAATTCAGCCCGGAGGCTACCGACAGGCAAAGCAGCAGGATGCCCAAGGTTCGGGCTGAGCTCTGCCGTGCAAACCGCCATAAACCGTGCGTATAGTTCGTTACAGCAACCGCTGTTAGGGCAAAAAGTACCACCGGCACGAGCATCAGTACGAGGCGAGGAAGGCTTAGATTCCACGACAGCGATAGGCCGAAAATCACGATGGCGGCAGCAACGATCGAGCATCCCACCAGGATGCGACGGCGCGACACGTTGTCCTCAAAAAGCCGTTTAAGTCCCAGGCTGCCCAGAATGATCATGGTGAGCGGCACGAAGTTTTTGAAATCGTTAATCCAGAAACGGCTCAGGCTCATACCCGGAATATTCCACAGAAGCTTAGGTGCGAAGGTCGCCAGCCCTAATAGCAGAATTGACAGCCCACCCAACAGATAGAGCGGCAGGTTACGCCGTGAACGCCACTGCACGAAGGTGAGAGCGAGCAGAAGCGGAATCACGATAAAGAAGGGGCGCATCGCAATATCCGAGCTCATGGCCGGGTTATCGTACGGGTAAATGAGTGAGGCCAGGTTCGGGAAAGTCAGGTGAATGCGCTGCGGGCTCCAGTCGCGCTGCCCGGTTCCCGACAGTAGCGCCGGAACATATTTGACGACGCTCAACGGTACCGCAATGAGGATGCTGACGATGACACGCCATATCCAAGCGCGGCTTCGAGAGACGATCATCCACCCGATGCCCCACCCACCGATGCACACTGCGGCGGCGATAAGCTGCCCCGGGTATATACCAACAAAACTCTGCCACAGGATTAATACCGCAAGCGGAATCCCGTAGCGTTTATGCCACGCCCATAACGGAGAGATGACGAGCAGGACCCAGGGCCAGTAGGCGGCGGCACGGTGAAAATCCAGGAACTGGGCGTTTGCAAAGATTGCCGGGGCAAAGAATTGCCCCACGAGGGCGATCAGCGAAACAAGGTGATGCCCGGTCAGCTGACGGACCAACAGGTACATGCCCACCGCGCCAAGACCCGCGAGCACCGCCGACGTGATAGACGATACCGTAGGGCTCCACGGCGAAATACCGTTTGCGATGCCCTGCGGCAGCACATACGATCCGCCCTGAATATTGCTCCCGGCGGGGCGGCCCATCCAAGTGTAGGCAACCCAGTCGGGCGGGTTGAAAATCCCGCCGTTATTCCACCAATAGTAAGAATCTGAGAGGTAGTGGGCATTCGCATCGCCGTTAACCACCGTCAGACGCATGAAGTATGACCAGTAGGTGATAACCTCAAGTGCGATTACAAGGAGTGCAACCTGTATGCCCTGACGCGCGAGAAGGTCACGGATTTTAGTCTTCACGTGCCCCGCCTAGCTGGTACAAATACTCGGCGAGCGCATCGCGGTGATCGCGAGGGGTGAATCCGGCAGCAATAAGTTTTGAAAGATCCAGGGCAGAGTTGGCGGGGCGCGGGGCGAAGACCTGGGCGTTGGCGAAGTATTCCTCAGTGGTGGTGTTGCTTACTCGGGCGGCATCGTGACCGGTTCCGGTGTAGACGGCTCGGGCAAGATCTGCCCAGGTGATAACCTCGCCGCTATTTGACACATGGTAGGTGCCATAGGGTGCGCCGGTAAACAGCAGATGCAGTGCCGCCCCCGCCAAGTCTTGGGTGAAGGTGGGGCGCCCCCACTGATCCGCCACGACGGCAGGATCCACACCGCGTTCGGCCAGAGATGCCATAGTCGCCACAAAATTTTTGCCCTCGCCGACCACCCAGCTGGTGCGCAGCAGGTAGTGTTTGCGCCATGCGGTCGCGGCGCTCTCCCCCGCCGCTTTGGAGGCGCCATATACGCTCAGCGGGGCGATGGGATGCTCCACCGAGTATTCTTGCCCTACCGGCAGAGTTCCGTCGAAGACATAGTCGGTGGAAACATGCACGAGAGGAATATTCGCTTCTTCGCAGACGCTCGCTAGGGCGGCGACTCCGTGAGCGTTGGCAGCCCAGGCTTCGCGGCGCCCCTCGGGGGTTTCGGCGTTATCCACTGCGGTGTAAGCGGCGGCATTGATGACCGCACGGTATGACCGCCAGCGGAAGGCGTTTCGCCATTTTTCGGGGGTACCGAGATCGAGCTGATCACGATCCACCGCCTCAAAGGGGATATTCTGCGCGGTCAGCTGGCGAACGAGTTCACGCCCGAGCTGCCCGCTTGCACCCACAATCAGAAGAGGGTCGGGGGTAAGCGGGGTGATCTCATGTAAGCGCGGGTGTTTGCGGTCCTTCTCGGAAAGCTCAGCCTGCGCCAGGTCGATAGGCCAGTCGATGGCGGTGCTTTCGTCCGCGAGGTTCAGGAAGCTGTAGGCGGTGAGAGCATCCGCCGACCAATGATCGTTTACTAAGTAGGTGTAGGCGGTGTTTTCCTCTAGGGTTTGGAAGGCGTTGCCAACCCCGCGCGGAACGAAGATAGCGGTGTCGGGGCCGAGTTCGACGGTCACGACCCGTCCGAAGCTCTCCCCCGCACGCAAGTCTACCCAGGCGCCGAAAATTCGGCCGCTCGCCACCGAAACGTATTTATCCCAGGGTTCGGCGTGAATACCGCGTGTGGTACCCACCGAGGTGTTAAAAGAAATATTATTCTGCACCGGGTCAAAATCGGGCAGACCGGCGGCACGCATTTTCTCACGCTGCCAGTTTTCCTTAAACCAGCCGCGATTATCGCCGTGCACGGGCAGATCGATGACGAGCAGCCCCGGTATATCGGTTGCCCTTACGTTCAGTTCTTTCGTCATTTACTGCCCCGCCTTCGCGTATTTAGCCTCAACTTCTGCTTTGAGCGGTTCCCACCAGGAACGGTTATCGGTATACCACGCGATGGTATCGGCAAGACCCGCCTCAAAGTCGGTAAACTGCGGTTCCCACCCGAGCTCTTCGCGCAGACGGGTGCCATCAATGGCATACCGCATATCGTGCCCGGGCCGGTCTATCACATGTTCAAAGTCGTTCTCGTCTTTACCCATGAGGCGAAGAATAGTGCGCAGCACGGTAATATTATTCTCCTCACCGTCTGCACCGATGAGGTAGGTCTCGCCAATTTTCCCGGATTCAAGGATGCGCAACACCGCCGAAGAATGATCGGTTGCGTGAATCCAATCGCGCACGTTCAGGCCCTCGCCGTAGAGCTTAGGAGTCAGCCCCGAGAGGATATTCGTAATCTGCCGGGGAATAAATTTTTCGATGTGCTGGTACGGCCCGTAGTTATTCGAGCAGTTCGAGATGGTCGCCTCAATCCCGAAAGAACGCACCCAGGCGCGCACCAGCAGATCCGAACCTGCCTTGGTGGAAGAGTACGGGGATGACGGGTTATAGGGCGTAGTTTCGGTGAACTTTGCGGGGTCATCCAGTGCCAAATCGCCGAAGACTTCATCGGTCGAGATGTGGTGATAGCGAGTTCCGTGCCTGCGTACCGCCTCCAGCAAAGTAAACGTGCCGACTAGGTTGGTGTGAATAAAAGGTTCTGGGTTCGCCAGGGAGTTATCGTTATGGGATTCTGCGGCGTAATGGATGACTGCATCCGCCTGCGCTACGAGCTCGTCTGTGAGTTCACGGTCTGCAATATCGCCAACCATAAGATTAAATCTGGTGACATCAAGACCATCAAGCGAGGCTTTATTGGCGGCATAGGTCATTTTATCGAGTACTGTAACAGCGTGTTCAGTATTATCCAATAGATAATGAAC
>ERZ773003.1020-NODE-1020-length-18095-cov-6.838027_pt1 | contig 18095 bp, 16 predicted proteins | sample MGYA00580668_ERZ773003 | MGnify/ENA primary metagenome ERZ773003 (study PRJEB29015, sample SAMEA2738002) | human oral metagenome | biome: human oral; feature: human-associated habitat; material: dental | place: China | collected 2126 ... | reverse complement strand
AGCAAGTGCGGCGGCCTCGAAGGGCGCACGCACACAGGCTTCCTCCCCCGCGGCCGTCCCGAGCGGCGTGGTTGCAGCACCTGCACCGACCCCGCCGCTCTCGACAGGTGTTCCTGCCGCCTCGCCCGACGCCTCGATGCTCGCCTCTCTTTCCGAGGCGCTTTCCGCCTTCCGCGAGGCAAGTCGCATGATGGAAGGTGAAGCAGGCGTCAAGGCGACAGAAGAGGCGAAGAAAGCCGCACGCACCGCCGCCATCCGCCAAGACCGCGAAGAGAATCAAGACGGCGAGCACGGCGGTTTCGAAATCCGCATATAAGTGCAAACTTTTAGGACATATTCTCAACCGCCACTCGGAGTGGCATAATTGTTTTTGTCCCCGTTTCCTGTGATGGCGTATCAGAGCGTCATGCTGTGCATATGTCCTCACGCCTTATATGAAAAAGCCAATCGGTCTGCGCCCTTTGGGCTTGACTTCTTGGACTTTCACGCTAAACCTTCGCATACGGTCTGTTATCCACAAAGAAAACACTTGTTTTCCACAGTTATCCACAGATTTTTGGGGATAAGCCCGGCACGGCTTGCCATGCCGAAGCTTTTCCTGCTCGACTTATCCACATGCTAGAGGAGGAGAGATTTTGTCCTTTTTTATGAAACTTCAGGAGCTGACATGGCATGAGATGACCGATTTCCTGCTCATGCCTGCGTGTATCATGCTCGCGGCGCTGACGATCGGCATATTCCTCAACAAGCTCATCGACCGGCAGATTCGCGAGAGGATCACGGTCGGCGAGGATACGGCTTGGTCGATCTTCATCCATGCGCTTCGCGGCGTGCCCGTCTCGTGGTGCATGGGCGTCGGCGTCTACTGGTCGATCAAGACCATCGACGTCTTCCCGACGATCGCGCAGTTCCTCTCCTACATCCTCTTCGGTATCATCGTCTTCACGCTGACGCGCGTCGCTTCGCGCACGATCACGGGATTCATCGAGATGAAAACGCGCACGAGCGGCGCGGCTCTGCCGAAGACGACGCTCCTGTCCTCCATTCTTTCCGGCGTCATCTACGCCATGGGCGTGCTCATCGTCCTGCAGTATGCGGGCATTTCCGTCGCGCCGATCCTCACGGCGATGGGCGTCGGCGGCGCGGCGCTCGCCCTCGGTATGCAGGAGACGCTGTCGAACATCTTCTCGGGACTGCAGCTCATCCTCTCGCGCCAGATTCGCATCGGCGACTATGTGCGCATGTCGGCGGGCGAGGAAGGTAAGGTCGCCGACATCAACTTCCGCTTCACGACGGTGCAGACCCTGGGCGGCAACACGATCATCGTGCCGAATCAGAAGCTCGCGTCTTCCGTTCTCACGAACTACGACATGCCCGCGCAGGAAATCTCCGTCGCCATCCCCGTCGGCGTCAGCTATTCGAGCGATCTCGACGAGGTGGAGCGCGTGACCCTTGAGGTGGCGAACGAGGTCATGGCAGCGTTCGATCACGACGTTGAGAGCGATCCCGTCGTGCGCTTCCACACCTTCGGCGACTCTGCCATCGAATTCGACGTCGTGCTGCGCACGAGCAGTTTCGTCAACCAGTTCCTGTTGAAGCACGAGTTCATCAAGGCCTTGACGCGCCGCTACCGCGAGGAGGGCATCGACATTCCGTTCCCCATGCGCACGATCGTGCAGGCGAAGGAGTAGCCGCCGCTTGTGTATAACTTTTTTGAAAGAATTTTTCTCCGCGCCCAAAAGCCTTGAAAATCTTGCGAAAGCACCCTTTCCCGCCTGTGGATAAAGGGTGCTTTTCTTGTGGATAAACCACAATATGTAGTTTAGTCCCTTGACTGCCCAATCTACATCTTGTATAATCATGCTGAACTGTCCAAGAAGCAAGCGCAAAGCGCGCAGCTGATTGGGTAACAGTTCGTATGCGAAAACGTCCCAAGAGTGCAAGCGCAAAGCGCGCAGCATGATTGGTTGACGTTGACCGCTGCTGAACTGTCCAAGAAGCAAGCGCAAAGCGCGCAGCTGATTGGGTAACAGTTCGTATGCGAAAACGTCCCAAGAATGCAAGCGCAAAGCGCGCAGCATGATTGGTTGACGTTGACCGCTGCTGCAAAGAATGCGGAGGCTTCCGCTCTTATATACTCCTTTGGCGAAGACTCAGCTTTGTTTTTCTTGCGCTGTGATACATCGTCAACCACAATATATAGAGGAAGGGAAACTGCTAATGATCAAGAACATCCAGAAGCGTACGGGGCAGATCGTGCCGTTTGATGCCGAGAAGATCACCGACGCCATCCGCAAGGCGAATCTTGAGTCCATCGACGAGACATTTTCGCAGCATCAGCTTGAAAAGCTCACGAAGAGCGTCATCCACCGCATCGAAGGGGAGGAAACGCCTGCCGTCGAGTTCATTCAGGATGCTGTGGAAAAGGTCCTCATCAAGAACAACTTCGCCTCGACGGCGAAAGCGTACATCCTCTATCGCGCGGAGCATGCGAAGATCCGCGACGCCGAGGGCGACCTCATGGACATCTACAATGAGCTGACTTTCAAGCGTGCTAAGGACGCCGACATCAAGCGCGAGAATGCGAACATCGACGCCGATACGGCGATGGGCACGATGCTCAAATATGGTTCGGAAGGATCGAAGTACTTCATCGACCATCATATCCTGCCCAAGGACATCGCGGCGGCGCACATCGACGGCGACATCCATATCCACGACAAGGATTTCTACATGCTGACGGAGACGTGTTGCCAGATCGACCTTTTGAAGCTCTTCAAGGACGGCTTCTCGACGGGGCACGGCTACCTGCGCGAACCGAACGACATCCGCTCCTACGCGGCGCTCGGCTGCATCGCCATCCAGGCGAACCAAAACGAGATGCACGGCGGACAGGCGATCCCGAACTTCGACTATTCGATGGCGCCGGGCGTACGGAAGACCTTCCGCAAGCTCTACTTCAAGGAGATTGCGAACTTCTTCGCCATCACGCTCGGCATGAAGCAGGACGACGCGAAGCTCCTGGCCAAGGAGATTCGCCGCTCGCTCTTGCCCTTGGGCATCACGATCGGCGGCGCGGACGTCTACAAGGCGGCGCTCGTCGACTTTTTGCCCGCGCATCAGAAGGCGTGCGGCTTCGAGGAAATCTCCGAAAAGCTCGCGGCGCGCGCGCATGACTACGCCTACGGGGCGGCGCTCGATGCGACGGACAACGCGACCTTCCAAGCGATGGAGGCTCTGATACACAACCTCAACACGATGAACTCGCGCGCGGGCGCACAGGTGCCCTTCAGCTCGATCAACTACGGCACGGACACGTCGCCCGAAGGCCGCATGGTCATGAAGAACCTCCTGCTCGCGACGCAGGAAGGTCTCGGCAACGGTGAAACGCCGATCTTCCCCGTGCAGATCTTCAAGGTCAAGGAGGGCGTGAACTACAACGAGGGCGATCCGAACTACGACCTCTTCCGCCTCGCGATGGAGACGTCGGCGAAGCGCCTGTTTCCGAATTTCAGCTTCCTCGACGCGCCGTTCAACCTCCAGTATTACAAGCCCGGCGACTACAACACGGAGGTCGCCTACATGGGCTGCCGCACGCGCGTCATGGGCAACGTGCACGATCCCGAGCGCGAGGTCACATGCGGCCGCGGCAACCTCTCGTTCACGAGCATCAACCTGCCGCGCCTCGCGCTTCTCGCCAAGGGCGACTTGGATGTCTTCTACCGCGAGCTGGACAGCCTCACGGAGCTTGTCATCCGCCAGCTTCTGCATCGCTTCAAGATTCAGTGCGCGAAAAAGGGCAGGAATTATCCGTTCCTCATGGGACAGCGCGTGTGGATCGACTCGGAGAAGATCGGTCCTGACGATGAGATCACCGAGGTCTTGAAGCACGGCACGCTCTCGATGGGCTTCATCGGCCTCGCCGAATGCCTGAAAGCGCTCATCGGCAAGCATCATGGCGAGTCGGAGGAGGCGCAGGCCCTAGGACTTGCCATCGTCGGGCACATGCGCCGCCGCATGGACGAGGAGGCGAAGCGCACGGGGCTGAACTTCACGCTGCTCGCGACGCCTGCTGAAGGATTGTCGGGCCGCTTCGTGCGCCTCGACCGCAAGAAGTTCGGTGAAATCGAGGGTGTCACGGATCGCGACTACTATACGAATAGCTTCCACGTGCCCGTCTACTGCCCGATCGAGGCGGCGAAGAAGATCCGCCTCGAAGCGCCGTACCATGCGCTGACGAATGCCGGACACATCAGCTACATCGAGATGGACGGCGATCCGTCGAAGAACCTCCAGGCCTTCGAGGCGATCGTGCGCTACATGCACGATGCGGGCATCGGCTACGGCTCGGTCAACCATCCCGTCGACCGCGACCCCGTCTGCGGCTACAATGGTATCATCGACAACATCTGCCCGCGCTGCGGCAGAAAGGAGAACGGCCGCCCCTTCGAGCGCATCCGCCGCATCACGGGGTATCTCGTCGGCACGATCGACCGTTGGAACAACGCGAAGCGTGCTGAAGAGCATGACCGCGTCAAGCATGGCATCGGTTAAGCTCGCAGGAACGGTATCGGATTCCATCGTTGACGGGGCGGGAATCCGCTATACGATCTTCACGCAAGGCTGCCCGCACCATTGCCCGGGCTGCCAGAATCCCAAGACGCACGACTTCGCGGGCGGCTTGGAGATGGATACGAAGATGATCCTCAAGGACGTGCTCGGCAATCCATTGCTGACGGGCGTGACGCTCTCAGGCGGCGAACCGTTCTGCCAGGCCGCGCCGCTCGCTTCCCTAGCACATGAGGTGCACGCGCACGGCATGGACGTCTGGGCGTATACGGGCTATACGCTCGAAGACCTGCAGCAGAAGAAGGCGTGCGAGGTGGACGCACTACTTGATGAGGTCGACGTCCTCGTGGACGGCGCATACGAAGAGTCGGAGCGCGACCTCACGCTCGCCTTTCGCGGCAGCCGCAACCAGCGCGTGATCGACATGAAGAAGACGCGTGAAACAGGGGAAATTATCCTCTGGAAGGACGCATAAATGGTATCAGGGAATAAAAAAGAGAGCCGCTCGGCTCTCTTTTTTATTCCCTGATACCAAACGGTTTTCCTCCGTGCGCGAAATTCATTTCCTCTCGACCATATAGAGAACGCCGTCGGGCCGCTCCCAGGTACCGAATGGTTCACCTGGCCGAAGGGGCAGCGCCTTTCCCTTGGGCAGAAGCTCCCCTTCGGGCGTGCGCAGGGAGGAAAGGCCGCTGTTCACGAGATGCCATGCGCCGTTTTGGCGCGTGATGTATGCTTTGACCTCGCGATCATGCGCCTTCTCATCTGGAAAGACGTTTTCCGTGAAGTGCCAAGAGAAGAGCGGCAGACCGTCGTAGACATTGACAAGTCCCGCTTGCAGCCATTGGCCAGCCTTGCCGCGCACACGCCGCAGACGCTTGAGGTGCAGCACGCGGCGCTCGGGCACAGCAGTGCCGCAGAAGGGACAGCGCGGTGCCGCGGTATCGTGCAGGATGAAGAACTTCTCGGGGCAGTGCGGATTCGCGCACGGCTGCAGAAGATCCCACGTCTTGACGAGCGCCTTTTCCCACTCGAACGCCGTGGGGCGCGCCTCTGGTTCGTGCAGGCCGTCGACGAAGGCGCGCAGGAAGAGCTTTTCGAGGTATGGCCCGAGATCATGAATCGTGACCTTGAGATCGTCCGGGCGGTTGGAATGATCGGTCGGATGTTCGGCGAAGAGCGCCTTTTCCCCGTAGATCAGGAAGTCGGCTTCCTCGGCGGGCAGGTCGTAGTTCTTCGGCCCTTCGAGCGGATGACGCTTGAGCAGGTATTGATAGAGAAGCACGGGCAGCGCGAAGAGGTCGGTCAGAAGGCTTGGGATGACGCGGCGCGCATCGCCCGGCGGAAGATCCATCGAGGCGAGCACCTCGGGCGCGATGTAGCCCTTCGTGCCCGCGACCTCGGGCGGGTACAGGCCGGGCACGACGAGCGAGTCGATGTCGATGACGACGCAGCTGCCACTCTTGGGATCAACGAGGACGTTGTTGCACGATAGGTCGGAATGCGCGAGTCCCGCCTGGTGCATGCGGCGCACGGCGCGTGCGAGCGCGATGGAGAGGCGCAGCATCATCTGGAAGTTGCCAAGCTCCGCCTTTTCGAGATACTTGCGCACGCGGTTCGTGAACCAGCTGCCCTTCTTGTCCTTGCCCGCGAGGTCAAGCTGGCGCGAGGCGTCGCGCCCGAAGAAGAAGTTCTTCGGATAGGCGGGGCAGACGATGCCGAACTCAGGCTTCGTGACGATCGCCGTCGGCCAGCAGAAGAGATCGGCGAAGTACGTCGCCGCCTCCACTGTATTGCCGCGTGCGCCGCCCTTCGTTTCGGCAAGCGTCGGGTTGTAGCGCCCGATGATCGCCGTCAGCCGATCGACGAGCGCTTCGTCGACTGCGTCTGGATCGAGGAAGAACTGCACGACGTAGGATTTGTCGGGCGCGAAGTAGGTGTATTTCATGCCGCCCTGCGGCGGGTTTTCCGTGATGACGTAGGGAATCTTCCTGCCGTCCGCGAGGACGGCTTCCGCGAGCCTCGGCCTAGACATGCGGAGGCTCCTTCCAGGCGAGCAGCGCGAGCGTGCGGTCATCGAAGGAGGCGCGCGTCACATAGTTGTCGAGCCAGATTTTCAGCCGCTCCGCGTGCGAGGCGACGCCCTTGAGGCTCGTATCTTCGGCAGCGAGCGCGAGCACATGCGCGTTCTGCCACAGGCATTCTTCCGTCGTGGGGATTTTGCGGCACATGCGGCTCGCGTACTGCAGCGCGATGTGCTGCTCCTTGTCGTTGACCCACGGGAAGGCGGCGGGCTGCGGCAGGCTGCGCAAAAGCTCAACCTCGGCGCGTGTGAACGTGGCCGCTCCCTGCGCGCCGGGCAAGATGCCGTTCGCTGTGAGGTCGAGATAGAGGCGGTGCATCTCCTGCTCGTTGAAGTAGTCATCCGCCACGCCGTCCGTCATCGTGAGGATGAGGTCGTAAGCGCCTCGCGTGACGAGCGTGCGCCTCTGCAGGCTGGCGATGTCCGCCATGGCCTCGCTCGTCAGAAAATCCGTCTCGCCCGAGAAGTCGCCGCTGTCGGGCTTGCCGAGGAGCTTGACTGCCTTGCCGTAAGGCGCATGCGTGTCGATGGCGCAGGTCATGCCGTCGCCGACTTGGCATGAGAGCACGAGGACTTCTCCGATCTCGGGGACGGGCACGGCGACAGTCACGAGGAGCGTCGCCGCGAAGTCGGAGAGGACGAGGTCGCGCCCGAGAAGCTTCGTGTACGCCTCTTGGCCGCATCTCTCATGGAAAGCCGCGAGGACGGCGAGGCGAGCATCGAGCACGCCTGCGTGAAGCGCCGCGCCAAACCTGGCGCACGCCTCACCGAACGCCGCATCGCTCATAGGAAGCGCGAAGGCGGCGCGATTTTTGGCGCTCGCCGCATCGAGGGTGCGAAGCTGCTCGTAGATCGAGCCGACGGCGGCCTCGCTTGCCGCACGCGCACCGACGCGCGAGAAGCGCTTCGAGCCTGCGCCGTCGGAAACGGCAAGGACGGCGATGTCGCCGACGGCAGCTATGGCGAACCAATCGTCGCAGTTCGTCGCCTCGTGCTTGTGCTTCTTGCCGCGCACACGCGCCGCGACGAATTCTGCCGTGCCGATGCGCTTCTCCTCGGTCTTGTACTCGGGCGCGGCATCCGGCTCATCCTGCGGCACAGGATGATACTGCCAGAGCGATGCCGTATGTGCGAGAACCGCCTCATCGCTCAGGGCGAGAGAAGCATCTTCCGCTGCTGCATCTGCATCTGCATCTGCATCCGCAGGGGCAGCTGCAGCGCTCGATGCGGGCGGATCGCTCGTTGGTTTGGACGACGCAGCGCTCGATGCAGGCGGCTTGCTGTCCGGCGCGAATGGTATGGCAATCCATTCGGACGGCTGCTTCGGCAATTCTGCCTGTGCGGCGATTGGTTCGAGCCTCGTGCCCATTGGTTCGGGCAGTACATCGCCCGATGCAGACGGCTCGCCCATCGGTTCGAGAAGCACATCGCTTGATATAGGCGGCTCGCCCATTGGTTCGGGCAGCACATCGCCCGATGCAGACAGCTCGCCCGTTGGCTCAGGCGTAATCGGCTTCTCCATCGGTTCGGGTGTAGTCGGCTCCTTCATCGGTTCGGGCGGAGTCGCGCTCGCCTCGGGCAGTTCCTCCCTTGGCTCAGGCGGCGCGGCAGCCGCATGTTTTTCAAGACGAACTTTTTCCGTTTCCGCGTCGGCCGATGCTTCGTTTTCCATCAAGACACATCACCCCTTTCCTCTTCATGACCGCTCTTCTCTGCGCATCAGGGGACGACCGTGAAGCCCTTCGGGGGCGGCGGCAGTTCGATGGCCGCGCCGGGCTTCGCGTCGAGGCTCTTCGACGACATCTTGATCGAGCCGGAAACCCACGCGAAGAACTTCGCCATATCGCCAGCCGACAGGCTGTTCATCATCAGCACGTTGTCCGTAAGCTGTTTGAGATAGCTCGTATCGGCATCGGCGCCCGCCGCGCACGCGATGATATTGCCAAGCTTCAGCGATTTGATTTCAGCCGCCGCCTGCCTAAAGTCCTCCAGATCGGTCGGACTGCCGTCCGTCAACAGGAAGACGAGGGGCCGCCAGTCGCCCTTCTGCGTCTCGGTATTCTTGCGCACCTCCGTGCGCACGCACTCGGCGAGGAGCTTCAGAGCGCCGCCCATGAGCGTGCAGCCCTCGGCCTCAAGGCGCGGCTCCTTGAAGAGCATGAGTTCCGTGAGCTTCGTCGTCTGCCGCACCTGGCTCGCGAACGTGATGACGGAAAGATACGCCGTCTCAAGCGCCTGCGGGTCGCCGCGAAGCTCCGACAAAAGCGCCTTGATCCCCTGGCGCACGGCCTCGATCGGCTCACCCATCATCGATCCCGAGCAATCCAAAAGCAAATACACCGGCAGTCTGCGTCCAACATCCGCCATGAAAAGCACCTCCCAGAATCCTTCCGCACGCAAAAAGCGGCGGAAACCATGGTCCGAGGCAATACGCCTCGAAGCCTGCTGTCATACACCTTTAGGAAACGCTGATAAAATGAAGTTGCCCAGATTTGCACAGATACGCTGTTCCTATCTAGGAGACAAACCGCAGGCGTAGCAGTGGCTACGTCGAGGATTTGTCGACGACGAGAGGACAGTGTAGATGTGTGAAGATGGGTAGCTGAATTTATCAGTGCTTCCTCTATTCTAACCACGAAAGCGCAGGAGGTCAAGCCGACGGCGTCGAGCGATTTTCGCGAAGAAAGAAGAGCGCCCGGCAGATGCGGGGCGCTCTTTCAAGAAGTGGACATTCGGATTGTTTGTCTTTGGCAGACTAGCGGCGGATAAAATGCAGGAAGATCTTGCCGCATCAAGGCGTCTGTCCATGCAGATTGTCTGGATATTCGATGCCACGCGTCTTTTTGTAGACGATCTTGAACATGTAGTAGGGATAGGCATGGTAATCGTCGATGTATCCCGTATAGCCGTGGCTCTGTATGTAGCGAGAGATCTCATCGTAATCGAACGCGGGCATGGAAAGCCAGCGTCCTTGGGCGGAGTAAAACTGAGGATTTGAGCCGCCATCTTTCGATTGGCGGTATTGCCGAATTCTATACTCACGGAAAGAGCCGTCGGCATCGCGATAATAAGCGACATAGCCCGTTGCATACGTGTAGTAATCCGGATCTTCGTCGCTGAAGGTACATGAGCTGAGATCCACATATTCACGATAGTTGGCGTGATAATACGAGACAGGATAGTTGGGATCGTCGTCAAGATACTGTAGGGAAGCAGACGCTGTGTGCGGCTGGACGAGGAAGAACAGCGCGAAAGCTGCTGCAGTGAGGAGTGTGTGGAAAAATCGTTTCATGATGGATGCCTCCTTGGTTTAAGGTTATCGTTTGGCCTATGTGATTATCATTTCGCGCTGGATGTTTGGTTTCCTGCTGCTTCAATATATATGTTATAATAGGAGGCATCGAAAATGACAACGGAAAAGAGCTGTACGGCAGCGAGCAGAGTCGCAGCGGATGTCGTTTTCAATAAGGCTATGGACGATTCATCAGCCAGAAGATCTATCGTTTCCCGTTGAAAAATATTTCGTGGCTGGATGCAATATTCTACTTACTGTCGTATAGGAAAAGACATGTAATATGCAGCATTAAAGGGGTGGTCAGCCATGGAAAGCAAAATTGCAGAACTCATTCACTTGAAAACGCAGCCCGTAGCCGTGCTTCATGCGGATACGGCGCCTGAGGATGCTGTGCAGTTCAAGGAAGGCACATGGGGCTGCTCGGTCGCCTTGCTTGTTGCGGCAAGCAAGGGAAGGACGGCCGCGTTCGCCGAAAAGACGACCGTCTGTCTTGGCGCGAAAACTGGGCTGGGCTTTCAGGATTACCCGCACGGTTGGATCGAATACTTCCTCTCGACGGGCGGCGAACAGATCGGCAGAGAAGGCGAGTTCTACAAGAAAACACCGGAACTGGCGCGGGACTTCATCGAGAACATTAAGCGTCATGACTGCAAGCCCTATGTCGTCTGCAAGCCCCTGCGCGATGTCCTGCCCGATGAACGCCCCCTTGCGGTGATCTTCCTCGTGAATGCCGATCAGCTCTCGGCGCTTGCCACGCTCGCAAACTACGATAAGAGGACGCAGGACAACGTCAAGCTGCTCTTCGGTGCGGGCTGTGCACAGGCGGTGCTCTATCCCGTGACAGAAGAGCAGGAGGGCGGCACAAATTGCTTCATTGGGCTGACCGATCCGTCGGCCAGGAAGTGCATTCCGAAGAATGTGCTGTCCTTTGGCATACCGTACAGCCGCTTTCTGGAAATGGAGCGCGAAGCAGAAGGAAGCTTCCTCACGAAAGAAACGTGGCAAAAGATTGCGGTGCGCCTTGATGGATGAAGATTCGCAAAGAGAGGAGTTGGATAATCCGTATGACAGCAGAGGAAAAGCGCAAGGCGGAGATGGCGACGGTCAAGAAAATGCTCGAAATCTACTGCCGCGCGCATCATGGCAACAATTTGAGCCTTTGCGAAGAATGTGAAGCGCTGTTCGACTATGCCCGTGCGCGCGTCGAGCGCTGCCCGCACATGGAGACGAAGACATTTTGCAGTGCGTGCCAGACGCACTGCTACGCGCCCAAGATGCGCGAAAAAATCCGCGAAGCCATGCGCTACAGCGGTCCGCGCATGCTGCTCCACGCGCCCGTCATGGCGCTTCGGCACATGTTCATCGAGTGGCGGGAGAAGCGGCGCTGAAGGCAGAATCGGCAAAAGATTTTTTACAGCGGATGTGCATTTTTTTGTACATCCGCTGTGTTATACTGTTTGCAAAGGGAGGAGAAACGAGATTGAAGGTTGTGCTGCTGCACATGTGCAGAACCTACGGAATTTGAAGAGACTCCCAGACAGCGGCTTGCTCCATTTGTTCCTTGACAACTTCATAGAGGAATCATCAGCAGGAAAAGTTTTGAAGCAAAGGAGTGAGAACGATGCTGTTTTATGAATTTCAGGTAAAATGCAATCTGACAAAGGAGATTCAGGCCGCTTCAAGCGAAGACTCCCGTGATCCGAACAAACATCTTTCCATCTTTAACTCGCACCGCAAGCGGGAACGTTGGCTCTCCGACCTGAATGATGCGCTCAGGGAAGTGTGCGCGGACGCAATGGTTCTGCTCTTCATCGACCGCATCCTTCCAAACGGCTTTCATATGTGCGCCGCCTTAAATCAGATGAAAGCGATGACCGCAGGGCAGCTCGGTAAGAAACTCGCTCCCCTGCTCGCCGAAACGTGCGATGTGCAGGAAATCGCCATCCACGGTCTGCGCGAGGTTACACGCGAACAGTTTGTGCATCGCTTCGAAGTCTGTGACAAAAAGAATTATATCAATATCTGCAATCCCTTCTATGAGATGAACCTCAACTATGCAGACAGTTCGGCTTTCCAACTGACGGAGGAAATCCTTCGGAGCAGGCCGCGCCTCTCGCATGCACAGGCGAACCTTGAAGCGGAAAGTCTGCTGGCAGACAACAGCTTTTTGGCAGAACTGGCGCGAATCTATGCCGAAGAGAACGAGCGCAGGATGTTTTACGGACATCCCGTGCATTACCATATCGCAGCGGGAAATTCGGAGGCGGCGATGGCGATGACGCGCCTTCTCGCGCGTGCGCTCCACGCCAACAAGCGCCTTGTGGGGCAAAGAATCAACCGCATTCATAGCATTAAAGACACCTGTTTCGAGGAGGAGGATCTCGAACATCTTCTGCACCATGCGAAGGGAGGGGCCGTCGTCATTGAAATGTGTGGCTGCAGCGAAGAGGAAGAAAACTATGCAGGAAGCTATGAGCGCGTTGTCGAATATTTCGGAAAGATCATCCGCAAATATCAGCGCGACACGCTCTTCATCCTTGTGGAGTTCCATACGCAAACGAGAGCGTTGAAAAAACTTCTGGCCTACCTGCAGGAAGACATCTCTTTCGTACACATCGAAGAGGGCGCGGGCAACCGTGCGCAGGCAGCAGCGTATCTGCAAAAACTCGACACTCAGTCGTCGATGCCCCACTACAGCGTGCGCGAACTGGAGCTGGCGCTCGGCGAGCGGCATACCTTCCGCGCCTCCGACATTCACCAGATTCATGAGAAATTGTATCGGGACGCACTGAAGGCCAAGACCTACCGTGCGTATCAGGACATCGAGTTTTATAAAGAGACGACAGCCAAGAAATCGGAGCAGGATGCAAAGGCCGCGCTGCAGGAGATGGTCGGACTGAAAAGGCAGAAGGAGCTCGTGCGGCAGATCGTCGCTTCGTTCGCCGTGCAGAAACGGCGCACCGAGCTCGACATGGACGCGCAGCGCCCCTCCATGCACATGTGCTTCACGGGCAACCCAGGCAGCGCAAAGACGACGGTCGCCCGCTTGCTCGCCGACATCCTGAGCAAGGAGAACCTCCTTGACACGGGACATTTCGTCGAGTGCGGACGCGCCGATCTCGTGGGCAGGTACGTCGGCTGGACGGCGGTGCAGGTCAAAGAAAAATTCCGCGCGGCGCGCGGCGGCATCCTCTTCATCGATGAAGCGTACGCGCTCGTGGACGACCGCTCCGGCAGCTATGGGGACGAGGCAATCAACGCCATCGTGCAGGAGATGGAAAACCGCCGCGCGGATGTGATCGTCATCTTCGCCGGCTACCCGAAGAAGATGGAGGCATTCCTCGCCACCAACGAGGGGCTGCGCAGCCGCATCGCGTTTCATGTGGACTTTCCGGACTACACGCCGGCTGAGCTCGCAGAGATTCTGCGACTCATCGCACGGAAAAAGGGCTGCACGCTCACCGAAGAGATCGTCGCACACTGCCGCAAGCGTTTTGAGGCAGTGTGCAGGCAACCGGACTTCGGCAACGGACGCTTCGTACGAAATGTTTTCGAACAGGCGCTCATGCGTCAAGCGCAGCGACTCTGTACACTTCGCGAGGGTCAAACGCTCGCGAAGGAAGACTTGCGGCAGCTCACCATCGAGGACTTCGATGTTGCGGCTCTGCAGGCCGTTCCCTCCAGCCGTTCCCCTGTGGGATTTTCCGTTTCGTAAGAAAACATATTCTCTATGCCTAAAATCATGGCAGCAACCAAAAAGGAGGCAGCAAAAATGGCAGCAGGAAAGAGCAATACGGCAGCAGGCCGAGCCGTGGCGGGCAGTCACCTCTGGATGCAGCATCTTGTGGAAGCAGGACGCTTCCCCACTCTCGCACGCATGTTTGCAGCGCAGCTTGGCGAGGAGGTGGAGTGGATTGCTCCCCTCCCGCAAAATGACTTCAAGGAGTACAAACTGAATCAAGACGAGGCGATGGCGAAGCTCTTTCCCCATGCGGATAAGGCGTCTCTCTTCGACTTTTGGCCGTCGAACCAGCCGCAGTGGGACGGTATCGCCATCGGCAAGGACAGCGGTGCGCTCTACTTGGTGGAGGCAAAAGCCCATCGCAAGGAGGCTGAAGGGCAGAAGCTCGGAGCGACGGCTCAGGAAAGCATAGACAAGATCAAGGATACACTGCGCAAATGGCACGACGCGCACTTCCCGCAGGGGGATTTCTCCCTGTGGACGGACGGGCATTACCAGCTCGCGAACCGTTTGGCCTTCCTCTACGAGATGCGGGCGCGCTGCGTGCCGCATCACTTCCCCGATGTGCGTCTCGTCCTCCTGAACATCGCCGGCGATCCAACGATGGAGGCACATCGAGCAGAATATCATGGCTATAAAACGACGCAGGAGCAGTGGAAGGATTATTACAGCGACGTCTTCCAAAAGATGCTCGGCACGCCGCAGATTCCGCACGGAACTGTGCTGCTGCAGCTCGACGTGGAGCTTATGGCGCGCTATCAGAAGCTCAAAGACATGGTGACGAAACGCCGTCGGGAATTTGCCGCGCTGATGGACTTCATCGAGCAGCAGACAGCCTATCTCACAGCGCCCGCTTCCACGAGATACCACCTGTGCAAAGAATGCGGCCTCTTGGAACACAGCGTGAACGTCGCCGAAACGATGCTGAAGATGCGCGCGACCATCGCGCCCGAACTTTCCGAGGAGAGCTGCGTCATCGTCGCCCTCCTGCACGACCTCGGCAAGGCGGGATCGCCGGGGAAGCCGCAGTATCTGAAAAACGAGGAGGCGGGCGCACGCTTCCCCTATCGTTGGAACAGGGAACTCATCTATCTGAGCGTTCCCGTCCGCAGTCTCGCTCTCATTCTCCCGCACTTCCCTCTGACGGAGGAAGAGATCCAGTCGATCGTCTATCATGACGGACAGTATGTCCCCGAAAACCACGCGGTTGCTGCCCGTGAGGAGAAGCTGACTCTGCTCCTGCAATATGCGGATAATTGGAGCGGCTTCGTGACGGAAAAAGCCTGAGAGCAGCGCTCGCCTGCACCGCTGCTCAAAAGCCATCGACTCTCTGCAAGGCAGAAAGTCGATGGCTTTTTTGAGAAATATTTCGGATATGGATACAACATCCTGCTCGCTGTCGTTTGAGTGGTGCGAGAAGCGGCGCTGATGACAGTTTCTCGCGGTTTGCCGGATGTGGTATAATAAGGGCGAGAATTGAGATTGCAAAGGAGCGATACTATGAAAAAGATTATTATGTTGACGGCATTGATGGCGCTGACGCTTTTTGCGGGCGGCTGCGGCAGCGGGCAGGCAGCGCAGCCGCGCCAAGTATCGGCGGCTGAGGCGCAGAAGATGATGGCGTCGGAGAAGGACTATATCATCGTCGATGTGCGGACGAAGGGCGAATACGCCACGGGACATATTCCGAAGGCGATCAACATCCCGAATGAGAGCATCGACAAGACTCCTCCTGCAGAGCTTAAGGACAAGAATCAGCTGATCTTCGTCTACTGCCGCAGCGGCAAGCGCAGCCATGATGCGGCGCAGAAGCTCGCTGCCATGGGCTATGGAAACATCGTCGATTTCGGCGGCATCATGGACTGGCCGGGCGAAGTGGTGACGGATTGATCGGGTTCTCCGACACGAAGTGAAGAGTTTATCAGCGCTTCCGCAACTTTGCCGGCAAGGTTGCGGCCAGGCGCAAAACCGGAGAAGCGACATTGAATATATATTCGTAGATGAATCCGAGGCTTTTCAGCAATGCAGTCTGCTTCACTTCGCCGATGCGGATGAGGAGTGGCTCGACTTCGTCATGGCGAATCGTCAAGGGGTATATCAGGGCAGACAGTATGACCTGATTTATGGTGCAGTGGCAAATGACGATGTGTACCGCGTCCTTGCGCTCTATATGACGGGCGTAATGGATCGGGAGCAGACCTTGGCGGCTCTGAAAATCCGAAGATTGTTCAACCAGTTGGTATTTGCAACAGAAAAGGCCTTGCAATATCTGCATTTTGAAGGGAGGGAGCTTGTATGAACAAGGAGCAGTTCAGCGCGATGCTGGCCATCCTTGTGCCGCCTGTCATTGAGCGGATCATAGAAAACAGCAATATTGACGAAGATAAGGCGGTTTCCTGTTTCTATCAGTCCGAACTTTACAAGGAACTTTCGGATGAGAAATCGAAACTATGGCATTATAGCCCCTTGACACTGTATACGATGTATCAGGATGAACTTCTGACAGGCTCTTACGATTACCCAGAGGGGGCGTAAGGATGGGAAGGGAGACGGCGTTTCTGATTTATTGTATGGAAAGGTATCGCTATTTCAAGCGTCTTTCAGGTGCGGAAACAGCCAAGATCTTTGAGAAATATGACGTTTACGGTTATATCATGAAGTATTTTGAATCCCTGCATACGATGGGGGATTCCTGCATCGTGCAGGACATTGATGATTATATCCGCGGCATGGACGGACTGGGCGAAACCGTGACGGATTGAGCGGGTTGCTGCGCAAAAGGCGATATGGCCGCGCGATCATGTGATTTGAGGAGAACTAAGATACGATGACGATATTGGAAGCTGCACGCCGCAAGGCGGAGCAGGGGGAGAGGCTGAGCCTGGCGGACGCCTTGGCGCTCTACGAGGAGAACGACCTTCTTTTTCTCGCGGATGCGGCGCGGCGGGCGAAGGAACGCGCGAGCGGCAGGAGCGTCTTTTTTAATGTAAACCGCCATATCAATCTGACGAATATCTGCACGTCGGGCTGCCCCTTGTGCGCCTTTCAAGTGGCGGAAGGCGAGAGTCATGGCTATGTGATGGAGGAGACGGACGTCGCGCGCGTCCTTGCCGAGGCGAAGGAGGTCAAGCGGCTCGGCGAGATCCATATTGTCTCGGCGCTTCATCCGACGAAGCCTTTCGACTACTATCTCGGCGTTGTGCGCCAGGTCAAGGCGGCTCTGCCCAATGCCGACATCAAGGCGTTCACGCCCGTCGAGATCGTGCATTTTGCCGAGATGACGGGAAAGAGCATCAAGGAGGTGCTCGCCCTTTTGCAGGAGGCGGGGCTTTCTTCGCTTCCGGGCGGCGGCGCGGAGATTCTCGCGGATCGCGTGCGCGCGATCATCTGTCCGAAGAAGGCGACGGCCGCCCAGTGGATCGAGACGATGAAGGCCGCGCATTCTCTCGGCATACGCACGAACGCGACGATGCTCTACGGTCATGTGGAGACGATCGAGGAGCGCCTGCAGCACCTCATCACTTTGCGCGACATACAGGACGAGACGGGCGGCTTCCAGGCGTTCGTCTCCTTCCCCTTTCATCCGGCGAATACGCAGCTTGCGAAGGACTATGCGCTGGAGCGCGTCGGCTCGTGGGAGGACATGAAGATGATGGCGCTCTCGCGCCTTATCCTCGACAATATCCGCCACATCAAGGCGTTCTGGATCATGCTGACGATGCCTGTGGCACAGCTCGCCCTGGGCTTCGGCGCGGACGACCTCGACGGCACGATCGGCGAAGAGAAAATCATCCACGCAGCGGGCGCCAAGACGGGCACGGGCATCACGCGCGAAAGGCTCTGCCGCATCATCCGCGAGGCGGGCTACGAGCCTGTGGAGCGCGACACATTCTATCACGCGTTGGCGAGCACAGAGGAGGAAGCGTAATGCGCCTGACGGAAAAGGAGGGCGAGGCTCTTCTCCTCGCACAAGATCCGATCGCGCTCGGCCGCGAGGCCGATGCCGTGCGGCGCGCGCGCTACGGCAACCGCACGACGTTCATCGTCGACCGCAACATCAACTATACGAACATCTGCCGCAACGAGTGCAGCTTCTGCGCCTTCTACCGCCGCTTGGACGCGGCGGACGCCTACCTGCTCTCCTACGAGGAAATTCTCGAAAAAGCGCGTGAGACGGTCGAGGCGGGCGGCACGCAGCTGATGATTCAGGGCGGTCTGCATCCGGAGCTGGGTCTTGCCTATTACGAGGAAATGCTGCGCCGCTTGAAGCGCGAGTTTCCCATGCTGACGATCCACTCGTTCACGGCGACGGAGATCCTCTACTTCGCGGAGAAGGCGGGGCTTTCCGTCGAGGAGACATTGAAGCGGCTGCAGGCGGCGGGACTCGACAGCCTGCCGGGCGGCGG
>ERZ773003.1019-NODE-1019-length-18105-cov-6.925485_pt1 | contig 18105 bp, 14 predicted proteins | sample MGYA00580668_ERZ773003 | MGnify/ENA primary metagenome ERZ773003 (study PRJEB29015, sample SAMEA2738002) | human oral metagenome | biome: human oral; feature: human-associated habitat; material: dental | place: China | collected 2126 ... | reverse complement strand
AAGTCTTCCTGTCATCGTTAAAACTACCGGTACACCGCTGGCAGGTAAGATGATTGCACAAATCACTTCTGGTGGTGGCCCAAATTCGTTGGTTCTTGCGAATGATGGCACGATGTACGCCTGGGGCTGGGGTCAATATGGACAGCTGGGTGATAGCACTATTGGTACAGATGCGAAAGTCCCTGTCGCCGTCAGCACAACTCCTCCCTCTGCGCTCGCTCCTTCCGCGCCGAAAGTTACTTTCGATGGCATTGAGGCGACGAATGTCACAATTGTAAACAGCACAACTATCACTGCAACAACGCCGGCGCATGCGGCAGGTTTGGTTGATGTGGCGATTGATCTCGGCGACGGCGATGAGCTGTATAAAGCCGTCAAAACGAGTAGCTATCGTTATGCGACAGTACCGGATGCGCCGACAAACCTCGCAACCGCGCCGCTTGACAACGCCGTTCGTCTAACCTGGACGGCGCCGGCGAACAACGGCGGCACCCCAATCACTGACTACGTTATTCAATATTCAGCCGATGGCGGTATTACCTGGTCGACCTACAGCCACATTGCATCCACGAGCACTACTGTCACGATTCCATTCCTTACGCCTACGACCTACACGTTCCGCGTAGCAGCAGTAAACGCGATCGGTACGGGCGCATATTCAGCTACGGCAACTGGACAGATTCGCTATATTACCTTATCGGCACCGACTTCGGTTGATATCGCTGTCACGCCAGCGGGCGGCACGAAAATGTCGAGTAAATCGGCAAATGTTCTTGTTGCGACTAACGCTGCTACCGGCTACAAGCTTTCCTTGTCAACGCAAAACGCTAATCGCAATCTCACCAACGGCTCGCAAACCATCACGCCAACAGCAGGCACGCAAATTGCCCCTGCTACGCTTAGCGGTTCGGCTTGGGGCTACCGCGTAAACGGTATAGGTAATTTCGGTAGCACGACAACCGCCGAAAATAATGTTGCCTCTTCGGCGTACACCTGGGCGGGCGTACCAGATCACACCGCGCCGCACGTCATTCGCACTACCGCTATCGCTAACCCAACTGCCGAAACGACCACCGTTTGGTACGGCGTCAGCGTCACCGGTTCGCAGCAGAGCGGCATTTACACAGCAACCGTAACCTATACGGCTATCAATAATTAGGGTGTGGAGGTCAATATGATGTAAGAACGCCGCCACGATCAATGAAATCAGTAAAATAAGGAGGAATAATATGAAAGTACAAACAATATCAAAAATTACCGCGGGGAGCGCACTTGCCTTAGTATGCGTACTCATGCCAGCGATGAGCGCTTCGGCGGCAACCGAAACGGTGAACTCGACGATTCGCGTGCATGTCAACTCGGCGATTACGGTTGGCGTATCGGCGGCGATCGTTGATATTAACGTCACGCCAACAGCTGCCGGCGCTACTGCCAGCGCGGCGCACAACGTTACGGTCGGCACGAACAATGCGAGCGGCTATAAATTGCAGCTTGCGTCGAGCACCGCAGCAACTACGCTTGAAAAAGGCAGCGACACGATTCCAGCTGCCGGCGGTTCGTTTGCGGCGCCAGCAGCGCTCACTACCGATACTTGGGGCTATCGTATTGACTCGTTCGCAGCAAACCAATATGCCGGCATAACCGCCAACACTGCTCCTGTTACGCTCAAAAATACGACCACGCCGTCTATCGCGGGCGGCGACATTACTGCTGTTACCTGGGGAGCAAATGTCAGCACCGCAACGCCGAATGGTACATATACGCGCGAAGTAACCTACACGGCGGTCACGAACTAGCATGAAGTACTTCGGAAGTTGGTTGAAAGTTTTGTTATTATGCGGCGTGTTCGCGGCGGCGTGCAGTTTAGCGGCGCCGATCCCGCCGGCGTATGCTGCCGACAATTCGTCGGGTGATAACGTCCAGCTAATGCTTTCGCCAACTTCTGTTCATGTTGATCTGCGTCCGGGTGCCGTCCAAACAGGTGAGTTCAAAGTCGTCAATAGCGGTTCGCGCCCATTTACCGCCAAAGTCTACGCTGCGCCTTACCGCGTGATCGACGAAGACTACAATCCGGCATTCACCGGCGGCGGCGCGCAAACGCAGATTTCCCGCTGGATTAAATTTTCGCAAAATGAATACGTGCTTGAGCCAAACCAAGTCGCCACTATCCGCTACACTATCAATGTGCCGCGCGATATTCCAGCGGCGGGGCAGTATGCAGCGATTTTCGCCGAAACCACGGGCGACGAAGACCGCGGCGGCACTGTCATCACTAAAAAACGCGTCGGCATGATCGTCTATGGTAAAACCGAGGGCGGCAGCACGCGTCAAAGCGGCGAGCTTGCTTCAATTGATACCCCATGGTGGCAGCAACAAGCGCCGCTTACAGCGAAGCTGCGCGCCAAAAATAGCGGCAACACTGATTTCACTGTCAAGTCGAAACTCATTGTCAAAGATTTTTTCAGCGGCGCAACTATTCATCAGACCGCCGAAACTGAACACGCTGTTCTACCGGACACTACGCGTGCGATTCCGCTTGAGTGGGACGGCGCGCGCGTCGGGCTGTACAATGTTGAGCTCCGTGTCGATATGCTCGGCAATTCCCAAACGATCCAGAGAACCGTATTGCTTATGCCTGCCTGGATGTTCGCGGTCGTTATTATACTAGCATTAACGCTTGTCGGAGGGGTAACGTATGCGCTTGTCAAAAAGCTGCGCGCCAAAAAGAAAAAGATTCGCTTGGGCTAGCCGCTTCGCACGCGCTGCTGTTGCTGCTGTAATTTTGTGCGCGCTGAGTTCGTTGCACGCCGCTCCCGTTGTCTACGCCGACGTCGCCAACTCTACTATTCAAGTTACCGTCTATCGCCCCACGCCGACCATTGGCACGGTTGCAGTTACGTACTATAAGGTAGGCGGCCAGCGCTACGCCAAAGTAGAAGTTCCGATTCGCAGCTCTAACAACCTTGAATACACGTTTGATACGAGCGCGCCGCAGTCGCGGGCTGTTTCGTTTAGCAACAACTGGCAAACCATCACGCTCACGATTCCGCTGCCCGACGACGCCGAGCACGACCTTAAACTCGTCGCTACTAACGCGCCGGCGATCGGCAGCGCCGAAACTACCATCAAGCTCAAATTTACCGAAGCGCCGCCTCCCACGCCGCCGCCATCGCCAACGCCTCAACCGACCCCGCCAAACGCGCCGAGCAACCCGCCGAACTCGTCAAACATCTTCGCCGCCCTCGCGCGTACCGGCGATAGCCTTGCGCTTATAGTATGCCTCGCTCTCTCGCTCGTTGCCGCCGCCCTCGCGCTTTTAGCGCGCCGCCGGCAGGCTGTTGCTGCGGCTATTCCTGCATTGTCTCGTTTTGAAAAAATCCCGCAAAAAATCCTTGACAAACCACAACCGCTTTGCTGCAATTCCCCTCAGAATAGTTTTAACACAAAAAAGGGAGAACTCAACAAAATAAGTAAATAAATAACCAAACTCAATCTCACGCGATAGACCACCACCTATAGCGTCATGTAATCAAAACACAATATCAAATACCAATAATATCTTTAGATAAAACAAAAGATAGAAAAGGAACAGAAATACAATCATGTTAGGGTGGCATCGTCTCTGCAACCATACGGCTGGCTCTTCAGCTGTTCGTACATCAACGGCTCGTACGCATACGCGCATAGTAACCGCGGGCAAGCATAATCCACACACGCACTGAAAGCGCGCGGCTAGCCCGTAAGCACAGTAACCAAATGGCTGCTAATACTCGGCATATCTCTGCCCGGTATGCTTCCGGCCTCCATCTCTTCCGCAAAAACCGGCTCGTTCCGGTTTGTTTCGCGTTTATCATGGCTGTTTGCACCGGCATTCTCAGCTACCTTGCTGTCAACCGCCAAGCAAACGCCGCTTCAGCGCCGTCATCTTCGACCAACGTCTCGCTCAGCGCCGGCGACGCTAGCATCACCGTCTCATGGCATCGCCCAATATCCCTCGGCGGCGGCTCGCTGACAAACTACCTCATCGAACACCACGCCCTTGGCGCCGGCAGCTGGACGACTAACAATGCCGCGCCAACCGCTACCTCATATACCATCTCCGGCCTCACCAACGACCATAAGTACCAAGTACGCATTGCCGCTAAAACCGCCTCGGGCACAAGCCCTTATGCGCCAATCCTCCTTGCTATCCCGCACGCTGCCCCGACTATCTCCCACGTCGACCCGGCAGCAGATGTTACGCCAGGACAAACCATCACGATACAGGGGAGCGGGTTTCTGCCGAAAGGGAAGACGGTACGGTCTATGCCTGGGGAGACAACAGTAGTGGCGCACTCGGTAATGGCACAAACACAGGCTCTAATATTCCAGTTGCCGTGAAGACTATTGGCACACCTATGGAAGGCAAGGCGGCTGTATATGCGGCTGCGGGTTTAGGTTATTCTCTCGCGCTCGCCTCAGACGGTACAGTGTATGCATGGGGAAATAATGAGCATGGTCAGCTCGGAAATGGCACAACAATAAATTCTACCGTTTCTGCAGCCGTCTCTCTCACCGGCAACTCCGCCCTCGCCCCCTCCACCCCCCAAAGTAACCATCGGCGGCGTTCCCGCTACAGACGTCACGATCGTAGACAGCAACACTATCACCGTGAAAGTTCCCGCCCACGCTAACGGTCTTGTCGATGTTACAGTTGATCTCGGCAATGGCGACCCGCTCTACAAAGCCGTCAAAACAAATGCCTTCCGCTACGGCCCTAACCCCGCCGCGCCAGGCAGCGGCGGCGCTGGTAGCGCAAATGGCGGCAACGGCCAGCACTACCGCGGCTCCCGCCCAGGCGGCACCCTCGCCAACACCGACGATAACCTCACCATTCTGCTCTTCGCCGCCGGCGTCCTCATCGCAGGCGCCCTCACCCTCATCATCGGCGTCCGCCTCCGCAGAGACTGGCAGGTGTAGAACCCTAAGAAACACATAGAGCAGCTGCATAAGCACAGCGCCATACCGCAAACCAAAGCGACGAACAAGGACGGGTTCGCCGCTTTTGGCGGGTGTGTCATTAATGTTATCGACAGTACGCAAATACTTGTTGCAATGAAAAACCGGTATCATTTCTTGAAAAAGGCGATTATAATAGCAGCAGATGTCCCGCCCCAAGCCAACCATTCGCCAACTGATCCGCGCGCTTTATAGCGTGGCGAAAACATCGCTGCGAATCGCGCCAGGCATGTCGGTACTGCAGATTACCGGCTCGGCGATTTCTGCCGGTTTGCCGATTGCCACAACGTATCTAGCGGCGCTCACGACCACGGCGCTCGCCGAAGCGTACGCAGGCGATCGTGCAGCAGGCAGCCGCGTGGTGTGGCTGGTGGCGGCAGCGGCGCTATCGGGCGTGTTGATGGCGGCGTGGGGCATTTTCGAGCGCTATGCGAGCGAGCTTATGCGGTTTCGTATCAAAACCGCTATGTCCGACGTGATGTACGAGCGCTTTTGTGCGATTGAGTTTTGGCGCTACGATGACAAAGACACGATCGATATGTACGAGCGCGCCAAAGAATTTGCGCAATTTTTTCCATATATTTTTGCGCGTTTGGCAGATGTCGTGACGCATACGTTTACGTTTGTATTTACAGTTTGGGCGCTTATTGCGATCAATGCGTGGCTGGGGCTGGCGGTCGTGCTCGCTGCAGTTCCGAGCGTGATCGTGCAGTTCCGGCTGTCGCGGCTTAATGCAAATCATTGGCGCGAAAATGTCGAAACGCGCCGGCGCGCCAGCTGGATCGAATGGGAAATGCTCAAACCGCAAAAGATGATTGATTTGCGGCTGTACGGACTGGTTCGTCATTTGCTTGATATGCGTATGGCGCTGCTCGAAAAAGATCAAAAAACGCGTATTGATTTTGAGCGGAAATTTTTGGCGAAAAGACTCGCTGCAGAATTGTTCCAGGCGGCGGTGGAGGTCGGCGCGCTCGTGTGGGTCGTGTACGAAATTGTCGCGCACCGCCAGCCGATCGGGCAGTTTTTGTTTGTGCAGCAAACAGCGGGCCGCGCGCTCGGCAGTGTCAGCAGCTTGGTCTCGACGGTTAATAGCATGGATGAAGATTTGGCGAATTTGTTTGACTACCAGCGGTTTATGGAGCTGCCGCTCGCTAAGCAGGGTGGTAAAACAGTGCCGGCGTTACATCGCGATATACGATTCAAGGACGTGAGTTTTCGCTATCCGGGCAGCGGTACGCTCGTGCTTGATCATATCAATTTGACTATCAAGCGCGGCCAGCATGTTGCGCTCGTCGGCGAAAACGGCGCGGGTAAAACGACGCTGCTGAAATTATTGGCGGGATTGTACCAGCCGGTTGGCGGCGAAGTAGCGGTTGATGGCGAGCCGCTTGCGTCGGCTAATATACAAACGTGGCACCGGCAGCTAGGCGTGCTCAGCCAAAATTTTACGCAGTATGATTTCGCGACAGCTGCCGAGAATGTGTGGTTCGGCGATGTGTCAAAAACGCCGGGCCAGGAACGAGTAGACGCTGCGCTACGCGAAGCCGAGGCAGCAAAATTTGTTGCTAAGCTGCCGAAAGGCGTCGACAGCTACGTGAACCAGTGGATGGAGTCCGACGATGGCGTGAAAGGCGTGGATTTGTCGGGCGGGCAATGGCAGCGATTGGCGCTTGCCCGCAACTTTTACCGCGACAGCCCGATTGTTATTTTAGACGAACCAACGAGCGCGATTGACGCGCTGGCGGAGGCTCGCATTTTCGATCGGTTGTTCCAGCAAAAACAGAAGACGATTATTACTGTATCGCACCGTCTGAGCACAGTTGAGAAAGCTGATATGATTTTTATGCTCGCGCACGGTAAAGTTGTCGAGCATGGCACGCACGCCGAGCTCGTCGCCCAGCACGGCGCGTATTACCATATGTTTGAATCGCAGCTCCGGCATAAATAATTACAAGCAGGCGGGGCGCTTTTACTGCTGCGCCTGTGCTGTTTGAGCGGTATTAAGCACTTGCATTTTACCGGCAAATACGCGATACTATTAAGTATGCTGGTACGCAATGGGGTGCCCGTTGCGATTAAAAAATAAACATCAAAACTTCCGTGCCCCGGGTGGGCGCGTAACAGCACGAAAGTCGCCTCTAGAATTTGGGGCGATTTTTTGATACGATAGTAGTGATGGGGCATTAGCTCAGTTGATAGAGCGCAGCATTCGCATTGCTGAGGTCGCGAGTTTGACTCTCGCATGCTCCACCATATTCGGGTGGATTTGGGAAAATTTGCGGGAAATTAGCTCAGTTGGCTAGAGCGCAGCATTCACATTGCTGAGGTCACAGGTTCGAGCCCTGTATTTCCCACCAGGAATTAGTATATTATGCGGGGTATTAGCTCATTTGGCTAGAGCGCTTCGCTGGCAGCGAAGAGGTGAGGAGTTCGAATCTCCTATACTCCACCAAATTATACAGGCAAGCATTGTTGCTTGTTTTTTATTTTTCACATTGACTATTTCGCTCACGGTTGCTATACTAACGTTAGGTCAATACGTTGTTTTCTGTTGCTCAAATTGAGTTTATCGGCGTCTGAGAACGGAAAATGTAATGCGTGAAACACACCCCTAGTTGTACCGTTGCACGATAAAAAGCGCAACTTTTTTGTTGCTAAAAATAGTAAGTAAAGGAGAACATATGCCTCGCAACAAGCGTGAAGGATTAGTTTTTGGCGTCGCTATGGCGTTCACGATGTCATTATTTATGAATATATTTAACGCGTTTCGCCACAGCGGTATATCAGTTGAAGCGCTCGGGCACGCCTTGTTGCTGCAGCCGGTGATTTTTACTATCGTGATGATTGTCGAAAATGCAGTCGTATCAAAAGCAGCGCGCAAAGTCATGAGCGGTATGGTGCAAAAAAATGACAGCGCTTCGGCAAAAGCACTCGCTCAGACGGTGTGTATGGTGACGGGTATGTCTCTCGCGATGAGTGCGATCGGGCTGGCACTGTCTGGCACGACGCTCGCTGCGATGCCGGCACAATTTGCACTGGCGTGGCCGGTAAATTTCTGTGCTGCTTTTTTTCTGGCAGATGTTTGCGGCAGCACATGTTGCCCGCAGCGCACTTCGGCTTTTTCGCCGCTATAGCCGAAATACGAATACTGCGGTCGTTGCTGAGTAGCGTGGGTGCAATGCATAGTTTTTCGCGCGGGTTATCTTGGTTAATGCAGATCATTATGATATAATAACTGTGAGCAAGATCTGTGCCGCCGCAGACCGTTTTTTTATGAAATAAGCAGAAGCCTACGCGGTATTAAGGAATACTATGACCGATCCAAACTATATTCGAAATGTTGCAATTATTGCGCACGTTGACCATGGGAAAACGACGCTTGTCGACGGATTGCTCAAGCAATCAAATACGTTTCGCGACAATCAGGCGGAAATGGCGCAAGCGTTGATTATGGATTCGGGCGATCAGGAGCGCGAGCGCGGTATTACTATCACCGCCAAACAGACGACGGTGTACTACGGCGATTACAAAATCAATATTATTGACACGCCGGGGCATGCGGATTTTTCCGGCGAGGTTGAGCGGACGCTTAATATGGCAGACGGCGTGTTGCTTATCGTCGACGCGCAGGAAGGACCGATGCCGCAAACGAAATTCGTTTTGAGTAAAGCGCTGGAGCTGGGCCTAAAGCCGGTAGTAGTGATCAATAAAATTGACAAGCCGGCGCGCCGCGTCGCTGAAGTTGAAGACGAACTGGCGGATTTATTTTTGGAGCTCGCGACCGACGAGTCGCAGCTAAAGTATCCAGTGTATTATGCGGCGGCGCGCGATGGCAAATCGTGGGTGCATATGCCAAGCGACCCGAGCGAGCCGGCCGATTTAACGCCGATTTTCGAGGCGATTGTTCAGCAAATTCCTGCGCCAAACGTGTCGGTGGACGGTTCGTTTCAAATGCTCGTAACAGCCCTGCAGTATGATAGCTTTTTGGGAAAGTATGCGATTGGGCGGATTAGCCGCGGTGTCGCTAAACGCGCAATGCCGATTGTGCTAATGAAAACTGACGGCGCGGCGCAAAACGCTAAAATTGATAAATTATTTATTAGCCGCGGGCTCGCCAAAGAAGAAGTCGACGAAGCGGTAGCGGGCGATATTGTTTATGTCGTTGGCGCGGCTGCAGCGCATATCGGCGAGACACTTGCCGACCGCGACAATCCTGAAGCGTTGCCGGTGATGGATGTCGAAGCGCCGACGATTAGCATGTATCTCGGGCCGAATACGAGCCCGATGAAAGGCCGCGAGGGTGAATTTACGACATCGCGGCAAATTGGCGATCGGTTGCAGCGCGAGCTAGAGACGAATGTGGCACTTCGTGTACGCGAGGACGGCATTGGATTTATCATTTCGGGTCGCGGCGAATTGCATTTAAGCGTGCTAATTGAAGCGATGCGGCGCGAGGGTTATGAGTTTGAAGTTGGGCGTCCGAAAGTTGTAACGATAAACGAAGACGGTGTCGAGAAAGAGCCGGTTGAAGAACTGTTGATTGAAATTGGTGCAGAGTTTGTCGGCGTTGTCAGCCAGGAGCTTGGCAAGCGTAAGGCGGAATTGGTTAAGCAAGAACAAACCGCGAGCGGTGCTGCGCGCATGACCTATCTCATCACGACGCGCGCGTTGATTGGATTACGCAACACGCTATTGACCGACACGAAAGGTACGGTGATTATGTATAGCTTGCCGCATGGTTATCAGCCGGCGAGCAGCACGTTGCCGCGAACGCGCAATGGCGTGTTGATTGCTTTTGAAGCTGGTACAACGACGCCGTATGCGCTTGAAAACGCCGAAAGCCGCGGCGAATTATTTGTCGGACCGGGCGTAGAGGTGTATGCTGGCATGATTGTCGGGCTAAACAATCGTATGGACGACATGGAGATCAACGTTTGCAAAGCGAAGCACCTGACAAACATGCGTTCAAAATCAAGCGACGGCACAGTGCAGTTGACGCCGCATACAGAACTTAGTTTAGAGCAATCAATTGATTTTATTGAAGACGATGAATTGCTTGAGGTGACGCCGAAAAGTTTGCGTCTGCGTAAAAAATATCTCGACGCTAACGAACGCAAACGCCATAATAAATCGTAAATAACAATCCCCCTGCGCGGTAGGTCGGGGGATTGTTATTAGCTTTAGCTGTTAGCCGATGTACTGTACGGTGATTCGCTTTCGCTTCATAGCTCTCCTTTTTGTTTTTTAGTGATGTTTGTGTGATTAACCACTGTATTTATATTAGCATAAGCATGATAAAAAGTCAATAGTATTTTTTAATATTCTTGTTGTAACAGGGGTAGATTTGGCGTATAATGCCATCTATGCGCAAACGATTGTTAACAAAAAAATCCGAGGAGATTATCAAAAAAAGTTCCGATTCGCTTAAGACTGCAACAGTCCATACGGTCGGTTTACTAAAGCCTGTCGCAAAAAGCCCAGATGAGTCGCTGCGTGATTTATTTGATGCCGTGCAGGCAGAGCGCGTGTATGCCGACGGTAAAACGTTTGTCGATATGGTGCCGTGCGATTCAGTTGCAGCGGTCGTACGCCGGTATATGAAAGAGCGCAAAAAGCCTGAGTTTGACTTAGCAGAATTTGTTTCGCATAATTTTCAGCCGGTAAAACACAACGTGCCGCAATACGAGCCGGACGAAACGACAACGGCGCGCCAGCATGTATCGAATTTGTGGCGCGTGCTAGAACGGCGTAATCGGCGTAATCGCGGTTCATTAATTGCGTTGCCATACAAATATATTACGCCGGGCGGGCGATTTGAAGAACAATTTTATTGGGATAGCTATTTTATTATGCTCGGACTTGCGGCGGACGGCAGGTGGCGCGCTGTGCATGATATGATGCGTAACTATACATATATGCTGCGTAAATTTAATATGATTCCGACCGCAAATCGTACCTATTTTTTGAGCCGGTCGCAGCCGCCGTTCTTCGCGCGTATGGTGCAGTTGTTAGCGCAGCAGCGCGGTGCGCGGCGCACGTATATTGAGTTTTTGCCTAGCATGCTCGCTGAATATCGATTTTGGATGGATGGGCGGCGGCGCCTCGCGACGAGACCGGATTGTACTGCGCACCGCCGTGTCGTGCGTATGCCGCATGGCGAAATTCTTAACCGGTTTTACGATGATCAATCGACGCCACGCCCGGAATCACAGCGCGAAGACATTGAAACGGCTGAAGTCGCTGACCAGAAAGAGCAAGTTTATATTGATTTGCGAGCAGCGGCGGAAAGCGGCTGGGATTTCAGTAGCCGTTGGTTTCGCGATACTTGCGACATCAAAACGATCGAAACGACGAAAATTGTGCCGGTTGATCTGAATTGTTTGATGTATGATTTGGAATGTGCGATCGCCGAATCGTACCGGTTCCTCAAACAAAAGCGTTTAGCGCGGCGGTTTGAGCAGGCTGCTGCTCACCGTGCCAAAGCAATTCAGCGATACTGTTGGAATGAGTCAAGTCAATTTTTTGAGGATTTTCATACCGTTCGACAAACGTTGAATGACCGTTTAACACTCGCGGGGGTGTTTCCGCTGTACGCCGGTATCGCGACGCCTGAACAAGCGGCAGCTGTAGCTGAGCGGATTAGAACGGACTTTTTGCATGCGGGCGGCGTTGCAGCGACGCTCGTCAATAACGGCCAGCAGTGGGATTTTCCAAATGGCTGGGCGCCGTTGCAGTGGGTAACAATCAAAGGATTGGGCTTATATGGCTATGACGAATTAGCGGTAGAAATCCGCGACCGCTGGCTTGCGCTGAATGAATCGGTGTTTATGAGCGAACGAAAAATGGTTGAGAAATACGATGTCGTTGCAGCGGCGCCAGGCGGCGGTGGCGAGTACGAGTTGCAAGACGGTTTTGGCTGGACGAACGGCGTATATGCTGCGCTCAAAGACGAACAGGAGAAAGAATATGGCGCGTAAACGCTGGGCAAATGTAAACGCCTTGTATCAAATTTATCCGCGATCATTTATGGATTCAAATGGCGATGGTATTGGTGATTTGCGTGGTGTAATTGACAAGCTAGCCTATATAAAAAGCGGTGAAAAATCGCTTGGCATCGACGCGATTTGGTTTTCTCCGTTCTATCCATCACCGCAAGCTGACATGGGCTATGACGTGTCGGAATATTGCGATATTGATCCGATGTTTGGCTCGCTTGATGATTTTCGCGAACTGATCGAAAAAGCGCACGCAAGCGGCATTAAAGTCATGGCTGATTTCGTGCCGAACCATACAAGCGATCAGCACCCGTGGTTTCTGGAGTCGCAATCGTCGCGCGATAATGACAAAAGTGATTTTTATACGTGGCATGATGCGCGCGCAGATGGTTCGCCGCCAAATAATTGGCTGAGTATTTTTGGAGGCTCGGCGTGGCAGTGGAATGAATCACGGCAGCAATATTATTTACACACGTTCTTGAAAGAGCAGCCCGATTTGAATTGGGACAATCCGGCGGTGCGCCAAGAAATGAAGCGCGTTCTGAAATTTTGGCTTGATTTAGGCGTTGATGGATTTCGCGCTGACGCAGTGCGGTGGATTAGTAAAGATCCGCACCAGCGCGATGATCCGCTCGCAGCGCATTGCCCTGATGAGCAATCAGTGCAGTCGTTTGACGATTTGCAGCATAAATATAGCCGTTTTTGGGAAAACCTGTTTCCATATTTGCGCGAGCTGACGGATATTGTGGCATCATATGACGATAGAATCATGATTTTCGAAGATTATCCCGATGGAAATTACGGCACGCAGGAACAATATCTCGGATTTTACGGCGTCAACCCTGACGTGTCGATGCCATTTAATTTTGAAGGTTTGGGCGCGAAATTCTCGGCGGAATCGTTTAGTACGATGGTAAATGAATTTCAGGGCATGATCAATCCTGATATTCATACGCCGGTGTATTGTTTTAGTAATCACGACCAAGCGCGAATCGCGACGCGTTATGGTGGTACAGAGCAGGCGCGGCTCGTTGCGCTGATGCAATTGACGCTGCCGGGTCTGCCGGTGGTGTACTACGGCGATGAAATCGGTATGACGAACGCGCCGATCCAATTTAATGAAATTCAAGACAAGTCAGTATTTAGCCACGGTAACGACGAGTCGGTCGGGCGCGATCCCGAGCGTACGCCTATGCAATGGACGGGTGAAAAAAATGCCGGTTTTAGCCAAGTAAAACCGTGGTTGCCTGTTGATCCTATAAGTAAAAAAGTGAATGTTGACGTTGAGCAGCACGACCCCGATTCGTTTTTTGCCTTATATCAGCGGCTGCTGAAATTACGCAGTCAGTACGATATTCTGCGCATGGGCGAATACGAGCCGATCGGTGATGCAGGCGACGACATATTTGCGTATGCCCGGTGGATCGGCAAGGAGCAGCACGCGTTTGTGGCGCTCAACTTTAGCGAAGAGATGCGCCGTGTTACGTTGCCGCACGCTGGATTTGTTTTATGCTCAACGCATCCGGTTGACTATCCGGCAATTAGCGCAAACGGCGTTGTAACGCTCCGGCCGTATGAGGGCGTTTTGGTTGAATGTAGCGAGCACCGATTGCAGCGCGACAACTAAGCAAAGATCCGCATGGTTGAATATACATGTACTAACTGATCAGCAGCTTGACCTGATTTCATCGGGTAGAAATCCCTTCTCATGCCGAAAGCCTGCTTGCCATTTGTAATCTTTGCCGTAGCCGAGATCTTTCATCAACTTCGTCGGCGCGTTACGGATATGGAGCGGTACAGGCGCGTCGGGAAATTGTTTCGCTAGATCTTTGGCGGCATGCATTAGGTCGGTGATTTCGCGCGATTTTGGGCTGCGCGCCAAAGCGACGGCACAGTGGTATAAATTATAGTTTGCTTCCGGCAGCCCGACGCGTTCAACTGCTTGGAATGTTGCCACCGCGAGCGCGAGCGCGCCATTACCCGCTAGCCCAATGTCTTCAGAAGCGAAAATTATCATGCGCCGTGCGATAAACTTTGGATCTTCGCCGGCATCAATCATTCGGCTGAGATAATAGAGCGCCGCTTGCACATCGCTGCCGCGCAGCGACTTGATGAACGCTGAAATCACGTCGTAGTGCATGTCGCCTTTTTTGTCATAGCCAGGAATTTTCTTTTGTGCTGCCGCTTTTACGATATCGGGTGTAATTTTTTCACCAAAACCGAGTGCTAATTCAAGATTTCCGAGTGCTACGCGTGCGTCGCCGCTAGATAATTCTGCGAGATAGTCTAGCGCTTTCGGTGTGATTTGCTTTGATTTGCCAAGCGTTTTTAGTGCGCGCTTCAGAATCGCAATAATTTCATCTTTTGCAAGCGGCTGCAATACAAGCACGCGCGTACGGCTTAATAGAGCGGGAATGACCTCAAAGCTGGGGTTCTCGGTCGTGGCGCCAATCAGGGTAATCAGCCCTGACTCAACGTGCGGCAAGAACGCGTCTTGCTGCGCTTTGTTGAAGCGGTGGATTTCGTCGACAAACAAAATCGTGCGCAAACCTAAATTCCAATTTTGCCGCGCGTGCTCAATTACTTTTTCAACGTCTTTTTTACCGCTTGTGACGGCGCTGAGTTCAATAAATTCCGCGTTCACTTCGCGCGCGATAATACGCGCCAGCGTCGTTTTGCCTGTGCCTGGTGGACCCCAAAAAATCAAACTGACCGGCTCGCCCTGTACCACGATTCGGCGCAGCAACTCGCCGTCGCCGAGCAGTTGCCCTTGTCCAATTACCTCGCCTAAGCTCTTCGGCCGCATTCGTTCTGCGAGCGGTATCCTCTCCATATTTGTATTATACCGCGATACGTGGTATAAAAATAGAGCGCCGCACCATCTATGTTTGTGCTTTTGTTTGAACCGTGCGATAATTATAAGCAGTAAAAGGAGGAGTTGTATGGAAATTTTTATCGTCATATGCGTACTTGCATTTATTGCGATGTTGAGCGGTATACGGGTGGTGAATCAATACCAGCGCGGCGTAGTGCTGACGCTTGGCAAGTTTTCTGGCGTGCGCGAACCAGGGCTTCGTATCGTTTTGCCCGTCATTCAAACGATGACGCTAGTTGATATACGCTCGACGCCGATTGACGTGCCGAAGCAAGAGGTAATTACTAGAGACAATGTAACGGTTGGCGTTGATGCGGTTGTTTATTTTCGCGTCGTTAATGCGCCGAAAGCTGTGCTTGAGACGACGAATTATATCTATGCTACTAGCCAGTTCGCGCAGGCTGCTTTGCGCGATGTGACCGGTAATGTCGACATGGACGATCTGCTCGCTAAGCGCGAAGAGATTTCGCAGCAAATCAAAGAGATTGTTGATGCCGAGACAGACAAATGGGGCATTGATGTTGAAAATGTAAAAATTCAAAATATTGAATTACCGGGCGACATGAAGCGGGCGATGGCGAAGCAGGCAGAGGCCGAGCGCGAACGCCGCAGTAATATTATCAATGCCGACGGTGAAAAGCAGGCTGCTAAAACCTTGGCGGAGGCCGCTGAAATCTTAGCAACAACGCCAGGCGCAATTAACCTGCGCACGCTGAATACCTTGGAGCGCATCTCGACAGAGCCGTCGCAAAAAACAATGATGCTGTTTCCGGTTGAATTGATTGATGCGCTGCGCGGCGGAAAGAAGTAAGCGTTGTCACTCCTAGCTAAATATTGTTGTCGTTGGCATGACGTTTGTAAACAAAAAGGCGCTTAAGCGCCGAAGTGCTCGTGGTGGCAATGTATGCCAAAGCTCGAACCTATTTCGAACGTAAAAACTGAGCAATGCAGGCTCAGCCTCAACGCCTGCGGGCGCACGCGCCCGCTCGCCCCACCAGAAAAACCCTTTGAATTATCTTTTTGAAATTTCCCCGCCGATCTTTTATTTTTTAGTTGAAAAGGGTGTTTTCTGGGTGGGGACGACTACTGCCATGACAGTAGAGGCGTTGGGGCTTCGCCAAGGCGGCAGAGGCGGCAGACGCCGCGCTACGCGCCCTCGTTCTGAAAGCTTAACCTACACCCTGTAAGTTTATCGACAGCCAAAGTACATAAAGCACGGCTATATCCAGTGTGGATATGCCAGACATAGCGTAGGTTAACCAAAAAGCATGTGCTCGGTGCGCAAACTCCGTAAATCTGATAGAATAGGATTAAAACAAATACGCAAAGAGAAGCAAGGATATAACAGAATGGGTACTATAACTGTAAACGTCAATCCAAAGACACTTATATGGGCTCGTGAAGAGCTTGGATTTCACTTGGATGATGTCGCTAGTAAAATTAAAAAAGATATAGATACCATTCAAGATTGGGAGGCGCACGGCAAGAATTTGCGTTATACCGATTTGGTAAAGCTCAGTAAGCTCTATAAGCGGCAAGTTCCTGTATTTTTTCTGAACAATACGCCAGCAAAAACAGCTAAACCAAAGGATTTTCGCAACCTCAGCGTTAAAAGCAGAGGCCTTAGCCCTGATGCAATGTTGGCAATCCGTAGGACTAAAAGATACCTTGACCTGTATCGTGAGCACACACCAGCCAATCAGCTAACAGAGCAGTATAAATGGGTGCAGACGATAAAGGATTACCGGCACAACGGGCTTGAGCAAGCACTTCGTGATTTGCTTGACGTACCTATTAGTGAGCAAAAGAAAGCCAAAAATAAGACGCTCAAGTTTTGGCGCAATCGCATAGAGGAAAGATTGGGCGTATTTGTGTTTCAATTCCCCGTAGATAGCCATGAATTTGACGGTTTTAGCTATATTGCAGACGGCGTGCCTTTCGGCATTACACTAAATAGTAGAGTTGCCGAGAAGCGCAAGATATTCACAATCTTTCACGAGATAGGACATATCATTGAGGGTACTGCTGGCATCTGTATTACAAGCACCAGTCAGCAGACACGGCAAATCGAAGCGCGATGTAATAAATTTGCTGCTACTTTCTTAATGCCAAGAGAAGAAGTCGCTGCTCCTAGCAGCTTTGAAGAGCTACAGCAGCATGCAGATGAGCTAGGTGTTAGCAAAGAAGCGTATTTGATACGAGCGTACGATCTTAAGCTAGTGAAAGATGGTGATTTTAATAAGTATATGACCACAATCCAAAAGATGAACAAAAAGATTGCCGAAGAACAAAGACGGAAAAACAAAGACAAAGACGGTTTTGTTCCTCGTGATGTTGTCAGTAAGAGTTACAGGGGTGATAAGTTTTTTGATTTCGTATTAGAGGCGTATGACGCTAACCGCATAAGTCCTGCGGTTGTCCGTGATGTTTTAGATCTTAAATTGGTGGGGTTAGGTAGGTTTGATAGGTAATGACCCTCGCCAGCAAGGAAAAGATCTACATCTTTGACGCAAATGTGTTTATCAATTTGCATAGAATTGATATGCATTCAATTCGCCTGCCCACTGAAGTATGGACAAAACTTGATGAGCTAATGACTAGCGGTAAAATTATATCGCACCGCACAGTTTATGATGAAGTGGTAAGCGGATCGAAAAAACCAGACAAAGTATCGGCATGGCTTCAGCCGCGCTCTTCCTACTTTGAGCGCTCAACCGCTCGACAGATAGAGATAATGGCCGACGTTATCAACAGGTTTCCAAAGCTCATTGATGTTAATATCGAAAGAGATCAGGCTGATCCATGGCTCGTTGCTTTAGCTGCCGAAAAAATCGAACAAGACTCAAGTCATGAATACGTTGTTGTTACACAAGAGAGTCAAGCAAGCACTGTAAAATTGCCCGCCGCATGCAAAGCCTTTAATGTCCACTCAATTTCATTGGCGAACTTCTTTGAAGAGAACGGCATTACCTTTGGCGTTAGTTTTAATTAAGAACAGACGCTTGACGAGTTAGATAAACAGCTTGCATGTATAGATTGATCGAGTCGGCTATCTTATCTGTAACAGTCATATTTTGTGCTCGAAGATATGGCTCAAGTATCGCAAGCGTCGCACCCGTCGGAAACAGCACGGGTAATATCTGACTCACAATTCGCTCATCATCAAAGAGTTTGCGGAATATGCGGAGTGGCAGGGCTTTTATTTCTTCGGCAGATTCTTCGGGGGTGCTGTCAAAA
>ERZ773003.1012-NODE-1012-length-18212-cov-9.355620_pt1 | contig 18212 bp, 13 predicted proteins | sample MGYA00580668_ERZ773003 | MGnify/ENA primary metagenome ERZ773003 (study PRJEB29015, sample SAMEA2738002) | human oral metagenome | biome: human oral; feature: human-associated habitat; material: dental | place: China | collected 2126 ... | reverse complement strand
GCCTGCGCCTGCTGTTCCACCTCATCATGAGGCGTATGTTTATGTTGATCTGCCATAGAGAATTCCTCCATATCCCAAGATGTAAGAAATCGCTGATACGATGATGCTGAGCAGATCAGCGATCTCCAAAAACATTGTTTGCATATTATATTTCTATGTTAATGATATGTCAAGTAAAAACTGCCGTGACAGCACGGCAGTTTTTCTCAGCAGGAGCAGCAAAGTGTACGAGAAAATCCGGTACGTCCTTATGCCTTGCCTGCAAGTTTCTTGTAGTTGTTGTAGCGCGTCTCCGCGTCCTTCTGCGTCTTCTCAAAGAGTGCATCCGCCGCCTCGGGGAAGCTGCGCTGGAGATTGATGTAGCGGTTCTCACCCAGCAGGAACTCACGGAACTTCGAGAAGTCCGGCTCTTTCGAATCGAGGCTGAACGGATTCTTGCCTGTCTCGATAAGCTGCGGGTTGTAGCGATAGTTCGCCCAGTAGCCGCACTCCACGGCGAGCTTGCCCTCAAGCTGGGCACAGCCCATGCCCTTGCGGATGCCGTGATTGATGCACGGCGAGTACGCAATGATGAGCGAGGGGCCCGGATATGCCTCCGCCTCGCTGATCGCCTTGAGCACCTGATTCTGATCGGCGCCCATGTCGATCTGGGCAACGTAGACGTAGCCATAGGACATCGCCATCATGCCGAGATCCTTCTTCTTCGTCTTCTTGCCCGTTGCAGCAAACTCTGCAATCGCCGCCGCCGGCGTGGACTTCGACGCCTGACCGCCCGTATTGGAGTAAACCTCCGTGTCAAAGACCATGATGTTGATGTCTTCGCCCGAGGCGAGCACGTGATCCACACCGCCGTAGCCGATGTCGTATGCCCAGCCGTCACCGCCGAAGACCCACTGCGAACGCTTGACGAAGTAGTCGTTGTCGCTGTAGATGCGGCAAAGAAGCTCGTCCGTCCCCTTCTCCTTCTCGAGCAGCTCGCGCAGGAGGTCGGCGCGGTCGCGCGTTCCCTCACCGCTGTTGCGCTTGTCGAGCCAGAGCTGCATCGCCGCCTGGAGCTCCGCCGAGCCCTTCTTGGCCTCCAGTGCCTCCGTCACAGCGGCAGCGAGCGACTCACGTACCGACTTTGTGCCGAGCAGCATACCGAGACCATACTCTGCGTTGTCCTCGAACAGCGAGTTCGCCCATGCAGGACCGCAGCCCTTATGGTTCTTCGTGTACGGAATGGCAGGTGCACTGGCGCCCCAAATGGAGGAGCAGCCCGTTGCATTGGCGATCATCATGCGGTCTCCAAAGAGCTGCGTGATGAGCTTGGCATACGGTGTCTCACCGCAGCCTGCGCACGCCCCCGAGAATTCAAAGAGCGGCTGCTCGAACTGCGAGCCGATCAGCGTTGTCTTCTTCATCGGGACATTCTTGACCGCGACCTTCGTCGTATCGACACCGTAGTCAAAGTACTTCTGCGCATCACGGAGCTTGTCATCGAGCAAGGTCATATCAAGTGCCTTGCCCGGGCAGACCTGTGCACAGTTGCCGCAGCCAAGGCAGTCAAGTGTCGAGACGGCGATGGTGAGGTTCATTCCCTTTGCGGGACGCGACTTCACAGACTGCATCCCCTCAGGTGCTGCCGCAAGCTCCTCGTCCGTCGTCAGGATCGGACGAATCGTCGCATGCGGACAAACAAAGGAGCACTGGTTGCACTGAATACACTTCTCAGGGCGCCATACGGGGACAGAGATCGCCGTGCCGCGCTTCTCATAGGCTGTACCGCCCACGGGGAACGTACCGTCCTCCATGCTGAGGATCTCGGAGATCTTGAGCTTGTCGCCCTCCTGACGATTCATGACATTCTGGACGTTCGTGATGAATGCAGGCGTCTTCTCGTTGACCGGCACCTCTTCGTCCACAGCATCCTTCCACGCATCAGGAACATTGACGCGGTGCAGCGCCTCGATGCCCTTGTCGATCGCACCATTGTTCATGTTGACGACCTTCTCGCCCTTGCTGCCGTAGGAGGTGACAACCGCATCCTTGAGATACTTGACTGCATCGTCGAGCGGAATGATGTTGGCGAGCTTGAAGAACGCGGACTGCATGACCATGTTGAAGCGTCCGCCAAGTCCGAGCTCACGCGCAATATGAACGGCGTCCACCGTATAGAACTGGATGTCGTTGCGTGCGATAAAGCGGCGCATTGATGCGGGCAGATGCGTATCCAGCTGCTCATCCGACCAGAACGTATTGAGCAGGAACGTGCCGCCCTTTCTGAGTCCTGCGAGCAGGTCATACTGACGTACATAGGACTGCTGCGAACAGGAGATAAAGTCCGCACGGTTGATGAGATAAGGGCTGATGATCGGCGACTTGCCAAAGCGCAGGTGACTCATCGTGATGCCGCCCGACTTCTTCGAGTCGTAGGCAAAGTATGCCTGCGCATACATATCCGTCTTGTCGCCGATGATCTTGATCGCGCTCTTGTTCGCGCCGACCGTGCCGTCCGAGCCGAGTCCCCAGAACTTGCACGCCGTCGTCCCCTCCTTCGTGAGGTTGACATCTCTGTGTGCGGGCTTCAGGCTGCGGTTCGTCACATCATCGACGATGCCGAGCGTAAAGCCGTGCATCGGCGCGTCCTTCTTCAGCTCCTCGTAGACGCCGAAAATCTGATCCGGCGTCGTATCCTTGCCGCCGAGACCATAGCGGCCGCCGACGATGACGGGATCCATGCCTGAGCCATAGTACGCCGCCTTGACATCGAGGTAGAGCGGCTCGCCGAGGGCACCCGGCTCCTTCGTGCGGTCGAGGACAGCAACCTTCTTCACCGTTTTCGGGAGATACTTGAAGAAATGCTCGACGGAGAACGGACGATAGAGATGAACGGACAGCAGTCCGACCTTCTCGCCCTGTGCATTGAGATACTCTGCGACCTCCTCCGCCGTCTGGCAGACCGAGCCCATCGCAATGATGATGCGGTCCGCATCAGGTGCGCCGTAGTAGTCAAAGAGATGGTGCTCACGGCCTGTGATCTTTGCCATCTGTGCCATTGCTTCCTCAACGAGGGAAGGAATGGCATCATAGTAACGGTTGACCGCCTCACGCCCCTGGAAGTAGATATCAGGGTTCTGTGCCGTGCCGCGCACCACCGGATGATCCGGGTTGAGCGCACGGCGGCGGAACGCCTCAACGGCATCCCAGTCGAGGATCTTCGCGAGGTCAGCATAGTCCACGACCTCGATCTTCTGGATCTCATGCGAGGTGCGGAATCCGTCAAAGAAGTTGATGAACGGCACACGTCCCTTGATGGCGACGAGATGCGCTACTGCAGAGAGATCCATGACCTCCTGCACGCTCGACTCGGCGAGCATGGCGACACCTGTCTGACGCGCTGCCATGACATCCTGATGGTCGCCGAAAATGTTCAGCGAGGAGGCGGCAATGGCGCGTGCACTGACGTGGAACACGCCCGGCAGCAGCTCACCTGCAATTTTATACATATTGGGGATCATCAGCAGAAGCCCCTGCGATGCTGTGTAGGTCGTCGTCAGCGCACCCGCCTGCAGAGACCCGTGGACAGCACCTGCAGCACCGGCCTCCGACTGCATCTCAATCAGACGCAGCTTCTGTCCAAAGATATTTTTCATTCCTTTGGCAGCAAGGCTGTCGACATACTCCGCCATCGGCGACGAGGGCGTGATCGGATAGATCGCTGCCACGTCCGTAAAGGCATAGGAAATATAGCCCGCGGCGGTATTTCCGTCCATCGTCTTCATCTTTTTTGCCATAGTACTGCTCTCCTCTCTTTAGAGAAGCGCCGATAAATTCGGCACGACCATCTTGACGCATCTTTTTCGCCCGCTTATCGTTAGCAAATCCTCCACATAGCCCTCGCTATGCGTCCGGTTTGCTGCCTCAATCGGACAAAAAATCTACGCCAATCTGAGAGACTGTTTTATCAGCGATTCCCTAGAAATGCTTCTGCACTTCATCGAATATTAAAATATATACACATGAGCAAAGAATTTCTTCCCCTCCGTCGAACGAGAAACAATATCTATGGAGAAGTATCAATTCTATACTTTCTGTTTATTATACAACGGAACACCCGCCTTGTAAACAAGACAGGTGCTTTGTATCTCCGATATTACGGCGTTCTATCATTGTTTTTTATGATGCAAGCATCCGAACGCCCTATTTCGTTCCTGTTTCCTTCTGATTAAAGCTCGGTTCGCGTCTTTCCAAGAATGCCGTCACAGCCTCACGATGATCCGGAGAGGCCCCCGCCTTCCCGAGATTTTCCGCCTCGATGCGGCTGTATGCCATATAGTCGCGGTAAAAAACCTCATAGTAAAGCTGTTTCTGCATGGCGATGGCACCAAGAGGACGGCGCAGGAGCTGTATGGCAAAGGCACGCGTTTCCTCTTCCAGTTTTCCTGCGGCAGCGACCCGCGTGGCCAGTCCGAGACGCAGCGCCTCCTCACCGTAGACGGGGGTACTCAACGCCATGAGCTCAATCGTCTTCGCGAGTCCAACAATCTGATGTAGATGATAAATGCAGCCCGTGTCCCCGGGCAGAGCGACGTTCGAGAACGCTGTGAGCAGACAGCTCCCTTCCGTCATGATGCGGAAATCTGCGCCGAGCGCGAGGCCGCAGCCGGCGCCCGCAGCCGTGCCGTTCACCATCGCAATCACAGGTTTTCGGCACTTTCGCAGAGCAAGCGACGCCTGCCCTGTCAGCATGGAGAGTTCATAGCTGATGAATGAAAAGGTCGCCATCTCCTTGATGTCGCCGCCTGCAGAGAAATTCCTGCCCGCGCCCGTAAGGATGATTACCTTCACCGCTTCGTCCGTATCACAATGCTCCACAGCCGCAATCAAATCGCGGAACATCTGCGCGTCCAGTGCATTATTTGATGCGGGACGATCCATAACGATCTGCGCGATGCCATCCTGAATGGATTGCTTGATATGCTGATCCATGGGAAACCTCCTATCGGAATACACAAAGGACGATGTCCCGCTCGGGCAGCGCACGGGACATTCTCAGCAGCTTGTCCTGCCAAGGAGCGGATGTGTGGTCGGGCGCAGGTCACGCACGCGGATGAGGTGCAGTGCCTCCGCGAGATCAATGTCTCGACGTTCGGAGCCGTTCTCGTACACGTAGACTGGATGCTCTGCGCCGACCTCGCTGCCCGGCATATAGACATACTCCGCCGTATGCGCATCACCAAAGATGATGCCGCGATCCAGCTGTGCTTCGCGTATCAAAACATATCCCTCCGCCAGAGCAGGTAGACCGCCAGCGTCGATACGCAGACAGCAAAGATGAGTACGCGCAGGAAGCCCGTCGGATCATCCTGATACGGCACCGGCACATTCATCCCTAGGAAACTTGAGATCACCGTCGGGATGGCGAGAATAATCGTAATCGCGGTCAGAAACTTCATCACGAGGTTCAGATTGTTCGAGACGATAGACGAAAACGTATCGGCAAGGCGCGCCAAGATCGTGCTGTATAGATCTGCCATCTCACGCGCCTGCTTGTTCTCGATGATGACATCCTCCAGAAGATCCTCGTCCTCCTCATACATGCGAAAGATATGATGGAGGGAGGTGTTCGTACGCAGGCGCATCAGGCGGTCGAGCACCGCTCCGTTCGAGCGCAGTGCCGCATTGAAATACGTCAGCCCCTTCTGCAGCTGCAGCAGGCGCAGGATCTCGCTGTTCTTCATATCGTGTCGCAGCCGATCCTCGATCTCCTCGGTCAGCTTGCTGATCTGCCGCAGATAGCGCAGGTAGAACACATCGGATTTATAGAGTATCTGAAAGAGGAACCGCGTCCGCTTGTACGTGCGGAACATCTTCGCCGTCCGCTCATTGAACTCCGCGATGACGGGCGTCTCTTCGAGACAGACGGTGATGACATGCTCATCCGTGAGGATGATCGCCAGCGGCAGTGTATCGTAGCTGTCCTCACCGCGATAGACGGGGACATTGGTCAGGATCATGACGGAGTCATCCTCAACATCCGTATGCGAACGCTCCTCATCGTCGAGAGCGGAACGCAGGAAATCGGGATCAACCTCCGTGAGTGTACTGACGACCTTCAGTTCGTACGGCGTCGGATTGACAATATTGATCCATGCCCCTTTGGACAGCGTCTTGAGTGACAGCTCCTGCAGCGGGCCGGATTCCATGGATTTATAAATCTGCAGCAAGGGAGAACGCTCCTTTCCGATTGTCCTCCCCCGCTGTCACCGCATCCTAGCTGCACAGCGAAGAGAGAACAGAATACTCGTATGCGGCGGAGGCTGCAAAGGTGTATCGTCCACGCTCTTCACTTCCTTTCATCGTGCTCAGAAATTACGCTCTCATCATGTCTTAAACATTGAAGCGGAAATTCACCACATCACCGTCGCGCATGACATAGTCCTTGCCCTCAAGCCGCACCAGCCCCTTGTCGCGCGCTGCCGCGACACTGCCGAGCGAGATGAGATCGTCATAGTTCACGATCTCCGCACGGATGAACCCGCGCTCAAAGTCCGTGTGAATCTTTCCTGCCGCCTTCGGCGCGGTCGTTCCGCGCGTAATCGTCCACGCACGGCACTCATCCTCTCCCGCCGTAAGGAATGTCTGCAGGCCGAGCAGGGCAAACGCACCGTGGATCAGGCGATCCAGCCCGCTCTCCGCAAGACCAAGATCTTCGAGGAACGCCGCTGCTTCCTCGTCATCGAGCTCGGCGATCTCCTCCTCGAGGCGCGCCGATACTGTCACCACCTGCGCGCCCGTACGTGCAGCATACTCCTTCACCTTCTGCACGTGAGGATTCTCCGCGTTCGCTGTCGCCGCCTCATCCTCGCCAACGTTCGCGATGTAGAGGATCGGCTTGCGCGTGAGGAGATTCAGATCACGCAGGATCCCCTGCTCCTCCTCGGAGAGCTCCGCCTCGCGCGCAGGCCGCCCCGCATCGAGCGCCTCTTTCAGGCGCTCCAGTGCCGCATGCTCCGCCTTTGCCTCTTTGCTCCCCGATTTCAGCAGTTTCGTCACCTTGGCCAGGCGTTTTTCCACCGCCTCCAGATCGGCAAGGCACAGCTCCGTCTCGATGATGTCAATATCGCGCAGTGGGTCAATGCCGCCCTCTACATGCGTGATGTCCGAGCTCTCAAAGCAGCGCACCACGTGGGCGACAGCATCCACCTGGCGGATGTGCTCGAGGAACTTGTTGCCAAGCCCCTCGCCCTTCGAGGCGCCCTTCACAAGGCCGGCAATATCGACGAAGCGCACACTGGCGGGCGTCGTCTTTTTGGAATGATAGAGATCCGTCAGCACCTTGAGACGCGCATCCGGTACGGCCACGACACCCACATTCGGTTCAATCGTGCAGAACGGGTAGTTCGCCGCCTCTGCGCCCGCCTTCGTAATGGCGTTGAACAGCGTGCTTTTTCCCACATTCGGCAGACCGACGATTCCGACTTCAAGGTTGCTCACAGATATTCCTCCAAAACACGTTATGACAGATATACACGTTATGTTATAGCACACAACCCATGCACAGGTCAATTCCAACACAGTTTTCCGACGCTTTTCTTCACAGCATGGACGTATATGTTGCAAATGGTACTTTCAATTTTTATATCTTGTGCTATAATGTGAAAAAGTCAAGGATATCTTCCTTCTTTTCACTGTATTTTCCCATAGGAGGTCATTATGGCAATTACCAAAGATATGAGCATCATCGAGATTGTGCAGAAGTACCCCGACACTGTCGAGGTTCTGATGAACGCAGGCATGGGCTGCCTCGGCTGCGCGGCGGCACATTTCGAAAACATCGAGCAGGGCGCACTGGCACATGGCATCGACATCGACGCACTCATCGACAAGCTCAACGAGACGGTCGGCGAGACAGCCGCGGCACAGTAAGCAAAATACGCACGAAAAAGCCACCTCACGACAACGAGGCGGCTTTTTTGATGCAGTTGTTAGAGCATTTCCTGCACATCCCACCAAATCACGGCCGAGCGCGTTGCAACAGTGCATTTTCCGTTCTTTGCCTCCGCGCAGATGGCACGGTGCAGCTCCTCACGCACGGCATTCGTGACATCGCCCTCATACTGCTCATAGGCGAGCAGCCGATACCGCAGCTCATCCTCAATACTGCGCTCACAGCGATAGTCAATTGTGCGCACGTTGGCAAACCGTCCCTGCGCAGCAAGCATATTGTAGAGAATCTGGAACTCCTCCACGTCACAGCTGCTCGCCGAGCGCGGGTTTTTCTTGTCGGGGATCTCGGCAACGATGGCGCAGTATGCCTTCGTATATGCCTCCATCTGAAGGATGAGAGGCCATACATCCGCATACATCCAGAAGACGAGCGACACCGTCACGAGATCAAACGCGCGGTCAAGTGCCCCGCCGACGGGAAGATCCTGCACCAGCTCCTCTATCACCGCATAGTTGGACACTCCTGCCGCAGCGGCATTTTCCCGCAGGAGGCGGACCATCTCGTGCGACGGTTCCACGGCCGTAGCGAATTTGATCTTCTCGGCAAAGGGAATAATAAAGGAGCCGGGTCCCGCACCGATATCGAGCATCGTCGCATCCGCGCTCAGAATATGCCGCAATGCCGCATAGGTTTTCCGCCCATAGTCATAATCGTTGCTGCGGCGCATGGCGGAGAAATCCCGTGCGCGCTTGTCCCAGTAATCCACCTGCGGATTCGCCCGTATGTGCTCCGTACGTTCGTGAAATTTCTCCTTCCACCAGGCATTCCAAAAGGAAAAGTCCGGCTTATCTCCCATCCAAATACTCCTCTCACGCGGCGAAATGCTCCTGTTCAATGATGCCGAATGACGGTAAATCGTGCGAGGGAAATCGGCTCTTTCGGCATGATGTGTGCCTTCTCCCGTGCAATGGCGATCTGCTGCTCCGCCGTGTCGATCCCCGCGAGATCGGGCAGCAGGAGACCGCGCCGACGGTCCGCCACGCTTTTTACGATAACGCCGTAGACATGTGGATCCAGTTCCTCTGCCGACGTGATCGGCTCAGGCGTACTGAGCACATCCACGCTGTAGACGAGACGATCCAGTTCCTCCACGGCAATCGGCTCAAATCGGCTGTCGTGTGCCGCTGCCGAGACTGCATTGTAGAGAATCTCCTCGGCGAGACTCTGCTGTGCGGGCAGAAACGTCCCGATGCAGCCGCGCAGTTTGCCATATTTCTTGATGGAGACAAAAACCCCCGCACGTCCCTCCGTCAGCTCCTCCGGCATATCCGGCGGCAGAGCGGCATAGCTATGCGTCCGCACAAAGTGCTCCACGCTCGCCCGCGCGAGACGTACATACATATCCTCCGATGCACGCAGCTTCTCCATCGCTGCATCCTCCGCACGAACGAGCTGTGCCGTATAGTCGCGGCTCTCATCCGTTCCCGTGACCGTAAAGGAAGCCACTGCATAGCCGACACCGAAGGGGCCTTCATAGCTGCAGAGACGGCTCTCTATCGCACTGCCGTCGAGCACTCCGGCGAGCACCCAGAGACCATTCAGCCCACAGTGCCCTGCCGTCTCGGCAAAGCTCCCCGGAATCTGCAGCAGGGAGAAAAAATCTCCTGCCCCCATAAACGCCGTACAAAGGCGGTCAAACTCCGGTCCCTCCGCGGCGAAACCATTCGGTGCCGCAGGACTGAGCCGATGCGAGAGATCGCCGCTCGCGATACACACCGTGCGCCGCCCCAGCCGCTCCGACACGGCAGCAATGCACTGACCGAGCCGCGCGTGCAGATATGCCGGCAGACCCGAAATACCGATGCGCACCACCTTGACCGGCGCATCTCCGAGATAATCGCTCAAAAAGGCCAGCGGAATCATCGTCCCGTGATCGAGTGCTGCCTCCCGCTCTCCGAGTGTACCCGCCGGAATATCGTGATCCATCGCCGTCGCGGCGAGCATCCGCACAAAATCTTCGTCATAGTCGACACCGACGGAGATCGCGGGATGCCCGAATGCCGCAAAATTTCCTTCCGCACGCTCTCCCGGTGAGATATGAAAGTAATCCTCATAGACGACAGCATGCGGGCTGATGACAACGACGGTATCGGGATGGAGCTCTGCCGCCGCACGCATGACCTCACGATAGGCGTCAATGGTGTGCGCAATCTCCTGCTCGCGTCCCGCGCCGATCGCAGGAAGAATGAGCGGCGGATGCGGTACAGCATAAGCAGCAAGAACAGACATAAGATTCACACTCCTATACAACAAATGATGGGCTTCATTTCATCCGTGATTCCCTAAAAAAATACCGACTGCACTGCAGTCGGAAGGAACTGTGCACCATGGGTGCGGCTTCGTCCTGCCAAGGAAAAGAAGACGGCATAAACCTGCAGCGAACCCACGAGGACAATGAAAGGAAGCGCTGAGCCCTATCCTGTCAGCGGTTCCGATAAGCCAAAATGGTGCGGATGAAGGGGGTCGAACCCATACGCCTTGCGGCACTGGATCCTAAGTCCAGCGCGTCTGCCAGTTCCGCCACATCCGCATGGAAATCATTCTATCATGCACGCGCAATACTGTCAATCCGCGCTCCCCGCCACGAGAGAACGGTTTTCCGCATCTCTGCTGTGTGCAGCACGCCCTCCGCGAATCCGCGCCGTACCAGTTCCGCGGGGAGATACTCATCGTACTTGTCAAACACAGGCACTTCATCCGAATAGAGAAGCTCCATCGGCGTAAAGTCTGCCGCAGCTTCTTCCGCGAGAATGCGGAAAAAGTCGGCAGGAGACGCCTTCATCGTAAACTGCATAAAATACGGCCGCATGGATTCCAGCCCGCGCAGGCCAAGACGCGCAGCACAGCGGATCCGCAGAAAGCGCTCCAACGCGAGAAAGGCATAGCTGCCAAGCCACGGCAGAAGTGCATACATTGCTCCGCCGAGCGGTATGAGCACGTCCCGCCCCGCCCCTGAATGCTGTGCCGCCCTCCGCGCTCCCATGAGACGCGCCGCGGCATTTTTCAGCAAATACGGAGGGAGAAGATCCTCGGCGAGCACCTGCCGCATCCGATGCAGGATATGCGTATGGATGTCCCCGGGACACTCGCCGAAATACGCGGGCACATTCCCCTTGACCATTTCACAGTAGACGTGATGCCGCTTGCGGTCCACCTCCAGTACACGCCACACATGCCCCGCAATGGCAATTTTCTCACCGACCGGCGGCGGTGTGACAATCGTTCCGATCTCCTGGGACTCGCAGCGAACCGTGTACTCCTCGTTTTCCTGAAAGACACCGTAAAAGCGATAGGACTGCACGACGCGCTCCCCTGCCAGCCCAACGATCAGGCCGCCGCGCTCCGTCCGCTGGATATGCTCCTCCTGCAGGAGATGGCGCAGGAGTGTGCGATAGTCCTCCTGCGTCACGCGTGCGAAAACAGGCAGTGTGAGTACCCGTTCCGCCAGTGCGCGTGGAGAGAGCTCGCCACAGGAGGCGAGGGTGCTCATCGTCTGATGATAGAGGAGGCTGAACGGGAGACGATGAAGGCGCGGCGGCTCCACCCAGCGCTCCTCAAGATAGAGCTGAATCAGGGCAATCCCCTGCAGGAGCTTCCACGGGATCGCTGCAGGCAGGAGAGCGCGTGCATCGGGAACATCCTCGCGCACGACAAAGTGCATCTCCTGCGGCTGCCCGCGCCGCCCCGTCCGTCCCATGCGCTGGAGGAAGGACGACACCGTCCACGGCGCATCGATCTGAAACGCGCGCTCAAGTCTGCCGATGTCGATGCCGAGCTCAAGCGTCGCCGTCGTGCACGTCGTGAGACAGCTCTCCTCATCCTTCATGCGCGCCTCTGCCGTCTCACGAAAGGCAGCCGAGAGATTGCCGTGGTGGATGAGGAACCGATCCGGCTCATGCCTGCGCTCGCAGTAAGAGCGCAGGATATTCGTCACCGCCTCGCACTCCTCGCGCGAATTGACAAAGACGAGACATTTTTTTCCGCGCGTATGCTCAAAGATATAGGCAATCCCCGGATCCGCCCCCTCCGGTGCCATATCGGTCGGTGCATCCGGCGCGGTGGGCAGATCAATATCCGTACGGCCTTCTCCCGCCTGCGTGTCCTGCACGTAGAAATGCTCCACGGAAAGCCGCCATCGGCTTCCCTTCGCTGCGATCTCCGGCACCAGCGTCCCGCGCCCCGTCCCCGCCGCAAGCAGTGCCCCCGTCTCTGCGGGCGTGCCGATGGTTGCCGACAGCCCGATGCGGCGCGGCTGCACACCGGCAATACGCGAAAGACGTTCGATCAGGCAGAGCGTCTGCCCGCCGCGATCCCCGCGCAGGAGAGAATGCACCTCGTCGATCACGACGAAGCGCAGATCGCCGAAGAGCTTCGGGATCGCCGCATGCCGATGCAGGAGGAGCGCCTCAAGTGACTCGGGCGTGATCTGCAGAATGCCCGACGGATGCTTCATCAGCCGCGCCTTGTGCGTCTGGCCGACATCGCCGTGCCAATGCCGCACGGGGATCCCCGCCGTCGCGCAGAGCGGCGTCAGCCGCTCAAATTGGTCATTGATGAGTGCCTTCAACGGACCGATGTAGATGCAGCCGACGGAGCTGGGAGGGCTCTCCAGCAGCAAGGTGATGATCGGAAAGAACGCCGCTTCCGTTTTCCCCGACGCCGTTGAGGAGGTGAGGAGGACGTGCTCCTCCGACCCAAAGATCGCCTCGCCTGCCGCGACCTGAACCCCGCGCAGACTGCGCCAATCCTGCCCGTAGATGTACTCACGGACACAGGGCGCATAGCGGTCAAACACGTTCATAGATCAAACTCCGCAAACTGCGCGCTGACCTCCGCCCCCTCCACCGCATTGGCGGCATAGGAAAAGTTCTCCGACAGGAGCAAATCTGCCATCTTGAGCGTCGGTGTCTGATAGATGATATCCAGTGCCTGAATGAAGTCACGAATCACCTCACGCGGCGTAATGTGGTCATCTGCGCCGATACGCCCGAACTCGATGCGGATGAAATCCGCCAGATCCTCCTGCGTGACGGTCGTCTCGTATCCGTACAGCTCCGCATGGATGCCTGACAGCTTTTCCACCAGCACCAGCATCTCCTCGTGAGTCAGGGGTGACAGCTTGATAACGGGCGAGAGCAGATCGCGGTGCTCGCCTGCAAAGCGCCCCTCGGCAAGGCGCGAGCGCAGCGCCTCATAGCTGTATACGCCGCGGCGCGTATCCTCCATGCAGGCAGGCGTGCCGCAGAGAACCATCCCGAGATACTTGGCGCGCCCCTGCATGGCGTCGTTATACATCGTGAGGATCTTCTCATAGTTATACTGGCGCGTAATCGCATGGGGAATCTTGTAGATATTGACCAGCTCATCGATAAAGATGAGCATCCCCGCGTAGCCTGCCTGCCGCAGAAATGCGGCGAACAGCTTCAGATACTCATACCAGTCATCATCTGTGATGATGATATTCACGCCGAGCGCATGCCGTGCCTCCGTCTTGGTCGTATACTCCCCGCGAAACCATCGCGCTACCTGTGCACGCAGTGCATCGTCACCGTCGCGGTAAGCATGATAGTAGAGCGTCAAAAGACGCGTAAAATCAAAGCCGTGGACAAGATCATTCAGACCGTAAATCATCGCAGCGATGCGCCGATCCACTGCCGCCGAGAAGTCCGCACTGTCCGGCGGCGTTTCGTCCGCCGTCTCCTGCTGGATTCGGCTGATCCAGCGGTCGAGGATGAGGGTGAGCGCCCCTCCCTCGGGCGTCGTCTTGGTCGCCATATTGCGGATCAGCTCACGATAGGTTGCGAGCCCCTGCCCGCGCGTCCCCTGGAGACGGCGCTCCGGGGAGAGATCTGCGTCCACCACGACGAAATTCTTCGCCATCACATAGCTGCGCAGGGTCTGAAGGAGGAAACTCTTGCCGCTCCCATAGCGCCCCATAATAAAACGAAAGGATGCGCCGCCCTCCGCAATCATATCCACATCCGACAGGAGCGCCTCGATCTCACGCCGACGCCCCACCGTGATATAGGGAAGCCCGACACGCGGCACAACGCCCCCCTTGAGCGCATTGATGAGCGTCTGTGCGATGCGGCGCGGAACCTTCCGCGTTTCATTCGATGCCATGACTGTACCGCCCTTCCAATTCATCACGATAGTCCTCCACAACGGCAGGCGGCTCGCCCTCAATCACCGTATCGGAAAAGTCCTCATACAGCTTCTCGTTGATGCTGTCCACGAGCACGGAGAGGATCTGTCCCTCCGCGCGCACCCAGTCAAGCGTCCCACCAGTGAGGAGTGCACAGAGGAGACGCTTCTCTGCCTGTGTCAGTCCATGATCGGCGGACGACGAGGATGGTGTATCCTGCTGCTGCGGATTCGTATATGGCGCTGCCGCTGCATTCTGCGCTGCAGGGGGCGGCGGAGAGTACTCCTGCATAGGAGGTAATATGTCCTCCCCTGCGACGGGGAGCAATTCATCATTCTCATCCACAATCAGGCGCTCCTCGGTGACAGCAGCATCGGCGCGGATGCGGTCAAGCTGACTGAAATCCAAATGAACGCGGCGTGCCTCGATCTCGCGCTGCGCCGCGAAAAATTCTGCCGTCTCCTCACGGATGATCTTCCACTGCCATTTTAGAAGCTGCGGCAGACGAATCTCCGTGAGCCCATAGTGCTCGCGCAGCTGCGTATCCACCCCGCGCAGGAGCCCACCGATACGCTGCGCCGCACCATCCGTACGCTCATAAGAATGCAGCTGCCATGCGCCGCCTGCGCACTCATACTGCCGCAGCGGATGCACGGCATAGATGCGGTTCTCCTCCGCGCGCGGCGGATGAAATACGGCCGACGCAAAGAGATCCACCGACCTCGTACAGGAACGTGCGATACAGTCCGAGAAAAAATCGCAGATGCGGTGTTTTTCATAGTATTCTTTGACACGTGCAAGGACGCGGAGAACAATGGCATCCGCTTCCGCCGTATGTGCACGATAGAGTTTGGAGCGCTCCAAACGATACGAGGAAAGCGTACACACTGCCGCCATGATCTCCTCTGCCGTATGCTCCTCTTGATGCAGCATCACATAGACAGCATCATCCTGTCTGCGCTCCTGCACCGCCCTGTCATGCTCCTCCAACAGCGCAGGACTGAGCCCGTAGTAGATGATGAGCGCACGCTCCCAATCCTTGAGGCAGCGCAGAATCTGCGGATCCAGAGCACCATAGGCGTGACCGAAGGTATGCAGGCGCTCATAAGCGTCCATCGGCGATGTGCAGCCAACGAGTGCCAGGAGTTCATAGGCGTAGAGCGACGCGTAGGACATTCCCCGCCGCTCCACCTCCCCGCACCGCACCTTCGTCCGCCAAGCAAAATACCCGCGCAGCTCGGGATCGGTGAGCGAATCGTACGTTGGGAAATACTGATTGACCGTTCCCCGATAGTCATAGTCGTCCTCATAGTTCGCCATGAGACGCGCCTGCTTGAGGAAAAGCTCGGAACGGGACTGCCAGAAGTTCGTCGAGGTTTTGACAAGAGAGCGCATGGCACGGAGCAGTTTCGGTGTTTTCTCCGCCGGCGGCTGCGGCGGGATTGCCTCATCGTCATAGAGATTCCCCCCTATATGCCTGCCGTCTGCAGGCCTCCACTCCCATACCATATTGCTCCCTCCTCTCGTTCATGCGTTCGAATCCATCCTTTTATTGTACTACGAATTAGCGAAAAGGCAAGAATTGTACGCAAAGAAAATACGCCTCCCGCCGGGCAGCGGAAGACGCTTTTCGATAGAGAGAAAGAAATGTAGGGAATGTATGTGAACCCTACGGAAGGGAAGACCGCAGGAGATTCACCGGAATCGGTCGTAAGCGTTTGGTTCAGCATGCTCTGCGTCGCTCTCTCGCTTACATTGATTACTATATCGGAGCGATTTTAAAACGCCTTGTGAAGCGCGTTAGGTTTTAATTAAGAACTATCGTTTGCCTATTATTTTACAATCTAAGATCGAGATCTCGCGCCAAAGCACGGTCAAAAGTCAATGCTAATACGGCAAACTTCATCTTATCAATGCTTTCCTAACTCAACAGGAGGCTGTCGCTCGCCAGCTCGCTGCCCGCTGCCTGTTCAAACATGGAGAGCAGGTCGCGCGTGGTCAGCCCCTCCTTTTTCTCCTGCGGCACATCGAAGAGAATGCGTCCCTCGTGCAGCATGATGAGGCGGTTGCCATAGCGCAGGGCATCCTTCATATTGTGCGTAATCATCAGCGTCGTCAGCTGATCCTCCGCGACGATCTGCTGCGTCAGTTCCAGCACCTTCGCCGCCGTCTTCGGATCAAGGGCTGCCGTATGCTCATCGAGGAGGAGCAAATTCGGCTTGACGAGCGTCGCCATGAGAAGTGTCAGTGCCTGCCGCTGTCCGCCCGAGAGAAGCCCGACACGCGAGGAAAGGCGATCCTCCAGGCCGAGTTTCAGGCGTGCGAGCTTCTCACGAAACACATCGCGCATCTCACTCGTCGAGCCCCATTTGAGTGTCGGCGTCTGCCCGCGCCGCGCCGCGATGGCGAGATTCTCCTCGATCATCATGCGTGCCGCCGTCCCCATCATCGGATCTTGGAAAACGCGTCCGATGAACTTTGCACGGCGGTGCTCCGGCCACTTCGTAATGTCCTCGCCCGCGATGTAGATCTTCCCCGCATCGACCGAGATCGCCCCCGCGATGGCGTTCATCAGCGTGGACTTGCCTGCACCGTTGCCGCCGATCACGGTGACGAAATCACCGGGGCGAAGGTGAAGGCTGATGCCCGAGAGAGCCTTTTTCTCCGTAATCGTCCCGGGGTTAAATGTTTTCTTAATATCCTCGATCTGCAGCATCACTCTGCCCCCTTCCGCATCGCATGGTACTTCTCCTGAATGAGCGGGAGCGAGAGTGCGATCGCCACGAGGATCGCCGTAAAGAGCTTGAGGTCATTCGGCTGCATACCGAGCTGAAGCACGATCGCGATGACGGCGCGATAGACGACCGAGCCGAGCACCACGGAGATCAGACAGTTCTTAAAGCTGCGCGTGCCAAAGAGCACCTCGCCGATGATGACGGAGGCAAGTCCGATAACGATCGTGCCCGTCCCCATACCGACGTCGGCGAAGCCGTTGCTCTGCGCGACAAGGGCGCCGCAGACCGCGACCATCCCGTTCGAGAGAAGCAGTCCGAGGACGATCATCACATCCGTGTTCACGCCGTTTGCGCGGATCATGTGAGGGTTCGCGCCTGTCGCACGAATCGCCGTCCCGAGCTCCGTGCCGAAGAACCAGTACGTCAGCAGGATGGCAAGAACAACGACGACCGTCCCGATGAGGAGAATATTGGTCGAGGCATCCAGCCCCCAGATGTTCCACTGGGTAAACAGCGTCTCACGCTGCAGGAGCGGCAGATTCGCCTTTCCCATGACGTGCAGATTGATGGAGTACAGCCCGATCATCGTCAAAATACCGGCGAGCAGCGCGGGAATCTTGAGTTTCGTGCAGAAAAATCCCGTCACGATCCCGGAGACGCACCCTGCCATGCAGGCGGCAAAGATCGCCGTGATCGGCGCATAGCCCGCCATCAGCATCGAGGCGGCAACTGCCGCACCGAGAGGGAAGCTGCCCTCCACGGTCAGGTCGGCAATATCCAGTACGCGATAAGTCAGATAGACGCCAAGCGCATAGAGTCCCCAAAGGACACCCTGCGCAGCCGTCGCTACAACGAGATCCATAATGTCACTCCCAAACTCCGTAAAAAAGCGGACACCGTGCGTGCCCGCTCTCTTTATGTCGATTGCTTGTTACTCGACGATGGTCGCACCGTTTAACACATCCGCAGGAATCGTCAGGCCGATCTTCTCTGCATTCTTCTTGTTGATGACCACAGTGAGGTCATGTGCCGTCTCGATCGGCATCGCAGCCGGCTTCTTTCCTTCAAAAATATCCGCCGCCATATTGCCCGTCTGTACGCCGAGCTTGTAGTAGTCGATGCCCTTCGTCGCAAGCGCACCTGCCGTAACACCACCGACGTAACCGCAGATCACGCCTTTGCCCGCAGGATCCGTAATGCTCGTGAGCGTCGGAATCGCCGATGCGATCACATTATCCGTCGGCTCATAGAACACATCCACATCGTTCACCATGCTCTGCGCTGCCTGCTGGATGTCGTTGACCGTCGAGATCGTCGCCGTACGCACCGTCAGCCCCTT
>ERZ773003.1009-NODE-1009-length-18236-cov-27.354161_pt1 | contig 18236 bp, 13 predicted proteins | sample MGYA00580668_ERZ773003 | MGnify/ENA primary metagenome ERZ773003 (study PRJEB29015, sample SAMEA2738002) | human oral metagenome | biome: human oral; feature: human-associated habitat; material: dental | place: China | collected 2126 ... | reverse complement strand
CGAGCGTATCAATATAGGCGCTCGGGTTGAGCCAGGTAAACGCCAACGCCGCCAACGCGGGCTTCACCCACGGCCGGGCCGGCTGAGTTTGCCGGGTTGGGGCGGCGGTGGTGATGGGCCGGGTCTTGGTTTGCACCTGGCCACCATTCCCACCGGTCGTATCCACGTTCGAAACATGTGCCGCCGTGGGGGCGTCGTCAAGCGAAGGGCCATCATCGGTGGCGGAACTGTCCAACGCCCGCGGCTTTACCATGTCCTTAAAACACGAAACCGCGAACCACGCCAGGTAGGCGGCGCCAAACCACTTCAACGCCACCAGGGCAAGGGGGGCCTTTTCAATAATCACGCCCACGCCGGCGGTACCACCAAAGATCAAGACAATATCGCTCAGCATGCAAATAGCAAGCACGACAATCAAGCCCTCACGCTTGACGCCCTGACGGATCACCAGGGCGTTTTGCGGACCAATGGCAACAATGAGAGAAAGACCCAAGAGGAAACCAGCAACAGCAATGCTCATAGGTCTTAGTGTTACCGAAACACCCACTTAAGTAAAATTACTTTTTATTAACTTGCGTAAGAACCACTTTATAATGCTGGTCATGAACCCCATTCACCTCCAAACCCTGCTCACCATTGTGGACGAAGGCAGCTTCGAAGACGCCGCCTACGTCCTCGGAATCTCCCCATCAGCCGTGAGCCAACGCATCAAAGCCCTGGAAAAAACCGTCGGCCGACTCCTGCTGCGCCGCGGCACCCCCGTCAGCGCCACCGAAGCCGGCGAAGTCCTCATGCAAGCCGCCCGCCGCATGGCACTACTCCAAGCCGAAACCATGGCCAACCTCAAAGAACGCATCGCCACCATCCCACTATCAATCGCCATCAACGCCGACTCGCTCGCCACCTGGTTCCCGCCCGTGCTCGCCAGGGTAGCCAGCTGGGATGCCGTCACCCTCACCCTCCGCATCGAAGACGAATCCCACTCACTCAACCTCCTGCGCCGCGGCGACGTGCTCGGCGCAGTCACCCGCGATCCCCACCCCGCCCCCGGCTGCGACGCCATCGAACTCGGAACCATGCGCTACGTATCCGTCGCCAACCCCTGGCTACTCGACAAATACACCACCGACGGGCAAGTCGACTGGGAAGCCATGCCAGCACTCCGCTTCGGCCCCCGCGACGGCCTCCAAGACGAAGGCCTCAAAACCCACGTCCAAAAAACCTACCACGAACCCGATAACGCGCAACCGATCATGCGTCGAATATCACAAATCCCCTCGGCCGAAGCCTTCACAGAAGCAACCCGAGTAGGACTCGGCTGGTCACTACTACCACTACAACACGCACAACCACTCCTCATGAGCGGCGACGTGGTCCGACTCGACGACACTATCCTTGACGTGCCCCTCTATTGGCACAGGTGGCGGCTCGAATCACCAGCATTGGAAAAACTCACCACCGCCGTACAAACTGCTGCGCAAACACTGCAGCAGTAATCGCTGATGTTGCCTCAATGTCGTGATAATCTAGCGCCGATGACCAGAACAAAATTAGTAACCACATGCGCAACCACCCTCTTCGTAGCCCTATCGCTCGTCGCCTGCGACCAAAATGGTGGTAGCTCCTTCGCCCGCAAATCAACCACCACAAGCAGCCAACAATCACCTGTCAACGACGGGACCAGCAGCAACGGGGAAGAAAACGAACTCCCCGACGACGCTGACACCGGCGACACTGGTGATGCCACCGGCCAGCCGGCACCGGCGCTCTCCGCAGTCGACATCAATGCCGCCCGCACCGCCCTCGGCAGCCTCCCCACCCGCGGTTTTAGCCCCAACGTCCCCAAATACGATCGCAACGAATTCGGCAAACCCTGGAGCGACGACGTCACCGTGGACGGTGGCCATAACGGTTGCGACACCCGCAACGACATTCTGGCCCGCGACCTCACCGACGTGGAATTCAAACCCGCCAAACGCAACTGCATCGTGACCAAGGGGAAACTCAACGACCCCTACACCAACACCACCATTGACTTCAAACGCGGAAGAAAATCCAGCGACCTGATCCCCATTGACCACGTGGTGGCCCTAGGTGACGCTTGGTATTCGGGCGCCTACCAGTGGGATGCGGACCGCCGACGCAACTTCGCCAACGACCCCATCAATCTCCAGGCCACCAACCGGGAATCCAACACCCAAAAATCCGCCAAAAACGCCGCCGAATGGCTCCCACCAAACACCGCCTACCAGTGCGAATACGTGGGTCGACAAATCACCATCAAGTCCACCTATGGGCTCAGCGTCACCCCGGCGGAGAAAAACGCAATGGAGAAAGTACTCGCCACCTGCTCCTAAACCTGCCCAAGCATGACCGGTTGCCGCTTTCCTCATACGTTCTGGGGTGCGGCTGGCGACTGGTCACTTGGTGTTAGCCGACGCTTGGGTGGCCGGCACGGCACCCAGGTGAGGCAGCCGGAGACGGCAGCCAACCACTTGCCGCCATACCGCAAGCAGGCTATGGGTAGCTCGGCAGCCCGGCGCCGGGTGAGCTGCGGCCCAAACGCCGCCACGTACGTCGGCCCGGGGCCTTGCCTACACGCCAACACCTCGGCACATGCCGGTAGTGGGCAATAAAATTTTCGGCGATCCGGCGGCTCGCCACCGGCCCGGGGCCTGCCCACGCATTCCCTGCATGCTATGAAACATCGGCTGCCTACGCCGGTCTTTCCTTAACGCACTCTTATCCAACGATGGGGGAGGAGGGGTAGCAGATAAAACATGCCAAATGGGAAAAACTTTCGAACAAACATTCATTAATGATGGTTGCGTGTCCGCCGCAACAAATTCCCCTATCCCAGGCATATCCCCACCACATAACCCCAATAATAGGTTCGAAAATAATTTCTGACACAGAAATCCCACCCGGTACGGCGTGGCCGGTTTGGGATGCCCGTATAGTTATCGAATACCCTTGATAAGTATGAGCGACAACACTAACAATTCTCATCAACACGACCCCTTCGCTAACCAATTCCCCACATTCGGCGGGCAACGAAAACCCGCCACCCCAGCATCCGACGTCTACAACCGGGCCGGCCGGGTTGTGCCAGAAGAAATCACCCCCAATAAACCTAGGAAAACCGATAACGACACCACCGTGATGGCCACATCACAACAAGACCTATCCGCAAACGTATTCGGAAACACTTCCGGCGATGGGTCGAAAACCCCCCAATATTTCCCACCCACACCCAGGCCAACACAACAACAGCAGTCGACGCCGGATGACTACGCCGACTCCTCATATTTCGCCACCGCCGAACTCACCCGCGACGACAGCTACGCGCCGGGCGGCCCCAATAGCCCAGGGGGTAACCCCGATCCGGTGGACGACTATGAGGACTACGATGATTATGAGGAGTCCTATCCCGCCACATCCGAAAACGAGGCGATCCCCACGCCGGGTGCCTCGCCGGTGGTGGCGGCGCCCGCCATGGCCCGGGACCGGCAAATCGTCAACGAGGAATTCCTCAACGCACGATCCAAAGATGAGCCCAAAGAAAAACGCGGCACCCTGGACTTCGGGTTGCTGCTGGTGCGGGCGATTATCTCCACCTACCTCATCATTGTGTCGGTGAGCACGTTCTTCCAGATTGGTGCGAACCCTGGCCTCACCGGCCTGCAGCACGACTTCGCCGCCTACACGTTCGGCTCCGCCTTGTCGATCATTATCCCCACCCTGCAGCTGGCTGCCGGGGTTTTCCTCCTGTGCGGCCTGCTCAGCCCGGTGGCCACCGCATTGGTGATTACCGTGTGCGGTTTCAGCACCCTGCACGCCATTGATAAACAACCCAATTTCAGTGTGCTCAGCCCTAACGACTCGGTGTGGTTGAGTGTGCTGCTCACCGCGCTGGCGTTCGCTATGGTGTTCACCGGCCCGGGCACCATATCATTCGACCGCAGCCGGGGCTGGTCCCGTCGGCCGTTGGCATCCTCCTGGATTTTCGCCGCCGTCGGGCTGGTTGGCGCCGCAGCCCTGTGGTGGTTTGGTGCGGGCGCGAACCCCTTTAACTAGGCTTGTCGACGCACTCTGGTGGGAGTGGGAGCTTATCACCAGTCGTCATCATCGTAGGGCGGACGAGGGTCATCCGGGGAACGCTCGGCAAAGAAAATATCGAGAAGCTCTTTGCCGTTAGCAGGCTGGGTGCCAGTATCGTCATCAACCCATAAATCTTTGGCGGGTTCAATGGTCCAGGCAATGTCTTCCCAGGAATACCCGCGGTGGTAGGCCTGGTACGCCATATCAATAGCATCTATCCGATCGTCACCATCTTCGTGGAATTTACGCATGGCAGGAAGCGGATTTTCCACCGGAATATTATCGACAAGCTCCCAATCATCAGGGGTAATATGCTCATTTATGGTGTAGTCGCACAGGGAGGTTTCGTCGATATAGGGCAGTAATTCCGGTGGGGTCATGATGATATCAGCCACCGCGCACCGGCCAGTGTCAAACCCGCGGGCTTTTAATGCCTTTGTGCCACAAACATAGGGGGTTGGATGTCGGTGCTCTGGCGGGGTGGTGGGGAATGCGACCAACCAATCCAGGTAAATACTATCGGCTATGTGGCCGCCGACAAGTTTGGTGCAGTACGCGTATTGCATGTACTTAGTAGAAGCACATGGTATTTCGTTGGAGCGACCATGGTGAAAGTGCCATTGCATTCCCGGCGGGCTGCAGATGAAACCGGTGCGAATAGCATCGGAAAACTCTCGATCGGATAGCTGGGACGAAAGAAGAAACCCGCGCTGTTTCGCCGCTAATTCCTGATAATCCATACCACCATCATGCCTGTTGTTGGCGGGGGTGCGCTTTTCGACGCTTATCGACGTATTCCGTCACCACTTTTATGGCGTTGTCTCATTCTTCTTGAGTGGTCTAGTTACCAGGTCGGGGCGGGAGCCCTTGAATGTTGATGTCTTTCGTTGTCCAGGAATGCACGTGTTCTACCACGGTATATAGATCTTGAGCATCTGCTAATTCTGACCATGCGACTGGTAGATCCTGGTCGAGTTGTATGAATAATTCTTCCCAGTGCTTGCCGATGGTTGTTTTCTCTAAAAATTGGGATTTCATCGCCCAGGGAAAGCCGCAGTAATCGGGAACATAGTTGAAGAAGGTTAGGGAGCATGGCTGAGTACACAACCTGGGTGCTGTAGTAACGGTCATCGTGCGTGGATGTGGCGGAAAAATAGATTTCGAAGAGGAGATCATTGTTCTTTATCACGAAGCCGATCCATACGCGAACCAGTGCCGGCGCTAGCCAATAATCCCGCCAGTGGCGGCGTCGACAAGCTCAGCGAGTAGGAGAGACCTGGTCGGGCCGGGTTAAATCCATGATCCGCGGCATGGCCACGCACAGCATGATGGTGAGCATCAGGCACCAGAAGAAATAATCGTCCATAAAAATCTTCATAAACAGGTGCTGCTGAAAATCCTGGTCCCCGGTGGGATCCCCCAGCCACCATTGCGGTGGCACCGTCAACGTGAAGAAGCTAAGAACAGCTGCGGTCACCAGGCCATCCCGGTTACGCAACCGCCAACTGTAATGCCACAACACGATCAGCCACAGCGGCAGCCACACCCAGTGGTGATTCCACGAAATCGGGGAAATCAACAGCATCAACGCCGAATTGGCGAACGCCGCAAGGAGAAACAGATCCCGGTTCAGCAGGGCTTTAATAATGAAATAGAACGCGGTGATGGTGACGGCGACCAGGACCAACCAAATAATATTAATGAGGCTGCTGGCGGCGTTCGCGGCATCGTTCGACGGCCACAACCGGGTGATAACCCCCTTGATGGACTGGTTGGAAATATAGGCGATATTCACCCCAATCTTGGAGTTATCGTTCATGATGAAAATCGCCCGGGTGTAAAAATCCACCGTCTCCCGGGTGTTATATAATGCCGCAACCCCGGTGGCCCCCAGGAACCCCACGATCGCTGAGGTGATCGCCCGCCAATCCTTCTTTATCAGGAACACAAACAGCATCACCACTGGTGTGAGCTTGATGGCGGCCGCCACCCCAATCAGCCACCCCTGGGGGATGCGCCGGCGGCGGGGAACCAGGTCCAAAAACACCAGCACCAGCAGCCACATATTGATCTGCCCGAAAGACGCATTGGCCCGCACCGGCTCCGACAACAGTATGAGCCCCCACGCCCAACTAGTGAGCAGCAACGCCAACCCAGTGTCACGTAGTAAATTCTGGGCCAAAAACCATATGCACGCCAGCAGGAAGAGCGCGGAAATAACCACCATGGCATAGCCCGCCCCCACATCCGTCAAGAGGGTAAACGGGGCGAGCAGCAGGGCCGCAAACGGCGGGTAAATAAACGGCAGTTTGAGGCCGAACACTTCGAACGGCTCCCCGTAAAGACTCCCGCCATCCACATAGGCTTGGGCGCCCGCCCGGTACACCATCATGTCGATCCGGTCGGTGGTGCTGAGCACCTGCACCACCATGACCATGATTGATGCCAGGAAACCGCAGATGGTGAGACTCCGCACCACAATTTTCGCCGAAAATGCGGATTCAATGGCTTCGAGCAGCAGGGTTAATGTTTTATTGGCAGTCACTGGTCGCTGACGATCCTTGGTTGAGAGGCGGTATGCTTGCACGGCAAGTGTAACGCACGCCCCGAAACACCGACCAATGACTGGCCCATCACCACCGGTCGGCTAGTAAGTTGTGGCGAGCGTGACCTAAGGCCTGGCCAGCGCGCATTACCCGCCTGCGCGGACCATAGGCCATGGCATTTTCGGGCCAGGAACGGTGGCGGTTGGTTAATCGACCAGCCGCACCGCGCCCTTATCGGCGCTGGTCGCCATTTTCGCATAGGCCCGCAGTGCCTTCGACACCTGCCGGTCCCGGCTGCGTGGTGTCCACGGCTTTTCCCGGGACAGCATTTCCTGCCGCCGCTGCTCGATCACATCATCGGGCACATTGAGCGTGAGCAGCCGGTTCTTCACCGAAATTGTGATCGAATCGCCGTTCTCAATCAAGCCAATCAACCCGCCGTGGGCGGCCTCGGGGGACATATGGCCGATAGACAGCCCGGACGTGCCCCCAGAGAACCGGCCGTCGGTGATGAGCGCGCACTTTTTACCCAGGCCAGCGCCCTTTAAGAACGATGTGGGGTGCAGCATTTCCTGCATTCCCGGGCCCCCGGCCGGCCCCTCATAGCGGATGACCACCACCTCACCTGGCTGCACCTCATGCTTGAGGATCGTGGACACCGCCTCCTCTTGGGATTCGCACACCCGTGCGGGCCCGGTGAATTCCCATAATTCCTCATCCACGCCGGCGGTTTTCAGCACAGACCCATCGGGGGAGAGGTTGCCGCGCAAAATAACCAACCCGCCGTTTTCGGAATAGGCATGCTCCATGTCGTGGATACACCCATTGACCACATCCAGGTCCAGGGACTCCCACCTGGTGGACTGGCTGAACGGCTCCGTGGTACGCACCCCACCAGGCGCGGCGTGGAACAGCTCGATCGCCTGGTCAATGGTTTTTCCACTGCGAATATCCCAGTCGTTGAGCCACCCATCCACCGTATCGTAGGCGATGGTGTGCACGTCTTCGTTGAGCAGGCCGGCCCGCCGCAGCTCCCCAAGAATGGCGGGGATACCGCCGGCCCGGTGCACATCTTCAATGTGGTAGGTGCCATTGGGGGCGACCTTCGAAATGCAGGGAATACGGTGAGAAAGCTCATCAATATCGGCGAGAGTGAAATCAATGTCACCCTCCTGCGCGGCGGCCAAGGTGTGGAGCACCGTATTCGTGGAGCCGCCCATGGCCATGTCGAGGGCCATAGCGTTACAAAACGCATCTTTCGTGGCAATGCTGCGGGGGAGAACGGATTCGTCTTCCTCACCGTAGTAGCGGCGACACAAATCCACAATCATTTCACCGGCCTGTTCGAACAGGTGGCGGCGGGCGGTGTGGGTAGCCAGGGTGGTGCCGTTCCCAGGAAGTGAAAGCCCCAATGCCTCCGTCAGGCAGTTCATCGAGTTCGCGGTAAACATGCCGGAGCAGGAACCGCAGGTGGGGCAGGCGGACGCCTCAATAGCATACAAATCCTGGTCGGAAACATCCTCCGAGGCAGAGGCAGTAATTGCCGTGATAAGGTCCGTTGGGGTGTGGGCTATGCCATCAACGGCCACGACCTTCCCGGCCTCCATGGGCCCACCGGACACAAACACGGCGGGAATATTCAGGCGGAGGGCAGCATTAAGCATGCCGGGGGTGATTTTATCGCAGTTAGAGATGCACACCATGGCGTCGGCGGTGTGGGCATTGCACATATATTCGACTGAATCGGCAATGATCTCCCGGGACGGAAGGGAATACAGCATGCCGCCGTGGCCCATGGCAATACCATCGTCGACCGCAATGGTATTGAATTCTTTCGGCACCCCGCCAGCGGCCCGGACAGCGTCGGCCACAATGTCGCCAACGTTTTTCAAATGGACGTGGCCGGGCACGAATTGGGTGTACGAGTTCACAATGGCGACAATGGGCTTGCCGAATTCGTGTTCTTGAGTGCCGGTGGCGCGCCAAAGAGCGCGGGCCCCGGACGCATTACGGCCAACAGTGGTCACGCGGGATCGAAGCGGAAACATAAACTAGTCTTCTTACAATCGTATGTGGGTGCGGCGGGTATGGGTGTCCCCGCACGTATTGAGTCAGAGTGTGTTCTTAGCCTATACCGCGTCGTGGCATGCTGTTAATCCGAGTCGGTTTTCGCCTGCTTATCGACGTCCTCTGTCGCCAACCGCTCGTATTCCTGCTTATCGACGAGCACCTGCCGGCCATCTTTATGCACAATCACCACCTTGTTGTCCGCAGCCTGCCGGCCCTGGGTGAGAGCGTCAGGAATCCGGCCGGCAGAGGCCGCTTCCAGCTGGGGGAGAGAGTTAAACGTCACCCCAGGCAGCGTGATTTTCTTCCCCTCCTTGGTTTGCAGGAATGCCTGGGACCGACCAAACCCAATGCCGGCAATATCCGCCCAATCGGTGGTGGTGGGCTGAGCAAATGCGGGATGGGCGGTGATCCCAGTGTCGTCAACAATAGTGTGGGCACGCACCACCCACATAATGAACACAACAGGCAGAAGCGGCAACCAAAACAGGTAAAGAAGATCACTGCCAATGATAAACAACGACAGGAGAATCATGATGATGGCCGCCAAAAGATGGGTGCGTTCGGGCCGGAACACGTGATGCTGTTGCTCTGCCATGGGCACCCATAGTAGTTGATGGGCGGCAAAAAGCCCCAGTTCTCGATATTGAACTGGGGCTATCCGATTATCCGGGTGCGGCTAGCGCCGGGGATTATTGGGTGTTGGCGCCGCCTGCGGTGCCGCCGCCGGTACCACCTGTACCGCCGCCGGTCTCACCACCAGTGCCGCCAGTGGTGCCACCAGTATTACCACCGGTACCACCGGATGTCCCGCCTGCGGTACCACCGCCAGTGCCACCATTATTGGTGCCACCGGATGTGCCACCCGAAGTACCCCCGGCAGTACCGCCGCCAGCGTTACCGCCGGTGCCGCCACTCGTGCCACCCGAAGTACCACCAGCGGTACCGTTCGTGCCACCCGACGGCTCCTGGCCGCTGTAATCATTATTCGAGTTAGCGCCCCCCGCCCCGCGGGATGATGAACCCTGCGTCGGGGCGACCTCCGAACCACGCGGGTGCCCGGACGAGTCGGTGCTCTCCGACTGTTCGTCACTAGGATTCGTTGACTCCGAATTCGTCCCGGTAGTCGGCGCATTCGTATTCGTCGACTGGGACACCCCATAACCATTACCAGGGGCGTTCACGCTCTGCGTGGCCTTGGGGGCCAAAATACCGGCATTACCCTCTGCACCATTGGCGGGGGTGAAAGTAAGACCCTTCAACACCAACAACACCAGGGCGGCAACCAACAGCATGGTGGTGGAAACCCGCACCCGGCCACCAATCGTCAAAAGCTTCTCCCAGCCCTTGAGCTTGCGCTTCTCCTTGGGCTTCTCTTCTTCCTTTGAGGTCTTCTTGTCATGGTCAGGGACCGCCGGATCATTAGTGGTGAGCAGGCCCCGCTCGGTTTGCGACTCCACTTTCTCGGGAGGTACCACGTCGTCAGGCGACAACACCCCCTCGGGCGCATGCCGCAGCCGCACCTCCCGCAGCTGTTCGGTCGTCAATGACCTAAACTTATGATCCTGATCCGCCGCCTTCGCCGCGTCGCTAGCCGACGTGCTGGCAAACATGGTGGTCTTCGGGGAGGCCTGGTCCGCGCCCACGCTACCTTTGGCGTTGGCATCATTCAGCGAATACTTACCATCCAGCGACGACGTCGACCGGTACTCATTCCAAAACTCGCTCACCAAACTCATGCGGATCGCCCGCTCCACCAACCACTGGCTACCCGGCTTCACCTGCGCCAAGAACCGCACACCAACCGTCCACGGCATACCCACAGTGGTTGGCTCGGTCACATTCACCGCGGGGTGCACGGTTAATGCCCCCCACACCACCTCGTCTATCTTCGGTTCCGTCAACGCAGCCTCCGCCGCCTTCGTCGCCCGCTCAACAGCCTCATCAACCGTCGACGACTCCAACAACGGGATCTGCATGGTCACCACCGCGGACGACCAGTGATTGGAATTATTGATCGACACGCCAGCCTTGGAATTCGGAATAATCACCGTCTGCTCCGCCAAGGTCCTAATCCTCGTGGACCGCATCGTAATCTGAATGACAGTGCCCTCAATATCCGTGGCACCACCCTCAAACCGCACCCAGTCGCCCACGCCATATTGCTTCTCGCTCAACACGAAAAACCCGGCAATAAAGTCCGCAATAATCGACTGGGCGCCAAAACCAAGAGCGGCCGACGCCGCGGTCGCCGGTATGGTCGCGCCCGCCAGTGAAAAGCCCAACGCGCTCAACGCAAACACGAAAACCAGGAAATACGCAGCTATCTGCGCCAAATACACCAACACACCAGCTAACGCCAGTTGGGTTTTCGTATCATCCTCATCAGGCGCCACGATTTTATTGGTAATCAAATACATCGCCAATCGCCCGGCGCGAGGAATCAGCAATGCAATAATGAGCCACAGCCCAAGAGTAAGACCCGGATCAACAATCCAAGCCCAAAACAAAGATGCAATGGTAGATAGGGGCATAATGTTCGAGCATAGCGAAGACCTGAAGAAGGGATACAAGTGTTCGACCACGCCTACCCCACAGCTGAACTGCTACATTACGGTGAGGTTAAGAGGAGACTGAATTTTCTAGCATACGGGGGTGGATTTGCGATGAACCACCCCTAGGAGGGTAATATGTGATCCCATGAACATTATTCAGCTTGTACTCGTGGTAATTGTCGCGGCGCCTGCCGTGTCAACTGCCTAGTGCAAGTTGATTTGTCAAGCGCCCTCGGTTCACGCCACAAGTGTTGAAGCGAGGGTTTTTGCATAGGATTTCTACCAAGTCATATCTCACCCACGATGTGGAGTCGGCGGAAACCTTTAAAAACCCAGTGATTTTACTCAAGGAGTCTGAAGTCGTGGCAGCTTCCTCACACCCCACCCCGGCAACGGTCGCCCACCGAAGCCAAAAACCGCAGGACACCACCAAACCCCAAGCCGAACGCATCAGCGGTGCCGAAGCGATCGTCCGGTCACTCGAAAACCTTGGCACCGACCTCGTCTTCGGCCTGCCCGGTGGCGCCGTCCTTCCGCTCTACGAAGCGCTCTACTCGTCCACTAAACTACGGCATATTCTCGTCCGGCACGAACAAGGTGCCGGCCACGCCGCAACCGGCTACGCGCAAGTCTCCGGCAAAGTCGGGGTATGCATCGCCACCTCCGGGCCCGGCGCCACCAACCTAGTCACCCCCATCGCTGACGCCTACCTGGATTCCGTGCCGCTCGTCGCCATCACCGGCCAGGTGCCCCGCCCTATTCTCGGCACCGACGCCTTCCAAGAAGCCGACATCCGCGGCATCACCATGCCGGTCACAAAACACAACTTCATCATCACCGACGCCGCCCAAATCCCGCAGGTCATCGCCGAAGCCTTCCACCTGGCAGCCACCGGCCGTCCCGGGCCAGTCCTCGTCGACGTCCCCAAGGACATCCAAAACACCGAACTCGACTTCGTCTGGCCACCCCAACTCGAACTGCCCGGCTACCGGCCTGTCACCACCCCACACAGCCGACCCATCGAACAAGCCATTAAACTCATCGGCGAGGCCAAACGCCCAGTCCTCTACATCGGCGGCGGCGTCATTAAAGCCAACGCCGCCCCCCAACTGTTAGAATTCGTCAACCACACCGGCATCCCGGTGGCCACCACCCTCATGGCACTAGGGTCCTTCCCCGACGACCACCCGCTGCACCTGGGCATGCCTGGCATGCACGGCACGGTCGCCGCCGTGGGTGGCATGCAGGGATCCGACCTGCTCATTACCATCGGCGCTCGCTTTGACGACCGGGTCACCGGCCAAACCGAAACCTTCGCCCCCGACGCCCAAGTCATCCACGCCGACATCGACCCCGCCGAAATCGGCAAAATCCGGCCCGTCGACGTTCCCATCGTCGGTGACGCCGCCGAAGTGCTCGCCGCACTGCTCGCCGAATTCAAACGCCAACTCCCCGACGGCATCGACATTGGCGACTGGTCCCGCCACGTCCAGGGGCTGAAAGAGAAATTCCCCCGCGGCTATGTGCGCACCCACGATGGCCTGCTGGAACCCCAACACGTCATCGAAACCCTCTCCCGTGTCGCCGGCCCCGAGGCCGTCTACGTTGCTGGCGTGGGCCAACACCAAATGTGGGCCGCCCAGTTCATCGATTTCAAAAACCCCCGCACCTGGCTGAATTCCGGCGGTTCCGGCACCATGGGCTACGCCATCCCCGCAGCCCTTGGTGCGAAGGCAGCCGCCCCCGAGAAAGAAATCTGGGTTGTCGACGGCGACGGCTGTTTCCAAATGACAAACCAGGAACTCACCACCGCCGCCGTTGAAGGATTCCCCATCAAAGTCGCCCTCATTAATAACGGTAACCTTGGCATGGTTCGCCAGTGGCAAACCCTGTTCTACGATGAGCACTACTCCCACACGAAACTGCGGGAACAACACGAATACATGCCCGACTTCGTCAAACTTGCCGAAGCCCAAGGCTGCGTGGCGTTCCGCGTGACTAAAGATGAAGAGATCGAACCCACGATCCGCAAGGCCCAAGAAATCACCGACCGCCCCGTGGTCATCGACTTCATCGTGGGCCAAGACGCCCAAGTGTGGCCCATGGTTGCCGCCGGCCACTCCAATTCGGATATCGAATACGCGCGCGGCCTGCGCCCCTTCTTCGATGCCGACCCAAGCGTTATCGAAAAACAATTCGAGGAATAAGGAGTCGAGATAATGCCTAATAATCCTAATAACACCGTGGTATCCCGCCATGTTTTAAGCGTGCTAGTGGAAGACTTAGACGGCATCATTTCCCGCGTGTCGGCCATGTTTACGCGCCGGGGGTTTTCGTTGGTGTCGTTGGTTTCCGGCAAGACCGAGCATCCGAAGATCAACCGGATTACGGTGGTGGTGGATGCCGATGAGGTCAATATTGAGCAGATCACTAAGCAGCTAAATAAGCTGGTTCCGGTGCTGAAGGTGGTGCGGCTAGAAGAGGGCACCATGGTAGCTCGGGCGTTGATGATGGTGAAGGTGGCCGCGGATGCGAATAATCGGCCGCAGGTGGTTGATGCCGCCAATATTTTCCGGGCCCGGGTGGTGGATGTGGCACCGGATTCGGTGGTTATTGAAGCAACCGGTACGCAGGGGAAACTGCGGGCATTGTTGGAGGTGTTGGAGCCATTTGGGATTCGTGAGTTGATTTCTTCCGGCCAGATTGCGCTCAACCGGGGCCCGAAGACGATGGCACCGAGCGTACGTTAGAGTGTGGTGGTGCGGCGACTGTCGCGGTCGTCGCAACCGCACCATATGCCGACATATCCCACAAAGTGAGACTGGCCCCGTAGTTTCATCTCATTCTGTGATATAACGTTAGGTAGTCAGTTTTTCAACGAAAGGTATATTGTTACTCATGGCTATTGAAGTGCTTTACGACGCCGATGCCGATCTGTCACTCATCCAGGGACGTAAGGTTGCGGTGTTGGGCTATGGCTCCCAGGGGCATGCTCACGCCCAGAACCTGCGGGATTCTGGCGTGGAGGTTGTGGTTGGTCTGCGTGAGGGCTCCAAGTCCGCCGAAAAAGCCAAAGAGGCCGGTTTCAAGGTGCTGTCCAATGCGGACGCCACCGCCTGGGCCGATGTCATCATGGTGTTGATCCCGGACACCTCCCAAGCCAAGGTGTACAAGGAAGAGATCGAGCCGAACCTGTCTGACGGCAATGCTCTGTTGTTCGGTCACGGCCTCAACATTCACTTCCACCTGATCGAGCCGGCCGCCAATATCACTGTGGGCATGGTTGCTCCTAAGGGGCCAGGCCACCTGGTGCGTCGTCAATTCGTGGACGGCAAAGGTGTTCCCTGCCTCATCGCCGTGGAGCAGGACCCCAAGGGTGAGGGCAAGGCCCTGTGCCTGTCGTACGCTGCCGCTATCGGTGGCGCCCGCGCCGGTGTGATTCCTACCACTTTCGAAGCGGAGACTGTGACCGACTTGTTTGGCGAGCAGGCTGTGCTGTGTGGTGGCATCGAGGAACTCATCAAGGTCGGTTTCGAAGTGTTGACCGAAGCCGGCTATGAGCCGGAGATGGCCTACTTCGAATGCCTGCACGAAATGAAACTCATTGTCGACCTCATGTTCGAAGGTGGTATTTCTAACATGAACTATTCGATCTCTGACACTGCCGAGTTTGGTGGCTATCTGTCCGGCCCCCGCCTGATTGATGAGAGCGCTAAGCAGCGCATGCGGGACATTCTGTCTGACATTCAGGACGGTACCTTCACCAAGCGGCTGCTCGCTAACATTGAGGGCGGCAATAAGGAGCTGGAGGAGCTGCGCGCCAAGAACGCCAATCACCCGATCGAAAAGGTTGGTGACAAGCTGCGTGACCTCATGAGCTGGGTGAAGAACCCACTGGACGAGACCGCGTAGCATCGTCACAACGTATTGCGATGTGCCCACCTGTCTGGCAACCTGCCGGCAGGTGGGTTTCCACATTAGGGTGGGGGAGTGGTACCGGATTGCTCGGACCGGTGATCGCAGTACAGTTGATGCATGGGTCAAACTCCATCGGCACAGTACTATCACCAGTTAATCCAGTTACGCGCAACCTTGGGGGAGGAGCATCCCGATACGTTAGCCGCCTGGCGGGACTACACCACCGCTCTCATGGAGGAGGGGGATGATAAGACAGCTCAACCCGAGTTGCGGCGGCTTGTGGCGACCTGCGAACAGACGTTTGGTCCGGAGCATCCCGCAACCAGAAGTAATCGCGCCGACTGGGCGTTGTGCTTGAAAGAAACCAATTTACATCTCCAGGCGTTGGAACAATACCTGCTGGTAGCAGATTATGACGATGGCTACGATGTGCGGTTTGCCGCGGTCGGGTGTTTCATTCGGCTGGGCTGTTTTGAAGAAGCCACCTACCTGCTGCATGCGGTGGTACGCGGTTATGCGGAAACCCTGGGTGGCCGGCATGATCTGACCCGATTAGCCCGGGGTACCTTGGTTTTTCTGCTGGCTGGGGTGCATCAGAAAGAAGCGTTGGTGGAGTATGGCCGCCTGTGGGGCGTCGACAAGCGGTCAATGCCCCGGCCGCTGGGAATCCTGGCAGATACCCGAGCACTTCTGGATAGTATTACCGCCAACCAACCGAAATATATTAGAGAAACCTTTAACCCGGTGGCTACGTTACCGGTGCGGAACCCGGAGTTTTTTCGCTTTGCCGAGCGGCTGAAACATCGTGAAGATTTCTACCCTAACCTACTGCAAAGGCTGGATCCCACGCTCAAGGTGTCTACGGATCCAAGCGATGTGCCACAGCGGCGGGCGTATTGCGCGGGGCTGACGCGTATTGGCCGAATTGACGAGGCCGTAGACGAATACGTGAAACTTATTGATTTTGTGGCGGGGAAATATGGGACGCAATCTGATTTATTTCGCTCCATTGTTTCGGAGCTGGATTGGTATCAACTGCACAAGTCTGACCGGCATGCCCTTGCCATGGAACACGTCAATGAGCTTCGCCAGCTTTCAGCAGCGCGGATTGCTGCGGGAAATAACCAATTGGGGCAAGCGCGGAGAACCGGGAATTGGCTGAAAACAATGGCGCAAGTGCGAAAACAGTGGGGTACGTGTCGGGACTTGGGGACCAGTATTCCAAAGATCTTGGATGATTGGTGGAAATACATTCAACATACAGTGGTAGGGAAGAAGAGCGATCCGGCTATCACAAGTCGGCATGTGTGTCAGTGTCTCACCCAGTGGTTTCGATTTCATGGATGTATGGTTCCTCGAAGCCGTAATAAGTGCTACCGCTATCTTGATTATGTTGTACGCCATGGATGTATTGAGGAAGCGGCGGCGTTATTGGGGCCTGCGCTGCGGCTTTTTGATGGTGTGATGAATAAACCTGATGAGTTACTTTTGTGTCGGTCGCGGTATCTGTGGCAGTTACGGAACCAAGGGTGGTTGGATCTGGCGGAGTGGGAATATTCTGCGTTTTTTGAGGAGTATGTGGAGAGCGGTATTAACGTTGATGGTATCCCAGACACTGGCTACTGTTATTGTGACGATCATGACTTAGAAGTACTCCTGGTGAACATCCATGATGGTTATATGAAAGTGCTTTGTGACCTGGGTAAGCGGGAGAAAGCATATGATGAATTGCAGCGAATGTGGAATTATACCGATGATACATGGGATCAACGCAGCTATTGCGCAGAAGCGTTCCTAGCGCGGGTTGTGTATGCGAGATACTTAATCCTGCTAGGGCATCCTGCCGAGGCGCGGCGCCAGATTATTCCCCTGATCGCCGATTATGAAGTTTTCTATTTAAATGATCTCACAACCCGGTGGTTTCGCCGATGGGCTGCAGGGGAGTACCATGCTCCGTCCAAGAAGCCTGATGGGTATAAGCTCTTTGCTAGAGGGTATGGGCAGCTGATCGATGTGATGGCTGATGAGTGGGGGAACGATGATTTTATTATGATGTGTGCGCGCTATAATTATGCCTGCTACCTGCAAGATATTGGGCTCAAGGATTCGGTGGCGCTTGGGCAGCTACGCGATGCGGCACGGGCGAGTGAAAAACTTTGTGGTATGGATGCCCCATTAACCCTGCAAATCCAACGGCGCCATGCGGAGATGTTGGTGTTAGCCGGCCACAAGAGACAGGGGTTGGTATTAGCTGCGGAGTTGGCTACCACCTGTGAGAATCGGTGGGGACTCAGGCATCCAATGACTGCGCTTCAATGGGCTTCTTATGTGTGTTGCCTGCATTGGGCAGGTGAATATCAACAGGTTGTGGCCGAAGCCCCGTGGGTGATAACGCTGTGTGCTTATGAATTTGAGTGTGTGCATCTAATAATGATGAAACTATTTCATGCCGCGGCGGTCGCCCACGACAGTGCAGGGCATTATGAAAAGGCTTGCGAATATTGGAAAATTCTGCGTGATTCGATCACATCCCCCTATGACACAAGTTGGTTGCGTTCGTGGGTAGAAAACCGGCATGCGGAATGTGAGCAGCGATGGCATGGCGAGGAAGGCTCCGCTTGACGACGCCGAAACATCCCCCGGCGGCAGTGGGGGAGCTATCAATAGTGATAAACCACATAGTAGTGATGCCTAATGTTTATTTTCAATAACTGGCGCTAAATGAAAACAGCGTGTAAGATGAGATTCATGACCAAGCCGAACACCGAAAACCAGGCTGACACCACCAATGTGGGGGCGACTGTTGTTGCCGACCACGACCATCACGATCACCACGACCATGAGTGTCATGAGGCTCATCACGAGGAACACCAACACTCCCATGATGCCCACGACCATCACGACCACGAGCACGATCACAGTCACCACGACCACGATCATGACCATCATGACCATAATCACAGTCATGTACCCTCCTCCCTGCGGGCCCTGCTTGGCGTCTTATTCTTCACCGCGGTTATTTTCTTCGCCGAACTCTTCGGCGGCTGGT